>Ga0316191_10000463_pt1 | contig 26307 bp, 17 predicted proteins | sample Eddworburr2cm_MG_FD_204928 | JGI IMG/M metagenome (GOLD analysis project Ga0316191, IMG submission 204928) | Coastal sediment microbial communities from Maine, United States - Eddy worm burrow 2 cm | ecosystem: Environmental > Aquatic > Marine > Coastal > Sediment | place: USA: Maine... | reverse complement strand
GCGGCGGCATTCGACGGGCCGCAGCGCGTCGCCAACCTGACGAAGCTCGCGGCCGCGGCCGCCGAGCTGGCGCGCGAGGGGCGGCTGTCGTTGATCGAGGTCGTCGAAGCGCTCGAGGAGGGTCGGACATCGCTCGCAACGACCGACTCTCCCCTGGCCGACGAGGCGACAGACGCCGTCCGGGTCATGACGATCCACAAGGCCAAGGGCCTCGAGAACGACATCGTGATCCTCCCCGATCTCGCCAGGGACCCTAGCGCCGGCCACCGCTCGGAGGAGGTCGAGGCGAGAACCGTCAGGCTTGCCGGAGGGGGCGAGTCCCTGGCCGTCAAGGTCGACGACCACTCCAGCCTCGCCTGGGCGCGGCACGTCCACGACGAGCGGTGGCACGGCGAGGCCGAGGAGGTTCGCGTGCTGTATGTCGGGATGACCCGTGCACGCGAGCGGTTGATCCTCATCGCAGCGCCGTCCCGCCGGGAGGCGCCGTGGGTCAAGGCGCTGGGGAGCCTGGGCTACAGCATCGAGGAGCCGGGCGACGACGGGTCGACACTACTCGACGGGCGCGTGCTCCACCTGCGGCGCGTCCCCGGCGCGGACGAGCGCGAGTCCGGCCACGAGATGCCGTCCGGCGCGCCCGACGCGGTGGAGTCCTACCGCAAGGCCCTGAAGCGGATGAGCGACGCGGGCCCGCCCATTCGGACCCCGAGCCAGGAGGAGCGCTGGAAGGACGACGGTTCGTCCGGCGTGCGGGAATTCGCCGATCGCGACACGGCGAAGGCCGTCGGTATCGCGACCCACCTTCTTCTCGAGCGCTGGGACGGCCGCGATGACGCGACGCTGCTCGAAATGGTTACTGGCGTGTCGAAAGCCACGGCCGACGAGGCAGGAGTCGAGCCGGGAGTGGTCGAGCGGGAGGTTCGCGAGATCTTCGTGGGCTTCATTGCCTCGGAGCTACGCGGACGCCTGTGCGAAGTCGAGGTGCTCGGTCGCGAGATCCCGATCGTCGAGCACGACGAGGAGGGTCGTGTCTATCGCGGGACGCTCGATCTTCTTTATAGGGACGTCGACGGCGAGTACATCGTGGCCGATTACAAGACCGACCGCAAGTCCGACCCGTTGGCGCTCGACAAGACCTACGGCCCGCAGCTCTCGATCTACGCCCGCGCCGTCCAGCTAGCCCTGAAGCTCCCGAGCCCGCCGCGAAGGGAGCTGTGGCTGCTGCGTACGGCCACGCTCCACACCCTGCGCTAACCTACACGGTAAGGAGGGAAAGATGCGCACCCTGGTTCTGTCGGTGGTATTGACGTTGGTGACGGCGTGCTCGTCCCCGGCTCCGTTTCCGTCCGGACGGCTGGTCGACCTGACCCACGCCTACGACGAGCAGACCATCTACTGGCCGACCTCGCCGGAGTTCGAGGTCGAGACGCTCTCCGAAGGGGTCACCGAGCGAGGCTACTTCTATCTCTCGAAGCGGTTCAGCACCGCCGAGCATGGCGGGACGCACATCGATGCGCCGATCCACTTCTTCGAGGGACGCAACACCGTCGACGAGATCAATCTGGAACAGCTGATCGGCCCCGGGGTGGTCGTCGACGTCAGCGGGCCTTGTGGCGACGACCGGGACCATCGGGTCGGGGTCGAGGACTTCCGGGCCTGGGAGAAAGAGCACGGACCGATGCCGCACGGCACCATCGTCCTTCTTCGCACGGGGTTCGGCGAGTACTGGCCGGATCGCGCCCGCTACATGGGGACCGCCGAGCGCGGCCCCGATGCCGTCGGCGATCTTCACTTCCCGGGACTGCACCACGAGGCCGTCCCCTGGCTCCGCGAGCGTGGGATTCGCGCCATCGGCCTCGACACGCCGAGCATCGACCACGGTCCCTCGCAGGATTTCCCGGCCCACGTCGCACTCTTCGAGCACAACGTGCCGGTCTTCGAGAACGTGGCCAATCTCGACGAGCTGCCCGCCACCGGCTTTTCGGTGATCGCCCTCCCCATGAAGATCCGCGGGGGCAGCGGTGGCCCGCTGCGCATCGTGGCGATTGTGGAATAGAGCTAGCCTGCATATCTCACAGGCATTCGGCTGACGCCGCGGATCTGCTCCTCAGCTCGAATCCCTGTGAGAAATGCAGGCTAGCGGGCGCGACGATTCAGCGCGCGCGGCCCCGAGACGTCGGGGTGGGATCGGATCAGGAAGCGGAAACGGCGACGGCTCCAGGCGCTTGCATGGCCCACCCCGATCCGCGCGGTGCGCCCGACCTCGCGATCCGTTGCCGGACTCCCCTCCTCGAGCCACAGATCCGGGCCGAACAGTGAAGCACCGTCCATCGAGCGATCGACCCTGAAGGCCCGTGTCAGTCGCCCCGGCCCCGAAGCCGAGACGGCTCCCTCGGGGCTCTCGGCGGCGCGCAGCAGGATCGCGGCCGGATACCCCTCGCTGCCGGTGACGATGTTGAGGCAGTGGTGCATCCCGTAGATGAGATAGACGTAGGCGATCCCCCCGGCCTCGAACATCGGAGCGTTCCTCCGGGTGAGACCGGGGAAGGCGTGGCTCGTGCGGTCCTGGGGGCCGTCGTAGGCTTCGACCTCCACGAGGCGTCCGCGGAGCACGGTGCCGTCCTCGAGACGACGGCACAGAACGCGACCCAGGAGATCGCGTGCGGCCTCGAGGGTGTCGCGCCTATAGAATGATGGTTCGAGGCGACGCCGTCTCACCGAGCGATCCCGAGGGGTTACAGGAGGTTCTTATGCCCAAGAAGGTGTTCGTGTCCGTCGTGGTGACCGTCGCCGCCTTTGCCGTGCTCGTGCTGACGCCGGTCGGAACGGCGATCTCGCGAGAGATGGAAGAAGTCCTGGTCATGAACTTCCCCGATCCGCAGAGGGTCGAGGGCACGGTCTCCGTGGAAGGTCCCATCCGCTCCGGCGAACTGGTGAGCTTCCCCGACATCACCGTCTCCCCCGTCAGGCCCGAGGACACCACGCGCCTGATCAACGCCGGAGTCCTCGACGCGGACGGCTTCCAGCACGTCGTGCTGAGCCTCGTGGGCCAAACTCGCGGCGAGGCCCTGAAGACCGGATCGGTCGGCGTGATCCTGCTTCCCGACCAGCCTCCGATTATGCGAGCGTTCCACGAGGACGGCGACGTCCTCGTCCCCCTGCGGCTCAACGCGCAGACCGAGGCAGGCCCGCCTTCGTTCTTCGGCTCGGAGCCACTCCGCCAGACGCTGGGTTTCCCACGCTATCAGGTCTTCCTGTACAACACCACGGACAAGACCGTCAGCGTGACCTTCTACGCGTACCTCACAAGTGGCTAGCCAACTCCTACCCGCGTTCTTCGTCGGTCGCCCAAACCGCTTCATCGTCGAAGCGGTTCTGGAGGACGGCCGCCGCGTACGCGCGCACCTCGCCGACCCCGGCCGCCTGCGCGAGCTTCTCCTCCCGGGAGCCCCTCTTCGACTCCGTCCGGTTCCCCCCACGGCCGCTCGCAAGACCCGCTTCACCGTAGCGCTGGTACGCTCGCCGGAACCTCCACGCGCATGGGTCTCGATAGACACAGGCCTCGCCAACAAACTCGCCGAAGGGCTTCTGAGTCGCAGCGCCGTCCGCGGGATCGGATCGCGCTGGGAGCTGCGGCGAGAGGTCAAACGCGGCGCCAGCCGCTTCGACTTCCTCCTGACCCGTCGAGAAGAAGAGCTGTGGGTCGAGGTCAAGTCGGTAACCCTGGTAGAAAAGGGCATCGCGAGGTTCCCCGACGCCCCGACCGCAAGAGGCGCACGACACGTCCGCGAGCTGACAGAAGTCGTGCGAGACGGCGGTCGCGCCCTGATCCTGTTCATGGTCCAGCGCAGCGACGCCCGCGCCGTGACCGCCAACCCCTCCACCGACCCGTTGTTTGCAGAGGAACTAGCCGCCGCCCGTCGTAGTGGCGTCCTCCTACGCGCAGCGAGCTTCCACTTCACCCCAACCGGCGCCTCCCGCTACCGCACGCCCCTCCCCGTCCGCACCTAGAAAGGTTCATGGGTCCGCGGGCGAGCAGTCCCTCCCCAAACGTCCTTAGAGAGCAAGGCACTGTCACGAAGCAACCAGACGGCCGCCAACGTTCCTCCCAGGCCGGCAGCGAGCTGGCAGCCGGTATCGCCCTAGCCGAGCTATCGCCGGCGTTGGGGGAGGGACTGCTCGCCCGCGGACCCATGAACCCCCGGCCAAGCTACAGGGATTCAATCCGCACGGCGCAGACCTTGTACTCCGCGGTCCCGGTGATAGCGTCCCCCGCGTCGTTGGTGAGAAGGTTGACCCGAGAGTCGGGAAAGTGCAGCGGCATCCAGACGCACCCCGGTCGAACGCGAGGGGTCACCTGGGCCTCGGCCGAGATGGCACCGCGGCGGGAGACGACCCGGACCGTGTCGCCATCGTCGATTCCCAGACGTCGGGCGTCCTTGCGGTGAAGCTCGACGAAGTTACCGGACTGCTTGATCGCCGGCCCGGACTCCCGGCGCGTCTGTGTTGCGGCGTTGTAGTGGTAGAGAGTCCGGCCCGTCGATAGCACCAGCGGGAACTCCTCGTCCGGCAGCTCGTCGCTGGGGCGATAGAGCACTTTCTGAAATTGTGCCTTCCCGATGAGGGGACCGTCGAGATGGAGCGTGGGCGTGCCGGGATGATCCGACTCCGGACAGGGCCACTGCAGACCGAGCGGCCGGTCCTCGAGCCGCTCGTGGGAAATCCCCGCGACCTTCGGGGTCAGCGCGGCCATCTCGTCGTAGATCTGGCGAGGCCCGTCGTAGCGCGGCATCGCGTAACCCGCGGCACGGGCGACGTCACACAGGACCCTCCAGTCCTCGCGCGCCTCGCCGGGAGGCTCGATCGCCTTTCGGACGAGCTGCACCCGGCGGTCGCTGTTGGTGAAGACGCCGTCCTTCTCGGCAAAGCACGCGGCGGGGAAGACGACATCGGCGTGGCGTGTCGTCTCGTTGTGGAAGATCTCCTGGCAAACCAGGAACTCGCACCGCTCGAGGCCGGCTTCGATCTGCGAGACGTTGGGCTCAGAGATGGCGATGTCCTCGCCCATGACGTACAGGCCCTTGACGTTGTCGCGGGCGAGCTCCTTCATCATGACGTTGAGGTTCATGCCCTCGCGTGACGGCAGCTCGACGCCCCAGGCCTGTCCGAACTTCTCGAGCACCCCGTCGTCGGTCACCCGCTGGTAGCCGGGATAGAAGATCGGGGTGGCACCCGCGTCGTTGGCACCCTGGACGTTGTTCTGGCCGCGAAGGGGGTTCATGCCGGCCGAGCGGACGCCGAGATGCCCCGTCATCAGCACCAGGTTGGCCAGGGCGTAGACGTTGTCGGTGCCGTGGGTGTGCTCGGTGATCCCGAGGGTGTAGTAGATCCCCGCCTTGCGGGTCGTGGCGTACAGCCGGGCCGCCATGCGGATGGCCTCGGCCGGCACGCCGGTGACCTGCTCGGCCTTGTCGGGAGGATAGTCGAGCACCGTTTCGCGCACGGCCTCGAACCCCTCCGTGTGCCGCCGGATGAACTCGTGGTCCACGAGATCCTCGGTGACGATCACGTGGGCCATGGCGTTCAGGAGCCAGACGTCGGTGCCGGGCCGCAGCCGGAGATGCATCTCGGCGATCCCGGCCATCCAGATCGCGCGCGGGTCGGCCACGATCAGTCGTGAGCCGCGCCGCACCGCCCGCTTCATCTCCATGGCGATGATCGGATGGGCCTCGGAGGTATTGGAGCCGATCACGAACATCACGTCGGTGTCGCGGATCTCCGCGATCGAGTTGGTCATCGCCCCCGCCCCGAACATCGTCACCAGACCGGCGACGGTGGGGGCGTGTCACGTGGCGGCGCACTGATGGATGTTGTTGGTGCCGAAGGCGGCGCGGGCCAGCTTCGCCATGAGGTAGTTCTCTTCCACCGTGCAGCGGCTGGAGGAGACGAACCCGAGGGCGTCGGCGCCGTGACGTTCCTTGACACCGAGCAGTCCGCGCGCGGCATGGGCGATCGCCTCGTCCCATGAGGCCGAATGCCGCTCGCCGTCGGCTCCGCGGATCAACGGCGTGGTCAGGCGGTCGTCGTGGTGAATGAAGTCGTAGGCGAAGCGGCCCTTGACGCACAGGTTGCCGTCGTTGACCGTTTCGCCGGGAGGTGGGCTGGTGACCTTGGCCACGCGGCCCTCGGCGACGTGCAGGTCGATCTGGCAGCCGACGCCGCAGAAGTTGCAGGTCGTTCGCACCGTGGCGGCGTCGTCGGGTAGCGGCGCCGGTGCCTTCTTCTCGATCAGCGCGCCGGTCGGGCAGGTGTCGATGCAGCCGCCGCACAGCTCGCACGACGTGTCGAGCAAGCCGCGCTCGCCGGCGGTCGAGATCGTGGTCTCGGAGCCGCGCCAGGCCAACGTGATGGCGTTGACCGCCTCGACCTCGTCGCAATAACGGGTACAGCGGGCGCACAGGATGCACAGCTCGGGGTCGAAGGCGAGGTACGGGTTGGCGTCGCCGGGGCGTCCTCTCCGCGGGGCCTCCACCGGCTCGAGATCGAGGGGCTGGGTCTCCAGTGCAAGGCGCCGGAGCTCGTTGCCGTTTCCTGTCTCGGGGGGCAGGCCGTCGTCGCCCAGGGAGTGGTCGGCGAGGTACAGGCCGTAGAGCACGCGGCGATGTCGCTCGATCCGATCCGATTCGGTGACGACCTTCATACCCGGCTCGACCCGCCAGGCGCACGCGGGCTGCAGCCGCCGCTGGCCCTCGATCTCGACGAGGCAGACGCGACACGCTCCCGCAGGGTCGAGGCGCGGGTCGTGGCACAGGGTCGGGATCTCGATCCCGGCGCGCGCGGCGGTCTCGAGGACCAGCTCGCCAGGGCGCGCCTCGCACGACCGACCGTCGATCTCGATGACGAAGCTCTCGCTCATCTCGTCTCACGCGCGCGGAACGCATCGGGGAAATGTCGCCGTGCGCTCTCCAGTGGCTTGGCCGCGGTCATGCCCAGCCCGCAGATCGAGCCCTCGTCCATCTCCCAGCCGACGTCTTCCGCGTGCTTCAGCGCGAGCGGATTGCCGTCGCTCAGGAAGCGATCTACCTGTCGTTTGAGATACCTCGTTCCGATGCGACACGGCGCGCACTGCCCGCAGCTCTCGCGCTCGAAAAACTCGAGCTGCCACGCCACAGCGCATGCGATGTCGATGGTGTCGTTCAGCACCACCACGCCGGCGCTTCCCAGCATCGAGCCGGCCGAGGCGAGGTTTCCGAAGTCGAGCGGCAGCTCGCGTTGCGCCATCGGCAGGAAGCCCGACGAGGCGCCGCCGGGACTGAAAGCGACGGGCGTGCCGTCGTAGCCTCCCGCGGCCTCGACCAGCTCGTCGAGGGTGGCGCCCAGTGGCAGCTCGTAGACGCCGGGGCGGACGACGTGACCGGAGGCGCAGTACAGCTTGGTCCCCGGCTCGGTGCGACCGAGTGTCTTGAACCACGACCCGCCGCGTCGAAGGATGGCGGGGACGCACGCCGAGGTCTCGACGTTGTGCATGAGGGTCGGCTTGCCACGAAAGCCGCACTCGGTGGGGAACGGCGGTTTGAGGCGCGGCATGCCGCGCTTGCCCTCGAGCGACTCCATCAGGGCGGTCTCCTCGCCGCAGATGTAGGCGCCGTGGCCGTTGGCGAGGTGCAGCCGGAAGCCGGAGAGGGCATCGCCGGCCTCGTCGATGGCACGTTCGAGCGCGCGGCGCTCGCCGGTGAACTCCCCGCGGATGTAGATGTAGATGTCCTTCGCGTCTGCCGCGAAGGCCGCGATGGCGAGACCTTCGAGCAAGGCGTGCGGTCGGCGGAGGAGGATCTCGCGGTCCTTGAAGGTCCCGGGCTCGCCCTCGTCGGCGTTGCAGACGACGTAGCGCTCGGTCTCGGCCTGGGCGCGAACCGCGCACCACTTGACGTGCGCCGGAAAACCGGCACCGCCTCGTCCTTGCAGGCCCGAGGCTTCGATCTCGTCGATCGTCCCGTCGGCGCCGAGCTCGCGGGCCCTCGCCAGCGCGGCGTAACCGCGGTCGTCCACCCCGCCCAGGTTGATCGGGAGCTCGGGATCGTCGGGTGTGATCCCTCGACGTCGGCCCTCGTAGCTGACCAGCTCGAGGTTCTCGTCGAGGGTTGCAGGCGCGCGGTCGCACTGACCGAGACAGCTGACCCGCTCGCACTCCTTGCCGTCGCGGGCGAGCCGCTCGGTGAGGTCGTCCGCGCCGGCCATCCGGCACGACAGTCCGTCACAAACGCGAACCCGTCGACCTGGACGGTGGATCAACGTATAGAACAGGCCCGCGCCCCAGACCTCGGCCTCGGGCACCCGGGCAAGCTCGGCCACTCGGCGCACCGATGCCTCGGTGACCCCACCTTCTTCTTCCAGCAGGGCGAGGACTCGCTCGCGTTGTGCTCCGTGCTCCAACACCGCGGACTCCGGCTTCAATTCAGGACAGGAACCGTCGCATTTTACATCGAGTTCCGGGCGAGCGGCGGCGTGCGCCGCTCGAAAGCGGTCGGGCCCACGAATGGATGGCAGCGGCGGGGCGACTCAGTCCTTGAACCGGTCGATCTCTTCCCAGCTCAGGATCCCCGCGTCCACCATCTGCTCGTAGACGTCCAGGAAGTCGTCGGAGCTCACGGCCCCCGCGCTGTAGACGGCATCGGTGATGTCCCGAAAGGCGTCGCGCGGCGGGAGAGCCCGAAGACGTTCCAGCGTTTCTCGATCGAGAATCGCGCTCATGGCTCGTCCCCCTACGAACAGTTTACTCCCAAACGGTGTGATACAACCCCACCCGGGAGGCAGAATGGCATTCGATCTGGTGGTTTTCGACGTCGACGGCACCCTGGTGCAGCACCCCGAGAACAAGACGATCTGGGAGGTGCTGAACCGCCGTTTCACCGGCGATGACGGCATGAACAGGGAGCGGCTCGAGGCCTACAAGGCCGGGCGGCTGTCCTACGCCGATTGGGTGACGCTGGATGTCTCGGGCTGGCGGGACGCGGGCGCGACCCGCGAACAGATCGTCGCCGCGATGGACTCCCTGACGCTCATTCCCGGGACGCGGGAGGCTCTCGCGGCCCTCAAGGAGCGCGGCGCGCGCCTGGTGGTGATCTCCGGTACCCTCGATCTTCTGCTCTACACTCTCCTCCCCGACCCTACCTTCGACGAGGTCTACTGCAACCGGATCCAGTTCGACGACGACGGCCGGATCCTGGCGTGGAGCGCGACGCCCTTCGACATGAGCGGCAAGGCCGTCGCGTTGAAAGCCGTCGCGATGCGGGAGAGGGTTGACCTGTCGAGGACCGCGTTCGTGGGCGACAGCTCGAACGACCTGTGGATCGCCAAGGAAGCCGGCTTCACCGTGGCGTTGAACCCCAAGACCGCCGAGTTTGAGGAAGCTGCCGACGCGGTCGTGCGCTCTCACGACCTGCGAGACATCCTGCCCCACCTTCTCGATTGCTGAGCCGGAAGCCGGGCAACGATAGTACCGGCGCACGGCCTCGGTATACTTGCCGGCCGGATGCTCCGATGCGGAGAGTCGCCGAGCCATGACCGACCCGATCGAGACCCTTGACGAGCTGGCCACCGAAGGCGCCCGCGCCATCCACCGCGCGTACGGCGGGCTCGAGTCCGAGTTCGAGGCCATCACGCGCCGGGCCCGGGCTCGCTTCGAGAATCGAGACTGGCGAGGCCACGGCGAAGACGCCGCCGAGAGGCTCGACCTCTACCGCCGGGTGGTCGCCGGGATCGTGTCGCAGATTCACGGTCTGCTCGGCGACCTCGCCGACGACGTCGAGTTGTGGAAGCGGATCAAGCTCGCGTACTCCGTCCGTGTGGCGGGCGACCTCAATCGCGAGCTGGCGGAGACGTTCTTCAACTCGGTCACCCGGCGGATCTTCTCGACGGTGGGGGTCAATCCGGACTTCGAGTTCGTGCTCGAGCGCTCGCCGGTCCAGCCTCGCGAGCCGGATCCGTCGGTCTACCGTGTGTTCGAGACCGACGGAAACACCGAGTCCCTGATCCGGACCATCCTGGAGGCGTATCGCTTCGAGGTCGGTTTCCAGGACGCGGACCGGGACGCGAGGCTCGTCGCCACGGAGATCGACCGCTATCTCGGGTCACTCCTTGAATCGAAGCGAATCGACGCCATCGAGACCCTGAAGTCGGTCTTTTACCGCAACAAGGGCGCCTACGTCGTCGGTCGCATCCGGAGCGGGAGACAACACATTCCGTTCGTCCTTCCACTGATGAACGACGACAGCGGTGTCTTCGTGGATACCGTGATGCTGATCGAGGAGGAGGTCTCAATCCTCTTCAGCTTCACCCGCGCCTACTTCCACGTCGAGGCGGAGTGCCCGGGCGAGCTGATCATCTTCCTGAAGACGATCGTGCCGCTCAAGCCGATCGCCGAGCTGTACATCGCGCTTGGGCTGAACCGCCACGGCAAGACCGAGCTGTACCGCAGCCTGCGTGGCTACCTCGATCGCACCCCCGACCGCTTCCACCTCGCGGAGGGCGACCGCGGCATGGTGATGATCGTCTTCACCCTGCCCCTCTACGACGTCGTCTTCAAGGTCATTCGCGACGACTTCGACTATCCCAAGACCCACAGCCGCCGGCAGGTCATGGAGCGATACCGGCTGGTCTTCAAGCACGACCGCGTCGGGCGCCTGGTGGATGCCCAGGAGTTCGAGCACCTCAAGTTCAGGAAAGAACGCTTCAACGACGACCTGCTGGAAGAGCTGTTGCGGGATGCGGCGCGGACCGTCAGCCTGGACGGCGACCACGTCATCATCAGTCACCTGTACACCGAGCGCAAGGTGACGCCGCTCAACCTCTACCTTCGAAAGAGCGGGCGAGAAGCCGGGATTCGCGCGATCATCGATCACGGCTACGCCAACAAAGAGCTGGCGGCGGCGAACATCTTCCCCGGTGACTTCCTGCTCAAGAACTTCGGCGTCACCCGTCACGATCGCGTGGTCTTCTACGACTACGACGAGCTGTGCCTGGTCACCGACTGCAACTTCAGGCGACTCCCCGCCGCCCGGCACGACGAGGACGAGCTCGAATCCGAAACGTGGTTCGCGGTCGGCGACGACGACATCTTCCCGGAAGAGTTCGTCCGCTTCCTCGAGCTAGACGGCGAGCTCCGCGACGCCTTCCTAGAGCACCACAGCGACCTGTTCACGGTAGAGTTCTGGCAAGGAGTCCAGGATCGCCTACGCGCCGGCGAAATCATGGACGTCTTCCCCTACCCCCAATCCCGCCGCTTCAACCGGTTCAACCGGTGCCAGGCGTGACGTTCGTTTCACTTGCCAACAGCGATCCAGCAGCAAGCTAAGCACCTTCTGTTCGTTGCGGAGCTTCTTTCACCTGGCACCCCATCGAGACAGGGTGCCAGGCGAACAAATGGGCGTATCACGCTGCGATTGGGGTCACTTACGCAACAGCACTTCGTGATAAAGCAACTTCTGTCACGCCTGGCACCGGTTCTCTTTCTATTCGAGGTTGAGGTTGGTGGTGGTGCCTGGGGTGGTGGTGGCGGTGCCGGTCCAGGTTTGGCCGTCGGGGGCGGCTACCGTTACCTTCCAGCTTCCTGGGGGTAGGGACGCGAATTCGAGCTGGCCGCCTGCCATGCGGAACTCTCGCTGGGGCCTTCCGTCCCACGTCAGCGAGTGGAATGGCCGGCCTCCCGAGTCGGCGACGCTTGCCGTGGCCATGCTGCCGGTCTTGCCGAGCTCGGGGACGCTGACGCGAAGAGCGGTGGCCGGCGGGAGCGCGACGGTGATCGTCGCTCCCGGCGCCTGCGCCTGCACCGTGGTGGTGGCGGAGCCGCCGGCGGAAACGACGATGCTCCAGGTTCCCGGCGGTACGCTCGAAAGTCGGACGCTCCCGTGCTCGCCCGTGGCGTACTCTCCGGCCAGTAGTGCGCCGCCCGCAGGGTCGAGAACCGCCACGCGGACCTCGCTCGGGATGCCGCCGGAGGGCAGCCGGGCCTCGAGGGTCAAACCCTCGGTGGGGTCCATGGTGAGGTCGAGATCGCCGGTCGCTCGCTGGGTCTGGACGGTCACCGACCTCGACACGGCCGCGTATCCCTTCTTCGACGCGGCAAGCCTCCACGTGCCGTCGGCGACGTTGCCGAACTCGAACTTGCCTTCCAGGTCGGTGGTGGCGGTGTGGATCGGAAGACGTTCGAGCTCGGTGGCGTCCGAGGTCAGCGTCAGACTGACTCCCGCCAGCGGTTGGCGGTCGGAGGTGTCCACGATGCGGCCGCCCACCAGCGCCGTGGGGACCTCGATCACGATCTCGCGCGTGGTCGCCACCTCGATCGTCTTGTTGTAGGCCAGGCCGGTCTGCCAGTGCCGCAGGTCGAGACGATAGGTGCCCGGCTCGAGCCCCTCGATGACGAACCTGCCGTCGGTGTCGGTCTCGTTCCAGCCGTTGTGGTCGATGTCGGTCCCCTCGACGTAGATCGTGGCGCCCGCGATCGGTCGCTCGGCCTGGAGCGCCTGGCCCGACAGGGTCAGGCCCGTTCCGAACTCGAGATCGACGCGGGCCTCGCCGACGCCCGACTCGAGCGTCACCTGCCCTCGGGCCTGCCGTCCCGACCGCGCCAGGGACGCCACCACGTTGTACGAGCCCGGCTGGAGGTTCTCGATGCGGAAGTTGCCTTCGTAGTCGACGCCGGCACCCTCGAATCCGCCGAAGCTCTCACCTTCGGCCCGCACGTTGACGTCGCCGAACAGCTCGGGCTCGAGACCGGTGACCCTTCCGACGATCACGGCGCCGGGGTCGAGACGCACCTCCAACCCGTAGACCGCCTCGCCGGCGACCGTGACCTGCTGCTTGCCCGTCGCTGCGGCATAGCTGTCGGCCTCGACCCACAGGCGATAACTGCCGTCCTGCACGCCGGGAAGACTGAAGGTCCCGTCGGCCTCGCTCATCGTCTCGGGCCCGCCCCACATCCGTCCGGTCGGGACGAGACGGACCGAGGCGTTGGCCACCGCGTCGCCTTCGCCGCCGAGGACCGTTCCGGTAACCTCGAAGCCGCCCTCGAACTGCAGATTGAGAGAGTTCATCCCCTCGTCGGCGTCGATGTCCCTGACGGTTCTGGGGTAGTCGTCGTGGGTCGCCTCGACGGAAACCGTGCCCGGGGTCAGACCTTCCAGGCGGTAGTACCCGTTGCCGTCCGAGGCGGTGCCGCCGAGCTCCCGCATGAATCCTTCACCCTCGCCGGCCAGTCGAACCGAGGCCCCGATGGCAGACCTACCGTCGGGAGCCAGCACGCGCCCCTGCACCACGGCGCCGGTGTCGAGCGGAAGCTCGATGCCTTCCAGGTCCTCGCCCTTGGGGATCTCGAGGCCGTCGAGCTTGGCCTCCCGGTAGCCCGAGGCCACGGCCTTGAGGGAGATCTCGCCCGGCTCCTGGTCCTCGAAAACGAACCGGCCCTGCGCGTCGCTCGTGGCGGACATCATCATGATCGTCTTCATGACGTTGCCGCCCATCTGGATCGTCCGGCTGCGGGTCATGTTGACCTGCGCGCCGGCGATCGGCTCGCCGCCAGTGGTCGAGACGGTCCCGATGACATCCGACGCCGGGTCCAGCACGGCCTCGACCGGCTCGACGCGCGGCACCTGGATCGGTCCTGCCGTGGAGCCGACGAAGCCGGTGCGTTGCAGCTTCAGGGAGTACTTCTTCCCCGGCGCCAGGTCGCTGACCGTGAACCATCCCGTCGGGTCGGTGACCGCGTCGGGCTCGGGCTCGCCCGGCCCCGGGCCTCCACCATCCATCACCATCATCATCATGCCGCCGGCCTCGCTGACGTAGACCTCGACACCCTCGATGGGCAGGCCGTCGCGATCGGTGACGATGCCCTGGACGTGCTCGCCGGGCTGTAGAGTGATCTCGCCGAGATCGACCGGCGCGGCGTCCTCGACCATCTCGATGGCCGGAACGCGACGAGTGGCAAAACCGGACCGCGAGGCATCCAGGTCGAACTTCCCCGCGGGCAGGCCGCTGACCCGGAACCTACCGTCGTCGTCGCTGTAACCGGTGAAGGAGACCGCCGCCGAGTCGGAGTCCATGACGATCATCATGCCGTGACGGGACTGTCCCGGCGTCAGCTCGATCGAAGCGTCGCGGATCGGATTGCCCGACGGATCGACGAGAACCCCGGTGACCGTCTGTCCGCCCGACAGCGTCAGGCTCACGCCGGACTTCGTGGCGTAGGGCTCGAGCCCCGAGACCGTCGACTCGGCCGGCGCGAAGCCCTCGGACTTGGCCTTGACAATGTAGCTGTTGTCGGGGTCGAGGGGGCTCAGTCGGAACTTCCCTTCCGAGGTCGTGACGTTGCGCGGCATCGGCGCCGGGCGGCCGATCTCGATTCTCATCCCTCCCGGGGCGCGCTTGACCTGAACCTCGACCTCGGCGCCCGAGATCGGGTTGCCGTCGACGTCGGTCACCGTGCCCTCGATCGCCGCGGCGGGATGCAGGGCGAGGGTCGGCCCCGGGCGACCGTCGTCACTCAGTTGAAACTCCTGGGAGCCGCCCCCCAGATAGCCCGGCGCCCCGGCGGTGATCTCGAGCCGGCTGTCCACCGCGCCGCTCAGCACGAAGCCCCCGGCACGGTCCGTGACCGTTCCGTCGGCGGGGTTGCTCTGGTCCCAGATCACACCGCCGGGGATGGCCCGTAACGTGTCGGCGTCGATCAGTCGGCCGACCACGGAAAGACGGTCCGGGAGCACCAGGCGCCGGACCTCTTCCCTCTTCTTTTGCGCGCCCGGCTCGATACGCGTCTCGAGCTGTCGCCCGTCGGGAGCCAGCAGAGCGATCGAGGTCGCCTGCGCGGGATCGAAGCCGGCGTGGATCCGACCGGTGGCGTCGGTCGTCCCGACCGGGTGCGGCCGGCCGCCGACCGCGAGCACCACGCCCTCAACGGGTTTGCCGTCGGCCGAGACCACCTCGAGAACCTCGGTCTTACCGGAGGCGAGTCGCGCCGTCGCGGCCGTCCCGTGGAGCCCGTGAAGCGCCCGTTGAACGAATCCCGGAGCGGAGACCGAAACCGACGTCCGCGCGCCGTCGCCTCTCGGCAGCCGAAGCGTGCCGTCGTCACCCGTCAGCCCGCTTCTTAACGGCGCATTCCACGGGGACCGGAAGAAGGCCATCCGGGGTACGTCCGCGCGAACCAGAACCCTCGCCCCGGCGATCGGCGCGCCGTCGCCGTCGGTGACCCTCACCTTGATACCCGTATCCACGGCAAGCTCGACGTCGCCGAGCTCCACCGACGCGATCAGAGGTCGGATTCCGGTCTCCTGGGGGGCGAAACCCGGCGCCTCGACCCGCACGGCCCACAGGCCGGCGTGCGGGGCTTCCAGCCGGAAGCGACCGGCGGCATCGGTCAACGTGCGCGCCACAGGCTGCGGCGGGTCGCCGTCCAGCAGCGTCCGCGCCTCGCCGAGCGAGTCCAGCAGCGGCAGCAACTGCACGTCGGCCTCGGGAAGCGGCGCTCCCCCGGGCACCAGGACCCGGCCGGCGATGGCGATGCCCTCGGCTGCCACGGAAGTGGCGGCGAGCGCAAAGATCGAGATCAGGAAGAGAATCCGTGTTTGCCGTTTCATGAGTGTTACCCCTCAGGAGATCACGAGATGAACTACCCACGGAGCGGACTGCAAGGCCCGTTCCCGCCAACGGAGCCTCGGATCCAGGTCTTCGTCGCGCATTCGGGGAAAGCGACCTTACCTCAAATGGGGCCTGGTGACCCATTTGGGGTCGGGCCGTCCCATCCGCGGCGCCGGGAGTCCCGGGTCGGGCGAGGAAGTAGACTGGGGCGAGGGGTGTCATGCAACTTCGCGACTTCGGGAAACGGGTCTAATAGAAGATGGGAGCCCGCCTGCCACGACGATACCCGTCGAACCGCCCACTCCACGCGCGGTTCAGGCTGACCTCCATGGCCGCCGGTGCCGCCAGTGCCCTGCTCGCGTACCTGTTGACCCGGTTCCCGGCCGCCGCGGAGCTTTACGCCGGCGCGATCGCTCCGGTCGTGGTGGGAGGCCTCTCCCGCCTGAGCGGACTCGTCCCCTTCGCGATCGCCGAGTGGGTCCTGGTCGCTTTCGTGCTCCGTCAGTTGATCGGCGCGAGCCGCGGACTGGCGCAAGTCGTACGCGGGCGGCGGGCGGCGGGGAACGCTGCGGCCGCCGGGGCCCTGCGCCTGGGGTCGGATTTGGGGATCGTGCTGACCTTGTTCTACGTCCTGTGGGGCTTCCACTACGCCAGGGCCCCACTCGAGCAACGCCTGGGCTGGATCGACGGCCCGGGGCCGACCGCCGCCGAGCTATCGACGCTCACCGAGGAGATGATCGCCGCGGCCAACGACGCCTACCTGGAGCTTCACGGCGTCGTCGACCTCGGTGCGCCCACGTTGATGCCGGAGGACCCGTCGGAGCTCGAGCGTTCGATCGACGAAGCGTGGCGAAAGATCCCGGCGGAGATCGAGATGCGCGGGATCGCCGACCGCGAGTACGGACGCGCCAAGCGGCCGCTCACCAGCCGCGCCCTCTGTTACCTCGGGATCGAGGGTTACTTCTCACCCTTCACCGGCGAGGCGAACCTCAACGCGTTCACCCCCGCGGTCTCCCTCCCGCATTCCATGGCCCACGAGAAGGCTCACCAGCGGGGTTTCGCCCCGGAGGACGAGGCCAACTTCATGGGCTACCTGGTGGCAGCGGCGGCGGACGATCCTCTGGCTCGTTACGCGGCTTCCGTCTTTGCGCAGCGACAACTGCTGGGCGCGCTGCGCGACCTCGACGCCAACGGGTACGCCCGGCTTGTGGATGGTCGTATTCCAGGCGTCCGTCGAGACATCGAGGCCGAGCGCGAGTTCTGGGTGAGCTACTACGGACCCGGCACGCGGGTCGCCCGTCGCGCCAACGATCTCTACCTGAAATCGAACCGGGTCGAGGGCGGGATCCGAAGCTACGGCATGAGCCTCCGGCTGCTCCTGCAGTACTCGCGCGAGCGCGGCGGAACGCTGACGGACGAACGATGATCCGTTCAGTCGTTGCCGCTGTCCCGGATGCCCCCGTCCGGTGGAGCGGCCTTGTTGTCTCCCGGATGGAAATGCACGTCCCGCTGCGGGAACGCGATCACGATGCCGCCCGCGCGGAACTTCCGATCGATCGCCTGGTGAAGCTCGGTGGTGACGGTCCACCGGTCGGCCACTTCGGCCGTAAAGGCCCGTAGACCGAGCTGCAAGCTGCTGTCCCCGAACTGCTCGAAGTGAACACGGGGCTGCGGCTCGGCGAGCACCAGCGGGTTCTCTTCGGCCGCTTCCATGACCAGGGCCATGGCTCGCTCGACATCGCTGCCGTAGGCCACACCTACCCGGATGTAGATCCGGATCACCGAGTCGGAGAGCGTCCAGTTCAGCAGGCGGCCCGTAATGAGCTCCTTGTTCGGCACGACGAGCTCCTTCTGCTCCCAGTCACGGATCGTCGTCGCCCGGATGCGGATCTTCGCCACCACCCCCGACGCGTCGCCGATGCTGATCACGTCGCCGACCCGCACCGGCCGCTCGAAGAGCAGGATCAGCCCACAGATGAAGTTCGCCACGATTTCTTGCAGGCCGAAACCGATACCGACGCCCAGGGCAGCGGCGGCCCAGCCAAGCTGCGACGCGCTCGCGCCGAGCCGTTGGAGGACCGCCAGGACCGTGACGGCCGTGATCGTGTATCGCGTCAGCGTTCCGACGGTATAGCGTCCGCCTGCACTGATCCTGCCCTGTTTCAACAGGATGATGTCCAGCAGCGAGGGCACGTTTCTGGCCAGGACGTATCCGGCGACGCCGATCACCGCGGCCAGGAGCAGATCGAGCAGTGTGACAAGCGCGGTCTGCGGTAGGCCGTCGACAAGCTCGGTCTTGTTCCACAGCTCCACGTTTTCGAGAATGCGCAGCGCGGGGATCACGTCACCCCAGATACCAACCAGGACCATTGCAACCGCCACCAGAACTACGGCATTCAATAACCTGCGGCTGTTGGCGCCCAGGGCGGCCAGGTCGACCTCCGCCCCACCGACCTCGCGGTCGGCATCCACCTTGTCGCCGCCCTCGACCCTCCGGGCCATGGCAACGTCTCGGAGCGTCGGGGATTCCCGATCGGCCAATCGCCGACCGGTCATCAGCAACCAGCGGCGGACCAGCGCAGCGCCGAGCCAGAAGATCATCAGAGCCCAGATCGTCTCGAACAACCTTCGCATCAGTTCCTGAGCCGTGTAGGAGTAGCCAAGCCAGCCGAGAGCGATCATCGCCATCGGCAACGAGACGGCCAGGGGGAACCACAGGGATCGCCATCGCCATTGCGCATCGCTCGATCGGGCCGCCAGGATCTGCCGCGCCGTGCCCTTCGTCGGATGGCCCGTGCCGATGATCAGGGCTGAAAACCCCGTCATGAGGGCGACGAAACAAAGGAAGGACAGGATGCCGCCGGCGTACGGGGGCGGCTCGACGGCGAGTGAGGTCCGAAGCACGAGGTAAACCGGGAACATGACACCGAGGAACCACCCGAGTTGCCGGCGCACCTCGACCAGGATCGCCTCGTCGCGGCCGAAATGACGATCCGCGAGGCCACCGGGCAAGAACACCTCACGGAACGCGAGCGGTAGAGCGATCCAGGCTGCCGTACTCAGGAGGGCCGAGCCGACTGCGTTCGGGAACGCGGTTGTCTCGCTGGCGGTCGACAGAGCCCCGCCGATGGCGCCGAGGACCAGGGGCACGGGCGCGGCCAGCATCAAGGTGAGCGCCAGCGCCTTGAAAGTCGATCTCATGCCGTCTTCCGGGGTTCGACCGCACTCCACGATGGATGCACGGATCCGGCCCCGGCGCCATGCCAGCGCGAGCGCGAGCAACAGGACGAGCGAGAACAGCGGCGCCCGGACCAGTCGCACCGCCGCCTCACGACCGGTCTCCAGCCATCGACCCGGGCTGAGGTAGTCCGCCACCTCTCGCGGCAGGCGACCGAGGGCCGCGGCGTCGATCGCGCGGTCGCTCCTGGCCCACAACAAGCGCTCTGCCAGGAACTCGTCGTACTCGGTCATCTTCTCCGCCAGGCGACGGAGCGTATCGTCGAGATCGTAGAGACGCCGTTGCAGGGCGAGATCGTTGGCGATGGCCCGATCCAGGAGGGATCGACGCGTCGCCCCCAGGCTCTCCAGCTCACCGCGGGCGCCGGAATCCGGGACCTCTTCCCCGGCGTCCGCGATGCGGCCGTCCAGGTAGGCGCCGACATCGGTCAGCGCTCGGCGATCTTCTTCGGCCTCGGTCAGGCGGAGGCTCACCGCCGTGATCGAGCGGCTCAGCTTGTGCCGCTCCCTGGCGTACTCTCTCGCGCTCGGGAACCGCCGCCGCTCCGCCAGGATCGCCGCGCCCACCGGCGCTCGCGACCCTTCCAGCTCCAGCTTCCGCCGGGCGCTTCGATAGGCGCCGTCGACCTCGGAGATCCTCGGCCAGCCACGCTCCCGCGCTGTCATCTCGTCCAAATCCGCGAGCTGCTCCCGCAACAGCTCGACGAGAACCAGGTTCGATTCGGCCAGCTCGCGCACCAGACGCTCATCGGAAGAAGCGCCGGCCAGTGCCGTTCGCGCCTGGGTCATCGCGGCCTCGGCCTCCTCGCGGCGGCGTTCCCCCACCGCCTCCCGCAAGACCTCGATGCGTTGATGGATGCGACCGACACCGCCCGTGGCTTCGTCCCTCAGCGCCTTCAACAGTGTGGTACGCGGGTTGTGGCTCAGCAGCTCCTCGTCGAGCATCGTGATCTCGGCTCGCAACGCCTCGAGTCGAGTCTCCACGGCCCAGCGCGCCGCCTCCGCGACCTGTGGCGTGTCCCGGATCGCCGAGCGATCCCCGGGCGCTGCCGCAAGTTCCTCCATGAGCGATCGTGCCGCGCCGATGCGAGCGCGGGCCTCCGAAGGTCGTCGCGCGGCGGTCGCGAGCCTCGCTTCGAGAACCGCGAGCTTGGCTTCCACGGCGGTCAGGTTGGCGGTCTCTTCGTCCAGTAGCCGGGTCAGGCGATCCAAAGACGAGGAGGCGAGGTCCTGCAGGTCCGCGGTCGGATCCGAGGCCTGGCGTTGCTCGAGTGTCGCACGTATCGTCTCGGCCTCCGACGCCGCACTGCGCCTCGCCTTTCGATATTCCTCGGCCGCGTCGTCATTGGCGCTCAGGGCTTCGAGGTTGCCTGCGGCCTGCCGGTAAAGTTCGACGAGCCTGGCCTTCGTGGCTTCATCGAGCTCGGTTGAATCCTGCGCTGCCGCGATCCGGCTCTGCAAGAGCTCCGGTGTCAGGCGCGCGCCCGTCTCCTGGGACCAGACCGTCGGCAGCGCGGTCATGCAACAGATGCCGGCGAGATACAGCAGTCGGTGCCGGAGGAGGATCTTCATGTCTGCGTCCAAGAGCGCGGCTTGCGCCGGCGCCAATATAGCGCATGCCGGATTGAAGAAGACGCCTTTTGAGGGCGCCGTAGGCGGTCGCGTCAGGCCTGGCCGTTCACCGCCGCCTCGCGATCCTCCCGCGGAGACACTTCGGTTCAATGGCGGAGTGACCTCGTGAAGTTCGCCGGGGCGGAGTAGCCCAGCTCGAAGGCGACAGTGACGAGTGAAGCTACTTCGGCGAGAGCCCGTCGTCCGATGGCCTTGCCCCGCACGGCAAGTCGGCGGCGCTGATGATCGGTCAGCCGGAGCCATCTGCGACCGAAAGGCCGGCTCAAGTAGTCAGCGCGCTACCGGAAAACCAAGCTATAACTCAGCAGCAGCTGGCGGAAGTCCTCGCCGAACTCGGTGACGACGCCTCGACTGTATCCGACCTTGATGGCGTGGCGACCGCGAAACGGTACGACGACGGTCGCCCCGATCTTCGAGTTCCGCTGGGTGTCCTCGAGCTGGTCCCCCCCGACGATGTGCCGCCCACCCGTGAAGTGGGTGAGGTCAAGTGATGCCCAGAACCCGGGCCTCTTGAAGCGCCTCACGACATGGAGCCGTCCGGCAAAAACCGGCTCCTGCTCCAGCTTCCCTGGGAGGAAGTCGTCGTCGTCACTGTAGAACCAGACGCCCAGATCGAACTCGAGCAGCCACCTGGGCTTCACCGGATATATGTACCCCAGCTCGGCCCTGGCCGCCCAGCGATTGGAGCCGGCGTTGATCAGCCTGCTCGAGTCGTGCTTCCCGGTGGGGGCCACGACCTTCAGGCTCGCACCGAGCATGTGGCGCGGATCGGCGCGAAGCTCCTGGAATTCCGAAGGAGTCATCGAGGGCGCGCCGAGGAGATTGACCGCCAAGGTGGCGCGGATATCGGCGAAGCCCGAAAAGTAACTCGATGCCGGAGTCTCGCCCACGAGGCCCTCCGTCGTGCCCCACGTGTACGGCAGCTCCACGACGACGTTCGTGGTCCGACCCCACAGGCTGAGGGTCTGCAGAACAGCGGCCACCCCCGCGTTGACCCTGGAATCCACCCCGTACAACGGAGTCGAAGGATCGAACAGAACGTCGCCGGAGGATCGCGAGTATCCAAACACCGCGACCTTGGTTCCCTTGGGCGCCGGCCAGTAGGCGCGCGGGGTCAGCTCCTGCGCGTAGCACACTCCCAGCCAAAGGCAGCACGCCGCCGCCGCCAGCACGGTCCTGACGATTCTCGGGGGATCAAAGTACATCGACGAAGAGCGGTGAATGACAACGGCCACCGGGTAATCTTAGCGACTCCCCGGAACAATTGACAGCTATCGGCCGGTAGGCGAGACCGGGTAGCATTGCCCGGGATAGGATGAAGCGCCCGGGTCTGGGCCGAGAGACCCGAGTGGCAGCGAGGTCCCCCATGAAGACGAACTTTTCCAAGCACGCCCTCCGGGTCATCGCGTCCATGCTCTTGCTTGTCGGGCCAGGGACAATCGCTGCGCCCGGAGGTTGGGCGGCGACGCCGGCCGACGACCTCCCATCCACCGAATCGACCCCCGATGCTCCGCCCAGAGAGGGAACGGCGCCTTCCTCGATGCCCGCGCCCGACCTCCCTCCCGACTCGCCCGCCGGGACGGCTCCCACCCCAGCGCCCCCGCCCAAGGGCACCCCTGTGACGCTCGACGGCGAGACTGTTTTTCACATTTACACTTCCCTTGGTCCCTACAGCCCCGAAGAGCGGGCAGAAACGGGCCGCGAGAGGATCCTGAGATTGGCCGAGGATCCCCTGTTCGACGAGGGCTTGTTCACGATCGAGACGCAGGATGGCAAGGCAACCGTGTACTACCGGGGAGACTTGATGAGCGTGGTGACGCCGGAAGAAGCGGCCGTGAAGGGAACCACGCCCGAAGATCTGGCCGAGCAGCGGATCGATCTCGTCGAAAAAGCCATCGAGCGTTACCGGAGCCGTCGTCTTCCGGCGTCGCTGCTGTGGGCGGTGGTGGAGTTCGTGGTTTCCACGGTCTTCCTGCTCGTCCTGCTCGTCGGGACGACACGGCTGCACCGTCGTCTGATCGCCCGAGTGCAAGCCCGCCGGGTAGCGTCTGTGACATCCCGGGTCGAAAAGGGACGCATCGCCTTGGTCGAGAGGCTCTCCGGGTTCCAACTGCAGGCGATGAGGCTGCTCCGGCCGGTTGTCATCGTGCTCCTTGTCGCGGTGTATCTGCAAGCCGTGTTCCTCTTTTTCCCGCTCACACGGAGTTTCGCCTGGGGAATACTGGACTACGCGTTGGATCCACTGAGCAGTCTGTGGCACGGCCTTCTGTCGAACGTGGGGAATTTCGCTTTCATCCTGGTGGTGCTTGCACTCACGACGGGCCTGCTGCGGGCGCTTCGCTGGCTGGCGAACGAGGCCGAGCAGGGCACCATTAGCCTGCCCGGCGTGTCACCCGAGTGGGCCAGGCCGATGCACCGGCTGGCGCGACTCTTGGTGATCGGCGCCGTGGCCGTCGTGATTTACCCCTACATCCCGGGATCGAGCACGGCGGCGTTCAAAGGCATCGGCATTCTCGCGGGTGCTTTGTTCACGGTGGGAGCGTCCTCCGCGGCGGGGAATTTCGTCGGGGGGGTGGCGCTCATGTTCTCTGGCGCATTCCGCATCGGTGACCGGGTGACGATCGGCGAGATATCGGGTGACGTGGTGGAGACCGGGGTGCTCATCACCCGGATCCGCACCCCGAAGAACGAGACCGTCTCCGTTCCCAATAGCTCATTGCTGAACGGCCGCGTGGTGAACTACAGCGCCATGGCGCACCAAGGTCGCCTCATTCTGCACACCACAGTCACGATCGGTTACGACGCCCCCTGGCGAAAGGTCCACGAACTGCTTGTACAGGCGGCGCTCCGCACGTCGGCAATCGAGGCGGAGCCGGCGCCGTTCGTGGTTCAGAAGCAGCTGAACGACTTCTTCGTCACCTATGAGATCAACGCCTGCACTCGGAACGCCAACGCCATGCTGAACACCTACGGGGAACTGCATCAGAACATCCAGGACCTTTTCAACGAGGCGGGCGTGGAGATCATGTCACCCCACTATGCCTCCCTGCGCGACGGCAACGCCACCACCCTGCCGGAGTCGTACAGACACCAGGAAGGGGAACCGCGATCCTCCGCACCCGACCCGAGCGTGTAAACGGTGCCGGGGCCGACTCCAGGCAGGCCCAGGGTGACCTCCACATCGCCCGAACGCGTATGGTCCAGAAACCGAGCCGACTGTAGTGCAAGAGGAGCCAAAACAGTTAGGCTGATAACAATAAGAACTTCGTTCGCCGTGGCGTTCGCAATGGCGATCGCACGCCCACTGGAACTGAGGCGGGGAGCGCCGCGAATGCCGGTGCGCAAGACGAGCTCGCGCCGGCCGTGGCAAGAGAGCTTGCCCAGGAAGCCTGGCTCTTCGGTCTGCCGCTTGTGATGTTCGAGAAGCAATTCGATTACGGCACGTACGCGACCCAACCGGAAGCAACCCGGGCGCCGGTCAACCAGTTCGTGCATTACCGACAATTCGTCGACGCCTCCAACCGCACCGTGGTTGGCTTCAACGTCGACAACCTCTATTCCTTCGCCAGCCTCGATCTGGCCGCGGAGCCGATGGTGCTGTCCATTCCGGGAATGGGCGATCGTTTCTGGCTAATGCAAATCATCGACGCCTGGAACGGCGTCGGCAGAGCCGGACAAGCATCTCCGCAGGCCCGATGTGACAGTTGCGATGTCCGGTGAGGACTGGGCCAAGCTGTACCTGAGTCAGGTCACACTCGAAAAAATGATCGAGAACGGTGACACCTGGGTGTTTTGCGCTGCGGTCGCTAACGGCTGATTCTCAGTCGGCGCCTCGTTGCTGCAGCCGGACAATATCACCAGCGCAAACAGCGCCGACTTCAAGTCTGTGTTTTCCATATCTCTCTCCCTATCACCGGCACATGGCTGGTTGCCAAGAACTTCAGCAGCCTTGCGGACGGCGACGGCACGAGGAAGAGAGCCGCTGCCCGGATCCGCGTTCGTAACCCAGGTGGTTCAGGTGATTCTATCGTTTCACCGGGCGGGGGACCGCCACGGCCGAGAAGTCGCGCCTGAACGGCACGAGTCTCAAAACGACCTCCGAGCTTGCTATCTCGATATTTATCAGAGCGTTGCGGAGGGTCAATCCGATAAAGGACTATTATCATGACGCATCACGGCGCGGAATGAAGAGCTTGTGGTGCATTTTTGTTGCATAGTGGGGCGGGTTGGGAGCCAAATGACCGTATAGAGGAGTCATCGACGGGGGTGCCGTGCACCGGACTGCATCCACTCTCCTCGCGCACGCAATCGGCTGCCGAATACGATGGGCGTCAAGCAATTAGAACATCAAACGGGTCGGGAGCATCGTCGAGTTCTGCCGGCCGGAAGGAGGGGGTTGAGATGCGACGACTTTTGTTCGTTGTAATTTGTTGTATCTGCCTGGTAGTCACGTTGTCCGTGGGCGAGCTGAACGCCAAGCCCCGCGGCGGCTTCAAGGAAGGCGGCGCCAAGCCCACGAAGGAGAAGGTCTGCCTTTGCCACATTCCACCGGGGAACCCCTCGGGGGCTCACACGATCTGCGTGGGTTCGTCCGCGGTCAGAGCCCACCTCGCGCACGGGGACACGCTGGGATCCTGCCCGGCGATCTGCGGCGGCGAGGCCGGTATCCCCTGCGACGAGGGCCAGTACTGCCAGCGCGAAGAGGGAGTGTGCGACGAGAGCGCCGAGGGCGTGTGCACGGACGTTCCTGTGAACTGCCCGGCAGTGATTGATCCGGTGTGCGGTTGCGACGGGGAGACCTACGACAACGAGTGCTACGCAGCGGCCGCCGGCGTCGCGATCGCCTACCGGGGCGAGTGCGACGAAGACCAGGTCTGCGGGGGGAGTACCGGCGAGACCTGCGACGCGGGGCAGTACTGCAAGCGCGATGAGGGCGAGTGCGACGAGGAGACCGAGGGCGTCTGCGCCGACATGCCCATGAACTGCCCGAACACCCTGGACCCGGTGTGCGGCTGCGACGATATGACCTATGACAACGAGTGCAACGCGGCGGCGGCGGGGGTCAATGTCGCCTACACCGGTGAGTGCGATGGTACGGGCGGTCTGGTCTGCGGTGGAACCGCGGGCGACACCTGCATGGAAGACCAGTTCTGCAAGCGCGAGGAAGGCGAGTGCGACGAGGATGCCGAGGGCCTGTGCACGGACATCCCGACGGTCTGTCCGGCAATCTTCGACCTGGTGTGCGGCTGCGACGGAGAGACCTACGTCAACGAGTGCATGGCGGACGCCGCCGGGGTCACGGTTGCCTACTTGGGTGAGTGCGATGGTGGCAGCGGAGAGGCCTGTGGCGGAACCACGGGTGTCACCTGCGACGAGGGTCAGTACTGCGAGACCGCCGAGGGCGAGTGCGACGAGGACGCCGAAGGGACCTGCGCGGCAATCCCGACCGAGTGCCCCTTGACCCTCGATCCGGTGTGCGGCTGCGACGGCATGACCTACGACAACGACTGCTACGCAGCCGCTGCCGGCGTCAACGTCGCCTCCATGGGTGAGTGCGAGGCCGGAGGAGAGGCCTGCGGCGGGACCGCGGGCGACACCTGCACCGAAGGCCAGTACTGCATGACCGCCATGGGCGAGTGTGCCGAGGACGCCGAAGGGACCTGCACGGCAATCCCGACCGAGTGCACCTTGGACCTGAATCCGGTCTGCGGATGCGACGGCATGACCTACGACAACGACTGCTACGCAGCCGCTGCCGGCGTCAACGTCGCCTCCATGGGTGAGTGCGAGGCCGGAGGAGAGGCCTGCGGC
>Ga0316191_10000462_pt1 | contig 26403 bp, 9 predicted proteins | sample Eddworburr2cm_MG_FD_204928 | JGI IMG/M metagenome (GOLD analysis project Ga0316191, IMG submission 204928) | Coastal sediment microbial communities from Maine, United States - Eddy worm burrow 2 cm | ecosystem: Environmental > Aquatic > Marine > Coastal > Sediment | place: USA: Maine | collected... | reverse complement strand
TGTATGTCTGGTCGTTTCGCGATGAGGGTGCCTTCCACGAGGACATCACCAACCAGATACTCAACGACCTGGTCAAGGCCTGCCAGCCGCGCTTCATGCGACTGCGCGCAGAATTCAATGTTCGTGGCGGGGTTTATACCGACGTCGTCGTCGAGCACCGCCAGGATGGCTGGGAAGCAGCCGCAGCTGTAAAACTTGACTAGTTTTTCATATTTATATATTAAATATCAGCAAGTAACAGATAGATCCTGATGTATAATTTTATAGGTTAATACCCCCTCTCCCCAACCCTCTCCCGGAGGGAGAGGCAGCTAAAATACGAATAGCAGATATTGCTGAAGCTCATATACTACGGCAGCTCTATTTAACCGACACTCCATGAAATACTACCTCGGCATCGACATAGGCACCTCCGGATGCCGCAGTTGCGTCATAGACGCCAATGCAGCCATCAAGGTGGAAATCCGCACCACCCTGCCCGCGCCCGACCGCCTGGGCAACGCTGTCGAGCAAGACCCGGAGATCTGGTGGTCAGCCCTGACAGCGAACCTGGACCAGCTTGCCAACGAGTTTCCACTGGCATCCATTGCAGCGCTCGCACTGGACGGCACCTCGGCCACCCTGCTCTGCAGCGATGCCAGCGGCACCCCGTTATCCCCGGCGCTGATGTACAACGATGCCCGCGCCGTCGAGCAATCCGAACAGGTAGCCCGTGTGGCCCCGACTGATACCGCCGCCCTTGGCGCCAGCGCCAGCCTGGCCAAACTGTTGTGGCTGTTACAGCAACCCGCCTGCAATAGCGCCGTCCATACCTTGCACCAGGCCGACTGGCTGCTGGGGCGACTGGCAGGCCGCTTCGGTGTCAGCGATGAAAATAACGCCTTGAAACTGGGCTACGACGTGGTGAACAGCTGCTGGCCAGCCTGGTTAGCCGAACTGGACATCCCGCCAACCCTGCTACCCGACGTGGTACCTGCCGGCTATCCCCTCGGCACGCTGACAAAGGACCTGTGCAAACGCTGGGGCATGTCACCGCAGACACGCATCCTCAGCGGCACCACCGACAGTACTGCCAGCTTTATCGCCACCGGCGCCGGCCCCGGTGAAGCTGTTACCTCACTGGGCAGCACGCTGGTACTGAAAATCCTCTCTGAGACCCCGATCTTCGCACCCGGGTATGGCGTCTACAGCCACCGTCTCGGTGACAACTGGCTGGTCGGTGGCGCCTCCAACAGTGGCGGTGCCGTGCTACAGCAGTATTTTAATCATGATGAAATCACCCGCCTGGCCGGTCTGCTCTCGCCCGGGCAGCCCACCGGGCTGGACTACTACCCGCTGCTCAGTGAAGGCGAACGCTTTCCGGTCAATGATCCCGGCCTGCAACCGCGCCTCGAGCCAAGGCCGGCAGATGACACGGTATTCTTTCAGGGGATCCTCGAGGGCATTGCCCGCATTGAACTGCAGGGTTACCGAAAACTGATCGAGCTGGGCGCACCCTGGCCGGTAACCGTCATCACCACAGGTGGCGGTGCCACCAACAACGCCTGGAGTACAATACGCGCGCAACTGCTGGGCATCCCGGTCGTTGCCGCTGAACATCAGGAAGCGGCATATGGAGCAGCCCTGTTGGCGCGACAATCGCGCAGACCCGCGGAAGAATAATCGCGGATCTTGTCCGCGATCGATTGCCCAAACAACACCAGCACTGAAATCACGCACGGAACCACCACCATGAAAAAAAACCACAGCGGCATGCACTACCTCCTCGAAGGCTTGCGTCTCATCCGTCAACCGGGGCTGCGCCGTTACGTCGCCATTCCCCTGCTGGTCAGCACCACCGTATTCGCCGGCGCCATCTTCGGACTGACACACTGGCTGGAAATATTCATCGACATGATGCTCGGCTACCTGCCGGGCTGGCTGGACTGGTTGCGTTACCTGCTGTGGCCGCTGTTCGCCATAGCCGGCGTGTTGATCATCTTCTACACTTTCTCACTGATCACCAACCTGATCGCTGCGCCCTTTAACGGCATGCTGGCGGAGGCCGTGGAAAAACACCTCAGCGGGCAACCGATAGAGACCGGCGGCTGGCAGGCGCTGGCAAAAGATATCGTCCCGAGCATCCTCTCGGAACTGCGCAAGCTGTTGTATTTTATTTTGCGTGCAATACCGCTCGGCATCCTGTTCCTGGTCCCGGGTATCAACCTCGCAGCACCTTTTATATGGGCATTGTTCAGCGCCTGGATGCTGGCAATTGAATACATTGATTACCCGATGGCCAACCACCTGCTGCACTTTTCGCAACAGCGCAAACTGCTGCGCCAGCGCCGCGTGCTTTCCTACGGCTTCGGCGGCAGCTCGTTACTGATGACTATGGTCCCGTTCGTGAATTTCCTTGCCATGCCGGTGTCTGTGGCCGGCGCCACAGCGATGTGGGTAGCAGAGCTGAAAGAGAATGCATTAATACAGGATCGGTAATTTTCATATAACCGACGCAGGTTTCTATTTGCGCAGAAATATTTGAAAAACCCGAACAACCCGGACGCCTGAGTCGCGGACGAGGTCTGCGATTTTTTTCGGATCAAGGTTCGACAAACGATAGCAAGGAATGCATCTGCTTCAATCTATGAAACGCACGACGACATAGATCGCACCGACAAGCAGTGCCAGACCCAGCTTTGACAGCAACATCAGCATAATGACCCGTCTGTTCTGTTCTGGCTCGGCGGCGATATTTATACAATCGCTGTTTGACTGAGTGTTCATTGTGCGTCTCCTTTTCGTTTCCCTGATTACAAGTTACCCGAAGAGGATGCGCATCACTGTGTGATTTTGCAGTTTGGTTTTGTTAATTTTTCACGAACTGGCAGACCTTATAGACCCGATCGCGGACAAGGTCCGCTCCTGCACAAGCCTGGTAAATCCGTGGGCTTATCGCGGACAAGGTCCGCTCCTGCGAGATCATGGCTAACCCGCAGGAGCGATTAACTCCCGGGATGGAGCATTTACAGGCTACAACCAAAGACGCCGGCGGCGAGGCTTGCCGCGATGAACTGTTGTGCCGGTGAAGAACGGGTCACTGCCCCTGCCCCGCTGAAGCTGTCAGAGACACTGGAGAGTAGCGAGTACTGTGAGTCCGGCGTGGTCGGCAAGGAGTTTCTGCCCGCAACCGTGAAACTGCTTTGCGTCGCTGCCTGGTGACGCGTGCTGCAGCGTTCACGCAGCAGGCCGGAAGCATCCAGGTAGGCAGCAGGGAGCTCAACCAGATTGCTGGTTATTTCTTCATCCGGAGAGAGGATGTTAATGGTGCCATCGATACCCAGTTCAGACGAAGCATCCAGCACACTGTCGGGGGACGCGATGAAATGGTCGGTGATAATGGTGATGTTACCGCCGTCACCGCCAATGGCGCTGGCAAGGATCCGGCTACTGGACAAAATGACAAATTCAGGGTCAATGGTGACGTTACCACCATCGCCTTCACCACCGCCGACAGCTGCTGTAATTTCGCTGTTAGTCAGTTCAACCATATCAGTCGCGGTGATCTTGATGTTGCCGCCATCGGCATTGTCGGCCGAGGTGTTGATCGATGCGTTCTTCAGTTTCACGGTACTGACGGCAGTAACATCAATGTTGCCGGCATTGCCACTGCCGTTACTTTCAGAATTCATAGTTGCGTTGTTGGTGAGTTTCACTTTGGACCCGCTGACCTCGATATTGCCGCCGGTGCCTGCGCCTTCCGTGAGGCTGTAGAGGCCGGTTTGAAACCCGTCACCGGCCTGCCCGTCGAGTTTTACTGCACCGCCGGAGGTAACGCGCAACAGACCACCATTACCAGCACCATCAACACTGGTACTGATTTGTGCGCCGTTATTCATGGAGACTGAATCCGCCAACACCCCAATACTGCCTGCATCCCCGGTATTGATCGATGAGACATTAATCGCACCGCCAAACATGCTCAGCGTACCGCCGGTGACTGTGATATTACCGCCGGCACCGGTGCCGGACGCGGTACTGAACAGGCCACTTTGCAGCGCCCCCGCAGGACTACTGATATTCACTGTATCACTGGCCTGCACATTGATATCACCGGCCTGTGCGGCATTCTCACTCTGGGTGGACACCTGCGCCGCAGCAAACACATTCAGTCGCTCCACCTGTAGTTCGATACTGCCGGCCTGTGTCATCGCCGTGGCAGGGGGCAGCCCCGTTACATCGGGGTTTTCACCGGCACCTGCCTGTATGCGTGCACCGTTGGTTACCGTCAGGTCGGGCGTCACCACCTTAATCTGTCCGCCGTCACCGGAGCTGAAGGCATTGCTGTAGAGTCCACTGGGATCCAGGTCGCCCTGCCCCGTCAGGGTGACCGATTCCGTTGCGGCAATATTGAGATTGCCGGCGCTCCCTTCCCCGAGTGATTTGGTTGCAATACTGCCACCGCTGTTGATTTCCAGCACGCGGGTATTGATCATGGCCATGCCGGCATTACCGCTGCCGAGTGCGTCGAGCTGAATCGCACCAGCATCATGCAAGTTGACAGTATCCGCCGTAAGTGACAAATCACCACCAGCGCCGCTAATAGAATTCAACTCAATCTTGCCTTGCGCACCGACAGACAGGCCTGTCGTGTTAACACTGATGTCACCACCCTCGCCTGCGCCAAACGAGGCCGCATACATGCCACTCTGCTGGTCACCCACGAAAGGCAGATCAGCCGAGCTGCGCCCCTCGATCTCAATCGAGTCCGCTGCCGTCACGGTGAGCGTTCCACCGGCGCCCGGGCCATAATTATCTACCTGCAGGCGGCCACCGGACTCGAGAATAATTTTGTCTGCCGCCACCGTCATCTCGCCCGCCAGCCCCGATCCAAACTGGTCCGCCGTAACGGTGGTGCCATTTGCAGCACGCAAGCTGCCGGAGACCTGGATATCAACCTTGCCGGCGTTCCCGGTATTGCCGTCCGCAAACATAAGCGCACTGTCAGCTACGAACTGGCCACCACGGATCACCACTGTCCCGCCGTCTTCAGCTGTCACATCAATATTTCCGGCAATACCGACACCCGGAACAAAGCGGGAGAAAAAGTCACCTTCATGCGAGACGTCGATATCGCCCAACTGGCCATAGTTGTCGACAGCCAGTGTCGACACGTCAACACCCACCTCACCGGCCGACTGCACACTCGCCACCTGCACCTTGCCACCGGGTGCGTACAAAATCGCTGAATCCATGCTGACATCACCGCCGACAATTGACAGTGTCTTGCCGGACTCCACCAACAGCTTGCTGTTCTGCACGCTTATAGCCGCGGGGTTATCAAGAAACCCGAAGGCACTGGGGGGTGCACTGGTAAGTACCGAGTTACCCGGCGTCACTGCATCAAAGCGCCCCCCGTCAGCCAGCACCAGGTAGCCCGCCGTACTGGCATGAAAGGAACCACTGATATTGAGCGTGGCATTCTCACCGAACATCACACCACTCGGATTGATCAGAAACAGGTTGGCACCGGGAATGGTGGAGTTCAATGCGCCGTCAACCAAGGAGGCACTGCCGCCGGTGACGCGACTTATAATATTGTTAACCGTGCTCGGCCCCGAGAAGGTTGCCGACTCGCCGGTATTGATATTGAAGAAGCTGAAACTGTGGAACAGGTTGCCGCCACGTTGCTGGCCGAGATCGGCGGTTATTGCGAAGTCAAGACCGGACAGGGATTGTGCTGCACCGAGAGTGCCATCGGTGGTGACCTCGGCGAATGCATGCGCAGTCATAAAGGCAAGCAATGCTGCCAGTATCTTTGTCATACCCCATTTTCTTAACGTACTAATCATTATCTTTCCATGCTACTCCGTCTACCGCCCTCTCCCTCCGGGAGAGGGCCGGGGAGAGGAGATCAAATCAAGATAGCTACTTAATTTCTTATCCCCTCATCCTGCCCTTCTCCCGGAGGGAGCAGGGACGCTCATTTTGTCGTCCTTGTGCCTGCAAACTCCCCCTCACCTTCAAACCTATTCTCAAACCCCATCATCTGCCGTAACGAAATGCACTACAGAACCGTGAATATTCACATTCACAGCCAGTTACCAATCAGCAGAAACGGTGCCCAGTAGCTGGGATGCTTGTAGCGCAGGTCTTCCAGAAAACTGATCTGTGCCAGCTGCAGCGCCTCGGCCTTGGAAACATCCGGATCCTGCAACTGCTTGTAAAACAAGGACACCAGTTCGGAACTGGCCTCGTCGTTAATCGACCATAGCGAGGCCAGTGCGCTGCGCGCGCCTGCCTTGATAGCAACACTGGCCAGACCGAGAGCGGCGGTATCATCACCGGCAGCGGTTTCACAGGCACTCAGTGTCAGCAATTCCACCGGGTTGTCTTCCCGAAACATGCTGACACCGACAAAATCCTCCAGGTCATCCATGCTGATCTTGCTGTCGTAGGTCAGGATAAACGAATCCTTCACCTTGCCGGCAAACTGGCCATGGGTGGCAAAATGCACAATGGAATACTGGTTATCTGCCAGTTCCTGTTTGACTACCGCTTTCTGGTAGCCGCCATCCTGGTAGACCTTGCCGCCATACAGGCTGTGAATGGAGTCCAGCTCGGAGTCTACAAACACCAGCGGCGGAAAACCCTGCACGGATTCGGTGAGCCCGTTCAGTAATATCGAAATATTTTCACGCTTGATAGGTCGCGGATCAGTCAGGCGCAAACTCGGCGTCATGGCCACCGCATAATGTGTAATCAGAAAATCCTTGCCATCATGCAATGCCGCAATCGGAACCGCTCGTAGCGCCGTGTCGGGAACAACCACCAGTGTGCTGACAGCATTTTCCTGCAGTGCAGCCTCGATCGGCTTAATCAACCATTGATAGATTTTCCGCGCCTGGTGCATGTACTGACGCGTGGTGCGTTTCTCCAGTCGTTTGCGAAACAGGTGTACCTCACTGACAAGGTCTTCATTACTGACCGGCACGGTAAATTTAACGAGCCCGGATGACAGGCTCACCAACAACTCGAGTCGATCCGGCAGGGAGATGGGATACAACAGGGCCGTGCCTGCAACAATCGTGTCATCCAGTTCCTTGACCCGGGCACGTACCGCCGCCACGCAATCATCCTGGAAATAATCCTGCACCTCTGTGGTCTTTAACAGTTCAATGGTTTCGCGCGCTTCTTTTAACAGCGCCTGTGTCTGTGCGGTATCCGTGGTCGCTTCACTCTGGCGCAGCAACAGGTCAGTCAGCCCCAGGAACAGGGGCGAGGCGTCTTCCCGGAAGGATGCGGCGATGCTCTCGTTACTGGCGGTAAATTCCTCGCGGATGGATTGCAGTGTCTTGCTGGCGCGGCGGTAGGCCTCAATGGCCGCTTTGGAATTCCCCAGTGCACGGTAAATGCGTCCCTGTTGCCATTCCCAGCGGTAGCGCAACTCCGGCGCGTACACCTGCTGCGCCCGGAACACGGCCGTGTCGGTCAGCGTGAGCGCCTCCTTGTTACGCCCTTGCTGCTCATACAATTCACCGAGATAACCATAGGCAAAGGAAGCCGCACGCGGATCACCGCTGGCATCTGCCGTCCTGATGGCCTGCTGCAAACGCTCGGCAGCGGTCACAACCAGACCTGAACCCTGCCCTGAGGTATCGCCTGCAAGTTCACGTAATAGCTGTGCATTTCTTATTTCAAGATAGGCGCGATTACGCGAGGGCCGGAGTTGCTGCGTGGCCTGCCACGCACGGTCTAGCCACTCGATACCGGCACCGTTCTCTGCGCCTGACTGGACTCCGGTCTCGGCAGCACTCAGTGCTGCCTTGGCCTGCAGGCTGTGATTGCCTGCCTTCCCTGCCAGTCCGGTCGCCGTTTCAAAATAGGCCAGTGCCTCAGCAAACTTTCCCTGGCGCATTCGCACATGACCGAGGTTATTTTGTAGCGAGGCCTCAAGCGCCGGGTCCTGCAGGGTGGAAGCCAGATTCATACCCTTCTGCAGCGATTCATCGGCCGCATCCAGTTGTTGCAATGACAGGTAAGCACCACCGAGTTGCCCGTATAAAACGGCCTGCCAGGCAGCGTCCGCTGACTGTTCGGCCAACGTCAGTGCCTGTTGCAACTGGGTAACGGCCAGTTTGAATTTACCCAGCGACTGGGAAGTCTCTGCGTTTAGTGCCAGTGCCCGGCTTTCTGCAAGCGGGTCGGTTGCCAGTGCGTAGACCTCGCCAGAGGCCAGCATCAGCAAACCCGCAAACGCTGCAATCAGGTGCCTCGCCATATACATGGTTAGTCGCATAGACATTCCCGAAAGACTGACACCTATTGTGATTGAATTGCCTTCAACAACAATACCAGATCACCCACGTTGACCTCACCGTCGGCATTCATGTCGATATGGCCCAAGGCCTGTGGTGAGTTAGCTGCAATTGGAGTATCGCCCAGCACAATGCGTGTTGCTACCAGGTAATCTGCAATATTGAGCACCGTATCAGGTACGGGATACGGCCCGATATTGCCGTCAGCGAAATCAGCCACTGTCGGATTATTACCAAAGTCCTGTTCACCATCGACGTAGCCATCGCCATCGGTATCTACCGGAAGCGGGTAACCACCACCCGTCGGGTAAGCGCCTGTAAGCACCTGGTCACCGGCTCCGTCGACTATACCGTCCTGGTCAGTATCCACCGAGTTCGGGTTGGTCCCGTTTGCTGCTTCAACGCTGTCGTCGATACCGTCACCGTCAGTATCAGTATCAGCAGAAGCCGCAGGCAGAACCGTGGCATAACTCTGCTGATTCACGCTTACATCAACGCCCTCCTCGGTCGCCGGTGCAAAGCCGTCAACACCGGTAATCGTAATGTCATATACGCCATCCGGGTACTTGCGGTAGAAAGTACCACCCGCACCATCTGGCATATAGGCAGTCTCCAGTGGGGCAACTGTACCACCGGAGTCATTTACCGCGATGACTGTGGCACCCCGCAGCATCGGATCGCTGATGGCATTGGTGACCGTCGCAAACACCACGCCACGCACGGCATTGGTCAATTCAGTGGTAAAACTGAAACTGCTGCTGATGCCCTGGCCACCAAATTTATCCACCGCAATCACGCGCCAGTGATAGGTCGTCAGATCCTGGAAGCCGGCTTGCGGGCCAACAAATGTATAGGTATCTGTTATTTCCTCTTCCCGGTAGTCGACCGTGGCGAAGGTATCGTCAGTGGAAATCTCCAGCGTATAGGTCACCGGATCCAGCTCAGGATCAATACCTTCACTCCAGTCAAACAGGATCTCGTTATCCGTGGTCGCCATATCCGCAGGCAACAGCAGACCCGGCGCAGCGGGGTCGCCGTTACCGCCCGTATTGCGGTACACGATCGAGCGCCGAATCGGCGAGATTTCACCGCTGGTAGCATCTTCAACAAAATAGAAGATCTCGTACTTGCCACTGAGCGTGAACTGGTTATAGGTCGTGAACCAGGACTCAAGTATATCCGGGACCGGCGGATTCATGATGCTGCGGGTCAGAACCGGGTCCAGCTGGATACTGCCGCCGGCTGGCGTCAACTGCGTTGCCGGCGCGCGCACCTCGATCCATGCCGATGCGACCTTGGTGTCATCATTCGTGGTCAGCGTCAGCAAGCGGCTATCCTCGACTTCAGACAGGAACACGGTTTCGGTTACCGTTGTAATATCCGCCGGGTTGCTCACCGCATTGGTGGCATAGGTCGGACCCACCCCGAGGAACAGTTTATCGGAGAGTGCACCATCCGCACCTGCAGATGACTTCAACAGGTTATTGGCGGCCAGTTGTAGCGGATCGAACAGGCCGTTGTCTTCCAGCAATGGATGCTGGGCCGCCACATCATTAAAGACCGAATCCGGCGTAGCAATATCACTCTTGCGGGTAAATATTTCCGTTTGTTCCGTTGCATATTCAAACGCTGCCTTCAGCGAGGCACCGCGCCCGGCTTCCTTGACGAATTCCTCGAGGAAGAACTCACCCACGCGGATACCGTCTGACTCCTCGGTGCCTTTGTAGGACTCCTCGTCAGGGGCAGCACTGGCGATTACGACACGGTCTACCGGTGACGGATTGGTAACACCATGCACAGCCGCCTCATCCAGGAAACTGCCGGAATAGCACATTCCCAGCACCACCACGCTCGGCTTGGTGAGAGCATCGCCCGTGAGCGCATTTTCCTGGGTATCCAGCCAGCCATCAAGATCCATCGGGGTGATGGTCTCTGATTCATTGAGCAGGAAGGCAGTCTGGCTACCGTGATCAACCATGAACACGTAGCGTGGTGCCGGGACGCTATTTGAGAGACCTGCCATTCCTTCAATCGCCGCCTGCACATTGAGGCGAGTGGGGATGGCGTCAATACCATTCGGCAGGCCACCAATATCATTACAGCCATCAGCATCATCGCAGCCAGCGCCATCAAGCGGATCAATAATGCCGTCACGGTTGGTATCAGGACTGTAGAACTCAATGTCTCCCGCCTGAAGGCCGCGATCAATGAGAATATCGTAAATGCGTTTACCGGTCTTATTGTGTGACTCCAGGCCTTCATTGCTACCCAGGCGCCCGACCACGATGACGGCGCTACCCGCCGACTGTCCGACCAGCAAGGTCAATGGTGCTGATTCGGCAGGATCGCGTGTCGTGGTACCGGGATAATGTGCCTGCAGGGTCCAGGCACCTTCAATATTGAAGTCAATCACGCTGCCATCGCCCAGATCCTGCAGGGTCTCCTGACCATTGATATTGGTTACCAGCGTGACAACCGTGACGACACCGTTGGGGTCGGTAATATCAAGGCTGATGCTGCTGTCGGTCAGGTCCGTACCCAGGTCCGACGGATCCGTCAGTTTCACCGAGGCGTCAATTTCGCCCTCTCCGGTTGCCGAGTCACCCAGCCTGTTCAGGATACTCGAGGCAGAGAGATTCAGATCCAGCGTCATGAACGCCGCTGTCCCGGTGAAGTAGCTAAAGCCGGTATCAATAAAGTCACTGACATTACCGGTCTGATCGTAACCGCGCACACGCAGGGAATACGTACCCCCTTCAACAAACGGGACCGTCGTAACGGGCAGTGTCCAGGTCGCCCAGCCGTCTGTGGTGGTCGCAGTCAACCAGGTCTGCGTCGACGTCATACCCTGGAACACACCAGCTTCGTCAATCAGAACATACTCTCCCGCCGCATCACGGAGCTCCAGCTGCACCTGGCGCAGACCCGAGCCACCTGCCTCATCAGCAGCCACGCCCTGGATCGGTAACAGTGCAGCATCGACAAGGCCACCGTTCTGGTAAGGCGATGCCGGGTCAAGGGCAACAGCCGGGTCCTGAACATCAATCAGGAGACTGGTAGTCTGGACCGAGCTGCTGTTGCCCTGCGAATCGACAGCGATAAACCGCAGATTCGTGGTTGTTGTGAATCCACCAACGGCCTCAATGGTAATCGCACCGGTATACCTGGTTGATGAAGTGGTCGGCGTGCTGCCGTTGGTGGTGTAGTAAATGTCGGCACAGTCATCACACTCCAGCGTGACCAGCTGGTTGGCACTAAAGCTGCCCGTTGGCAGTGAACTGCCGGGGGTTGTAAACGAGGTGTAGACCGAACCAAAGTTGGTACCACTGCCACCGACATCTTCGCGGTATGCACCGACGATGCGGCCATCGAGATTAATAGCTACTGCCGTCGGCGAACCGCCACCCAGGGCATCATCCTGTTCAGCATCATTGGTAACAATCTTGCCACGCTGTACCCAGTCACCCGCCACCGACTTGTACAGGTAAGCGGCACCGGCATCATTGGCAGCCTCACTGTCGCCAGGCGCACCCACCAGCATCTGGTCCCCGAACAGGGCAATAGATGCACCAAAGCGGGCGTTGGCCGCGGCATCATCGGCATACAGCTTGCCAATATCGGTCCAGCTGCTACCGGTCCAGCGATAGCTATTGACTGCTCCCGTATCTATTTGGCCCACGGCGTCATCATTGGCCGCCCCCAGCACGATAGTATCCCCCGCCACAAGGGCACTGGATGCCTGGTCGCCGAACATGGCCACCGATGTCACACCGGCCGACAGTTGACTGTGTATTGTCCAGCCGCTGCTGTTTTCAAAAACGTAAGCATTGGAATTCAGCGCAGCTGCCACGATGATATCGCCCTCGACATCAAGCAAGCGACCAAAACCCGTAGTGATAGTACTGGCGACCAGCGTATTCTGATAGGTCCAGTTAGCGACAAAGTCAAACACCTCGACAACGCCGGCATCCTGCAGCAGGACCGACATAATGGTGGCTGCACGACCTGGCACGCCAACAGCGATATGGTTGCCATCAATCGCTACCGCCGCGCCAAATTCATCATTGAGCGCCGGCGACTGACCGCCGAGTTGCTGCTGCCCGATCCACGCCGTGCCGATGCGCGTATAGGTATAAGCCGCCCCACTGTTGGCAAAGGTACCATCACGGCCCGGCGCACCTACCACGATACGGTCACCACTGATATCGACTGACCAGCCGAAGTGATCGTCATTGACAGCATTCGATGCCAGTAGTTGCTGTTCAAGTTCCCAGCTCTCATCCACACGGCGATAGACATAGGCCGCACCCTTGTTGTCATTGTTTGCGACCACATGGTCATGGTACGGCGCACCAACCACCAGGGTATCTCCGCTCACTGCCAGTGTAGTACCAAATTCTGCATCCACCGTGCGGTCAAAGGCGAACAGCTTGTTCGCCGAATTGCTACGGATCCTGAAAATGTACACGGAACCGGAGTTCGGAAGACCGTTGTCGTCATCGGCCGGCGTACCCAGCGCGATGCGGTCACCGTCCATCGCCACCGCCAAACCAAAGCGATCGCCCAGACCGGCATCTGTGGCACTGACAATTTGCTGCTCGTTCCAGACACTACCTGTGCGCTGGAACACGTAAGCAACGCCGGAGATAAAATTCGGAATCGGATTGAGTCCGTTGTAGGCTCCGACCAGCAAGGTGTCACCCTGGAGATCGACCGAGGAGCCAAACTCCTCACCACTGATGGCGTTCGAGGCCACCAGTTTCTGGTCATGGTTCCAGTTGCCGCTCGCATCGCGACTGAAGACATGCGCGGCACCGGAGTCCGGGTGACCACTGTCATAGAACATGGCACCAACCACAATACTGTCACCGTCAATATCCAGCGCACGACCAAAGGCATCCGGCTTGTCGATGGTAGGTTTCAGGAGTGCCTGCCGGTAAACCCAGCTGGCGCCTACATGTTCATAAAGCAGCGCGACGCCCTGTGATAGCGGTCCATTCTCATACGGCGCACCAATCACCAGTCGATCACCTTCCAGTGCAACGGCTGCGCCAAAGCCTGAATTGTTGGATGAAACACCGGTAATGACGCTCACCTTGTCAGAATCCACGCTACCCGCCTGCGCCCAGGATCCGGCATTTTCCTCGAACAGATAAACGCGACCATTGTTGAAGCCATTGATATCAGCGCGTGGTGCGCCAACGGCAATGCGACTGTTGCTGATCGCCACAGACCGTCCGTACTCACTGCCAGGAGTGCCGGAACCGTCGGCAATTACGAGTGTTGCCGGATTGGCAAAAGCGGCATCAAATACGTGTACCTCACCGACGCCCGGCGAGCCAACGACCAGCCAGTTACCATCCCAGGCCACACTGCTGCCAAAACCATCGCCCGGCGCACGCGCACCCGGTTTAACGAGACGGGCGAGCTGTATCCAGCCACTCGGAGTACGCTGGTAGATTGCAACTGCACCACTCTGAATCCCGTTGCTGTCAGAAGCACCATCAAAGTCGTCCGGTGAGCCAACGATCAGGAAATCATCCTGCAACACGATGGACGAACCAAAGTCTGCGCCGCTGTCTCCAAAACTAGTTGCACCATCGGTATCCGTGAGTTTCTCTTCCGGCAGGAAGCCGGTGCCATCAAGGAAGTTAACGACAAGATTACGCTGGCTGGCATTACCGGTTCCCAGCAGCGGATCATTGTTGGTTACCGTAATACTGTTAATAATTTCCTTGGTGACCGCTGGCGTCATAATCTCAACACCCAGGGAAACGGTCGCACCCTGTAAAAGGCTCGGCAAGCTGCAGACCGCCGTCGGGTTTGCACCGGACTGGAAGTCGCTGCAATCCCAGCCGGCACTGTTCGGATCCAGTATGCCGGTTATGAAGGCATCTTCATCGAGCACGCTGGTCAGCACCAGATCAGTAGCCGGCGCGGTACCGACATTGGTGACATTGATGGTATAGGTCAGCGTGGCATCCGCCAGCACGATCTCCGGCAAGGGCTCAAAGGTAATAGCAAAGTCACTGCCGATACCGACGGTCGTTACCGTAGGCAGCCCCTGGTGCAAGTCCGTATCAGTTGCCACAAACTTGATCAGGCGAGCAGCCGGTGCAGGCACTGTCTCGGTATTGAGAAACCCGACATAGCTCAGCGCCAATGTGTAGTTGTCCTTGCTGGCAATACCCGTCAGCAACTTATAGGTCGAGGTAGATGCAGCATCCACAGCAATACCCAGCAAATTGAGCTGTGCGGTATCCACTGTCAGTTGGTCACCCGCAGCCGGGTTGGTAAGGGTAATCGCAAGCTGCGTGAGGCTGATGCTGTCGGCATCCACGACATTTGCATCAGTATCCGCAACAGCTACAGCGGCGACTGCGTCAATCGTAAAGCGGGTGGCAAAACCCTCACCGGCGTCGGCGCCGTTCAGGTCAACAATCGGAGCTGCCTGAAGAGAAACAACAGCCGTCGCCGTATCACTGCTATTACTGCCATCATCAGTAACAGAAATATCAATGACACGTTCCGTCAACGACGGCGCCAACAATGTATTGGTGTAGTCCAGTGCCGCCAGTGCGGCCTGATAATCAGCAGCGCTGGCATTACCCGACAGGCTGACGCTCACATTATCAGTGACAATGGCGGTGATACCGGCAGGCAAGGCACCCACGACCAGGGCATCGCCACTCAGGGCATTGGTCATATTGACCGAAGCAGCGGTGATCTGCGCACCGTCATCGATAATACTGATATCACTGTCTACGATAGCGACACCACTACTGCCCTGCCCGGTTACGAAACTGGCTGCATAACCGGTACCTGCACCATTGGCATCAAGGTCAAGTACCGGTGGATCATCGTCCACCTGGATATTAACGAAAGCACGGGTCTCCGGGTTAGGGACATCGTTGTCATCATTAAGAATAAAGGCAATGGAACGCTGGCTGACATCCGGGCCAACCAGGCCGTTCTCGTAGCGAATCAGGTCCAGCGCCTGCTCCCAGGATGCAACGGGTGCCAGCGGTGAGCCATTGAGCACGATATAGCTACCGCTTTCGGATTCAAATGCCGTGATACCGGCCGGCACCGTTCCCTGGATAGATAACAGGTCCCCGCTCTTCGGGTTGGTAATGGCGATGGTCGCAGTCTTCATGTCCGGGCTGTCGAAATCGGTAATCACGGCACCCGCCGTCAAGGCAACTGCCCCGGACCCCTCGGTAAAGGCCACCGTATAATTGGGACTGCCCCCGGCCACGCCATCCAGATCCAGCGCTGGCGGATCATTCTGGTTTGTCACCGTTATGGTCAGGGTCGCCTGGTGCGAAAAGGCACCGTCGCTTGCCTCGTAGATAATCGTTTCTACACCCGAGAAGTTCGGCAATGGCGTGTAGATAATGGAATGCTTGTCTCCGCTGGGTACGGCAGAACCGTTGGTCGGCGGTGTAATGATTGAGGTGATGACCGGCTCGGTACCATCCGGGTCAATGTCATTCGAGGTCACGTTCAAATAATTGTTGGAGGTATCCTCGTCGACAACATAGTTGTCGTCAGCAGCGATGAAATCACTGTTGGTTGATACCACGGTGATAGATGTTGCGGCAACCGGCGACGAGGCTATGCCATCATTAACGACGATGGTGACTGTCCGCGTCGGTGGAATATCCGGCTGACTGGAGCTGTTGTTGTAACGCACCAGCTGAATTGCTGCAAGATAATCAGCCGGAGAAGCAGCACCGGACATAGTGATGGTTGTGCCACCCTCTACACCAACAATATTGTCGTTGATGAGATTCAGTGCGGCCTGCCCACCCAGGATTGTGAGGCTGTCCTCGGCGGTGGGACTGCTGATCATGAGGGTTGCCCCTTCGATCTGGTCACCGGCATCAGGATCATCAAGGTTTGCATCGATGTCAACGACAGCAATACCACCAGCACCTTCAGTGAAGGTGGCAGCAAAGTTGATTCCGGATACACTGCCGTCAAGATCTATTGACGGCAGATCGTTGACTGGCGTAATCGTGATGTCTACGGTCGCTGCGGTCGAGGTAGTGCCGTTCAGGTCATCGATGGTATAGGCAAAGCTGTCGCTGCCAGTCTCGGAACCGTCATGGGTGTAGAACACCGTACCGTTGGCATTGACCACGATCGGTACCGCGGCACTGGCTGGCGGGCTGACGATAACAACAGAAGCCAGGTCGAGGTCACCGTTGGCATCGGCATCGTTCGCCGCCAGGTCGATAACCTTGCTGGCGCCCTCGCCTACACTCTCGGTATCGTTGTTGGCAACCGGCGGTAACGTCAGCTCGAACACATACGCTGCACCCGCATCCGCAGCATTATCGTCATCATAAGGCGCACTAACGAGGGCCCTGTCTCCGGACAAGGTACTCCAATAACCGAACAAGTCGTCTGCCGCACCATCCTCTGCCAGCAGGATCTGGTGTTCACTCCAGACATCCTGTCCGTCCCGGACAAATACATAGGCCCCGCCAGCACCCGTACCGTTATCACTCTTGCCAGAGGCTCCAATCAGCGCCGTGTCGCCAGACAAGGCAACATCCGAGCCGAACAGATCACCGGCACTTGCATCACTTGCCACCAGTTTGGGCAACTCGCTCCAGTTTCCAACCGATATTCTCTTGAACACATAAACCGAGCCCGAACCTGCACCCTGCGCACCGATCAATACCGTGTCACCCTTGATATCCACAGCACCGTAGGCAAAGTTATCAGCCTCCGCGCCATCGCTGGCGGTCAGCTTGGTTTGTTCAGTCCAGCTGGCGCCGCTGCCGGTAAAGATATAGGCCGAACCGGATTCCGGACCCTTGTCATCGTCGAAGCCGGCACCAATGACGGCAATACCTGCATCCAGTGCCACACCAAAACCAAAGGCATCGCCGCTTGCTGGATCACCGGCCGTTAATATCGTTTGCTCCGTCCAGCTAGCGCCGCTGCGGGTAAACACATAAACCGCACCGGCCCCGTCATTACCAAATGCGGTCCCGACCAGGGCAGTATCACCATCAAGTGCAAGATTGCCGCCATCAGCAAAGAACTCACCAGCGCCAACACCACTGCCAGTGAACTTGTCCTGCTGCGTCCAAACGCTACCATTGCGCGTGAACACATAAGCCGAACCGGCATCCACGCCATTATCGTCATCACCGGACGCACCAATCAGCGCAGTATCACCATCAAGGATAACTTCTGCTCCAAAAAAGTCCCCGGCCTCATTATCCGCAGGCACCAGTTTGTCCTGCAGAGTCCAGCCACCGGCGCCATCACTGACATACACATACACTGAACCGCCACTCGCATCATCACCGGACGCACCAATCAGTGCGGTATCGCCATCAATATCGACACCCCAGCCATAGGCATCCAAGGCCGCACCATCCTGAGAAAGAAGCTTGTAATGCAAGGCAGCAACGCTACCCGGGTTGTCGCCTGTGTCATCCGGACTGGTGCCGGCACGAAGCTCGGACTCGTTGTCATAGCCGTCGCTGTCGAGATCCAGCCCGGCATCTGCCGCATCGAACGGGTCAAGACCATAAAGTATTTCAAAACTGTTTGGCATGCCGTCGTTGTCATTATCCGGATCGGCATTGTTGCCGATGCCGTCACCGTCAAAATCCCCGGATTCATTCGGGTCATTCGGGAAGGCATCGACGGAATCCGCGACATCATCGCCATCGGTGTCGTCTTCAAGCGATATCACCATTTCCGAAATAACATAAACGCCATCTGTCACGATATGGAGCTGACGCAGCAATCCGGCATTTGCTTCCGTAGTAACGAATGGCACACCGGACACGATCGGAGCACCATCGATAGACAGGTCAAAGGTCAGTGCCTGCATATCCAGTTCGACCCGGATGGTTACGAACTGACCGGGAACGTAGGTAACGCCGGTGTTATTCAGGCCCAGGCCATTCCCCGAGTAATAAACAGTACCGGTACCCGTTCCATTCTCGATCAGGGTGACATCTGTTGCACGACCAATGGGCGTATAGACGTCCGTCTCACCTTCGCTATTGGCATCCGTCGTCGCGGACCACTGGAAAATCATGGTTCCACTGCTGGAAGCACCCACAGAGGTATCTGCCCACGCAACGATCGTCGACAGGTTGTTGTCCCCATCGAGATTATCAAAGGCGATGGAGCGGTCCAGACCGGCCTCTGCGCGTATTTCTACCGTCGCTGTACCGGACAGCCCAACCTGGAGCTGGTCATTCGCCGGCGCTCCCGGCGGGAAGACAGTCGTGCCGTCCGGGTAGGCACCCGGCGTCCGGTCATCGAAGCTTGCATGCAGGGCAGTATTCGGGTCACAGGCATCGCCGGTCTCGTCACCGTCGATATCACTCTGGCTCAGGTTGAAATCATTCGGGCAGTTGTCAGCGTTGTCGCCAACAAGGTCGCTGTCCGTGTCCGTGTTCTCGGTCGCGTCCAGCGGGAAGGCATCAGTGACATCCGGCTCGCCGTCGTTATCGTCGTCCGGGTCGGCGTTGTTGCCGATGCCGTCGCCGTCGGTGTCGACACTCTCGGTTTCATTCCGCGTGAAGGCATCGTCAACATCGAGCACCCCGTCGTTGTCATCGTCGGTGTCAATGTTGTCGGGAATGCCGTCGTCATCATAATCGAGATCTACGGAAATCGTCATATCCGCATATAACGCGGCTTCATCACGGCCGAACGCGAGTAACCGGAAGCTGCTCGTGTTAGTAGTGGCAAACGGGCGCCCGGTTGCGATCGAATTACCGTCGATTTCCAGATCAAAGGTCCGCGCGTTCATATCAGCGATGACCCTGACGGTCTGGAACACACCTGCGCTGGCAGTCAAACCGGTGGCATTGTTCTGGCTGGTGCCATCATCCCAGACGATGTTGCCGTCGGCGTTTGCCCGGAACCTGAGCGCCACGCCTGCCGGTGTCTCGATTTCCGTCATACCGGCACCTTGTCCGGCAGGTGACAGGGCCGATTCGACCGCCCAGCGCCACTGCACGATGACGGTGCCGGAGTCCAGGGCACCGACAGTCGAATCGGTATAGCCGCGCATGCCGGCGGCCGCACTGTCGGACGTACTAATGGGACCGTCAAAGATGCGCAGGAACCGGTCCGGGCCGCCGATGCCGTCATCGACGATCTCGAGCAACTGGCCCAGCGTGGCACTGTCATAAGCGGCTATCCAGCGATCGTTCGCCGGGCCTGTGGCTGTATAAATGGAGCCTGGTGGTTGGGGCACGGCACCCAGCGGCTGCTGGTCGAAGGTGACATACAGTGCCGTGTCGGTGTCACAGGCATCGCCCACACCATCGGTGTCAGCGTCGGTCTGGCTGTAATTCACCAGGGTCGGGCAGTTATCGGCGCCGTCCAACAGGTTGTCGCCGTCGGTATCGGCCAGGTTGATGTTCGTACCCAACGCGGTTTCCTGGTCGTCGCGCAGACCATCACCGTCGGTGTCGGGACTGTATAACGACTGCACTGCACGGAAGACGTCAGTGGTGCTATTGGTGTCGCTGGTTACCAGGAGGTTACTGGCATCCGAATCGAATACCACATAAGCTGCGTCAGCGCTGATTGCTGCCGTATGGCTCTGTGCATTGCCGCCGCTGCCACCACCGCTTGTGCTCAGACGCACCGTTGTCCCGGTGAAGACATCCTTGACAAATACATCCCTGGCACTGTTGCTGTCGCTACCAACCAGGTTGCTCGCCAGGGAATCGAACACGATATAACGGCCGTCGGCGCTGATCTCGGGCAAGGCGCTGGCACCATTGGCCTCGTTTCCGTTGCTGTCGGTACTGATGCGTATCGTGGTCCCGCCCAGCGTATCCCGCAGGAAAATATCATTGGCTGTATTGCCGTCGCCCGCCACGAGGTTGCTGGCCTCTGAATAGAACGTCACATAACGGCCGTCGGCGCTGATCGCCGGGGTAAAACTCCAGCCATCCAGGGCCTGGTTGCCGGCAGTGTCCAGGTTGACCCGGGTCGTAACGTTATCCTGCGTATCGCGCATAAAGATGTCGCGCACCGCGTTGGTATCAGCGGCCACCAGGTTGGTGGCATTGGATGAATAAATGACATAACGGCCGTCGGCGCTGATACGGGGGCGGAAACTGCCATCACCATTGCTGCTCTGATTTCCGGCAGTGTCAACGCTAAGCCGGCTCGTCGTGTCGTCGAGGGTATCCCGGATGAAGATATCGCTGGCGATATTGGTATCATTCGCAACCAGATCATCGGCCATGGAATCAAACACAACAAAGCGGCCATCGGCACTGATATCCGGACGCAGACTGCTGGCGTTGCCCTCATTCCCGGCAGTGTCAACACTGAGGCGCTCGGTTACACCGGTCGTGGTGTCCTTGATAAAGATATCATTGACCCCGTTGGTATCACCGGCGACCAGGTTGCTGGCACTGGAATCAAACACCACGTAACGGCCGTCTGCGCTGATGACCGGGTTGTAACTCTCACCATTTGCGCCATTGCCGCTGCTGTCGGTGCTGACCAGTGTGGTGATACCGGTCTGGGTATCCTTTACAAACACATCCCACAGATCGCCGTTGGTATCACTGGCAGACAGGTTGGTCGCATTGGATTCAAACGCAATGTAGCGTCCATCCGCACTCGTTGACGCCGTATCTCCCCTTGCCTCGTCACCGGCACTGTTTGTGCTGACCCGAAGCGGACTTCCCGGGGTGCTGCCCGCACTCAGCGGATCGGAACCGAACTGCACTTCCCCGCCGTCGAGGAAACCGTCGCCATCAGTATCGGCATTATTGGGATCGTAATCGGTGCCCGGCGTGTAGTTGGCCGGGTCAGTGTCGACATTCACTTCATCGAAATCGGAAATACCGTCGCCATCTGTATCAGTCAGGTTGGGGTCAGTACCAAGACTGGTTTCAACATCATCCGTCAGGCCGTCACCATCCGTGTCGGGAGTTCCATCAGACGCAATAGTGCCCTCAAGGTGCATTGACCACTGCAGGCCTGCAAAAGGATCATTAGGCGGCAGTACGGCAGTGTAATCCAGCACATAAGTACTGCCTGCCGCACAAGGCTTGGGCGTGCAGTCGACGGTGGCCACACCGCTGCCGCCAGTAAACTGGCCGCTCAGGTCATGGTAGGTTGGAGCACCGTCATACCATGTGGCCCGCCATGAGGTGAAATCCATGGTCGCTGAAGAACCGTCATTGGTAATGAAATATACAGGCACACCCGGAGTTATTGATCCAATCCCACTATTGGCATCGGTGTAAAACATCCCGGTGTTGCCGAAAAACCAGAACGGTGAATCGATGTGCGGGTTTTCATTGCCACCCGTACCACCAAAAGCATCCGGCAGACCTGCATGTGAGCCACTGGCTATTTGCTCATCATGCGGATCGTTGTAAATCCCGTCATCATCAACCCAGACGCCACCATCCGGCCCGACGTAGAGCGCCTTGATTTCGTTGCCATCATCGGAGTCGCCGAAGTTATTGTCAGCGTTCAGGTCCAGCCAGAAATATGATCCGCCGGAATGATTGATTGCCGGGTTGGCCTCAACTACCTGGCAGCCACCCGACGTCGCTCCAATTACACTGGATGTAACATCACAAACCTCGAAGCCTTCATCGATCCCCAGCACCAGATTATGGTTTGCCCAAACAGACGCCGAAGCCGCTGCAAGGCAGACGGCTGCCAGTCGCGCTAACAGGGAAACAACCGGATTAGTCCGCATCAGCGAACCCTTCAGGCGAAAAAGTGGCTACTACAGAATCAACACACTTCGGGCCGCTCATCAACACGGCACAAGGTAAAAAATCAGGCCACAGGGACATTTCAGGCTTCGCATTTAACAGCATTGTTGCTTCCACTCCGGAGGAAAACTTCCTGTTATTATTAATATGGCTTCTGAACACCGCCATATATCTCCTTGTTTTTTAGTATTTATTTTTCTTTCCAGCACGGCCAAAAAAGGCAAGTTGCTAAATAATAATAGCATAAATTGCTTTATACCCAGACGAGGAGTGATTATCCCTCTTGTATATATAAAAACGTATTGTGGAATATACGTATAACGGGAAACGAACCGGGATGGCGGCGGCTGCCACTGGCGACTCTTGTTATCTTTTTTGCATGCCAGCCTGAACATGTCCCGCCTTCACCTTTACGCGCTTGTCTTACCTGACCCCAGCCTAAAGCTGGCACCAGACCGCCCCTCTGTAACCACAATAGCCGGGGTATCCACCACGGTCTGTGATTAATGCTGGCAGAAACCTGTGCGAAATTCACACTGGCGCGCACTGGGAGATGCCTTAACCTGGCAGGGTAACCACACCAGCACCGCACCTGAGAATAATTACTGTTCTGCCCCGGATGCATGCCACATAAGGTATGCACAGCACGGGCAAGTGCTCTCTGCATTCGGGGGGAGCCCGACCATCTTGGGCTATGCTATGCTTTATTCTGCTGTTCATGGCCCATGCCACAATAATCAATTACAAGGCTGCACTGTGTCAGAAAATATTCCTTCTCCTGAAAAACTTGTCAGCCGGTTTCACCCATCGGGCAGCTACAAGACAAGCCCGCCGGTTGTGCTGCTATTGACGCTGTTGTGCCTGGCGTCTGCATCCACCGCCGCCCCTGTCAGCGTGCCGCAGAATCGTCCCAGCGAAACACCGCTGACGCTGCCGGAATTTGAACCGGAAGATGTACACAAACCTCTCGCCCTGCCACCGCTGCCGGAACCGGTGCCCGAAGCCGACCTGTCGAAACAGGGCAGCGTCTTCATAAAGCAGTTCCGACTGACAGGAAACACGGTTTTTACCGACGCGGAGCTTGATGAAGTTATCAAGCCGTACGAAGGCCGCAAGATTACATCAGGCGAGCTGCAGACAGTGCGTTATGCACTGACCCTGTTCTACGTTAACCATGGCTACATCAACTCTGGTGCCATCATTCCGGATCAGGAGGTGACCGATAACATCGTCACCATTGAAATTATCGAGGGTGAACTGAGTAATATCGACATCACCGGCGAGCATCGTCTGAAAGACAGCTACATCAGCAAACGCATTGAGCTCGGCGCCGGGCCGCCGCTGAATATTGTTACGCTGGCTGAGCGTCTGCAGATACTTCAGCAGAACCCGCGTATTGAACAACTTAACACCACCCTGGAACCCGGCGCAGAACCGGGCGAAAGCCGGCTCAATGTCGAGGTACAGGAGGCGCAGCCCTACCAGTTGTGGATCGCCGCAGACAATCACCAGTCACCCAGTGTTGGCGGTGAGGAAGCGCGCATCTGGGGTTTTCACCAGGATTTGACCGGCTATGGCGACATGCTTAGCTTCGAGTATGACAAGGCCGATGGACTGGACGAGTGGAATATCAACTATGCCATCCCGGTGAATCGCTATGACACGACACTGGGTGTTTACTACGACAGTATTGACTCCGAGGTGGTTGAAAACCCGTTTGATGATCTTGACATCAAGAGCGACGAACAAACGCTGAGCCTGTTCCTGACACAGCCCTTTCACCTGTCAGTCAACGAGACGCTTACGCTCGGCCTGTCACTGGACCTGCGCGAGAACAAGACCTACCTGCTCGGTCAACGCTTTGCCTTCGTGCCCGGCACCGATAATGGCAAGACCAAGCTGTCAGTGATTCGCTTCTCGCAGGAGATGGTCAACCGCGGGCGCAACCGGGTCTTGGCCGCACGCTCCATGTTCAGCACCGGCATTGATGCGTTTGATGCCACCGTTAACGGCGAGGACCGCGACGGCAAGTTCGTCTCCTGGCTTGGCCAGTTCCAGTGGGCGGAGCGTATAGGCAACAGCGAGGCACAGGTTATTTTTCGTGCTGACGGCCAGCTGGCCAACCATGGCCTGCCACCAATGGAACAATTTACCGTAGGCGGTTCGGATACCGTGCGCGGTTACCGGGAGAATCGCCTGGTATCGGACGAGGGTTTTGTCGCATCCGTCGAGGTTCGCATCCCGGTATATTCAAACGCCGCAAACGAAACGACCATACAGCTTGCCCCATTCCTGGATTTCGCCAGCGTCAGCAACCGTACCGGCCTGGATCCGCAGAAAAATCACATTGGCAGCCTTGGGCTTGGCGTGATTGGCACCTTCTTCAAACGCTTTGATTTCAGCCTTTACTACGGTCATGCGTTCCAGGATTTTGACAACCCGGATGATGACATCCAGGATGACGGCTTCAGCTTCAGCTTGTCGGCGCGATTGCTCTAGCCTGGCGCGGAGAGTCTGAATGCGCTCCTGCGTCAGTAAATACACCTGCAGGAGCGGGCCTTGTCTGCGATTGCCCGAAATGGCAATCACCTGCTTGCCGCTGACACCACCGGCAACCCGATCTGTTCCAGTAACATGGCACGTTGTGTACGTAACGTAGTGTTATCCGGATCGTCTGCAATCAGTCGGGACATACTGTCGAAGGTGTCATACCAGTAGCCTTCTCTGGCAAGAATCGCCACGCGATCTTCTCCGCTGGTATTTTCAAGCGAGGCTTTTTGCTCTTCTGTCATCTCCAGCAACTCTATCTGCCCGCTGGAAACAATATCGCTGGAACGTTTATTTTCATCAGATACCAGCGCCACAGACCATTGATAGGCAACACCCGGCAGCAGGGTAACGCCGTGATCAGCCAGGTTCATGGAATTGAGTCCGGCTGTCATCATCTGCTCGGACGTCACTTCGACCATCGGCTCGATGTCATCATCATTGATCAGGGCAAACTCAAAACGGGTTTTCATATCTTCAGATATATACCAGTAAAGAACAGGTGCAGACATACTGGTGTAGCCAACATGATCCGGGGTTATCACCGAAATATACGGCAGACCATCATCAACACCACGTGAACCGCCACCTACCCGTGCGAGCGGCGCCCCCCTTTTGGGTGGCGTGTAAACCGGCACGGCCCTGGCCTTCTGGCTGGCACTGGTACTGGTACTGGCACCGCCACTGCTTGACTGAGCCTTCTGACTGGATGCCCCGGACTTCGCGGCTTCAGCGGCCTCTACAATCGCCGCCCCCGTTACCAGAGAAAGCGCGAAACATACTACTGTAATACTTGTGCGAATATTCACGTTATCACCCCACCCGGAACATAATGATTAACCTCTCCCGCCACGCAGGTATCGACACGGTAGACGGTAACTGGCCTGGTTTTTCCCCGCAAGACCACCGATCCGGCAGGCTCTGCCTGCCACGTACCTTTTATATAGTTCATTGTAGACTCCGCCACCAATATACGACAGTCTGATGATTCCTCAGTGGTATTGAACGATTCCTTGTCCAGCGTCTCGATTCGTGCGGCAGTATTTATCGTGTCGCCAATGGTCGTATATTTCATCCGCTCGGAACTGCCCAGACAACCCGCTACCACATTACCGGTACTGATACCCACGCGCATTCTCAAATTGGGCAGGCCCTGCTCCCCGGTCTTCTGGTTGTACTTCTCCAGCTCTTGCTTCATGCCCAGCGCACAGTTAACCGCATTGATGGCATCCAGCCTGATCTGATCATCGGTGGTGCGGGCAATCGGTACACCAAAATCCGCCTTGATGGCATCACCGTGATAGTCATCAACAACACCACCGCACTTGATGACCATATTGGCCATTAACTCCATGTAGCTGTTGAGCCAGTCCATCAGTGCTTCCGGATCGAGCTTCTCTGATATGGTGGTAAAGTGCTCAATATCAGTAAATATTACGGTAACCGTAAGCTCTTGTGAGCGCAGCCTGCCGAGCGAGAAATATTGATCACGGTTCTTCCAGATTTCATCTGCGACATCACTGGAGACATGCTTTGAAAACAGCTCCATGAGCAGGCCGCGCTGCAGCCGTTCATAGCCGGACAAGTAGGCAGTCACCAAGCTGGCCGCTATCAGCCAGCTGACTGATGCTCCTATCAGCGAAAACCACCAGCCGTGCTGGAACGCCCACCAGGACGTGGCAGCAATGACAACAACCCCGCTGATCGACAGCAAAACAAGTCTTGGAAAAGACCTGACAAACAGACCTGCCAGACTTCCCAGCAGCCCCCACAGCAGAATCCATGACAGTTCATAACGTTCACTGACTGTT
>Ga0316191_10000461_pt1 | contig 26465 bp, 20 predicted proteins | sample Eddworburr2cm_MG_FD_204928 | JGI IMG/M metagenome (GOLD analysis project Ga0316191, IMG submission 204928) | Coastal sediment microbial communities from Maine, United States - Eddy worm burrow 2 cm | ecosystem: Environmental > Aquatic > Marine > Coastal > Sediment | place: USA: Maine... | reverse complement strand
GGTCATCCGTCTGAGATTCGAGAGCGCGCGTACAGCTCGCCGATCTGGTACACGCCCTAATCGGTTCGTGTGTTCGCCCGATGGGCCTTTTGATGGCGACAGCAGCGGTGCCTTGGGCTAAAGTCCGCGACATGCGTGGTGACGTCGTAGCGGCGGTGCGCTTGGGGCTTCTTGCTGCATTTTTTGCGCCTTTGCTCTATCCACACACCGCCAAAGCTCAAGCTGACGCCACCCATTATCAAACCCTGCAGCTCGGGGAACGCTCCCGGGGCATGGCTGCCGCGTACACCGCGTATGCCGCCGACGGGTCTGCGATTTGGTTCAACCCGGCGGGCCTCCCGTTGCTCGAGCCCAAGCTCCTTCAGGGCAGCTTGTCCCTGATCCAGCGCCGGACACTCGAAATTCAGGGCGCCGTAGTTAGCGACGGGCCCGACGGGGTCGGAGGGGCGGACCAGGTCGAGGACTTTGAGTTGAAATCGAACCCGAACCTTCCGGGGTTCGCAGTGGCGAGCTTTGCCCTCGGCAAACGCAAGGAAGCGCTCGATAACCGCAAGCCGGTGCAAATCGCGATCTCGGCGTTTACGCTCTACAACGTCTCGCTGGGCGGTGACATCAACTTTCAAGACGAGTTTGGGCGCACCAATAGCATCCAGTTCTACCAAGATGATCGCGCCAGCTACTTCGCGGCAGGTGTCGGTCATCGGCCCACGCGTCATTTTTCGTGGGGCGTCACCCTCCTGGCCCGCAATCGGACGATCCAGCACGTGGAAACGACCTCGCTCGTGCTAGGGGGAACGCAAGATCCGAGTCAAGGCAGCCCTTGTCCGACGAGCCCCACGATCCCGTTCTGCGTGCTCGATGCGAACCAGGCGAACCGCAACACCGTCTTCAGGATGAACAGCTGGGACCTGACCCTCCGGATCGGTCTCTTGCAGCTTCTCGGCAAGCGGTGGCGACTCGGCATCATGTTTCAACCGCCCGGTCTCCATGTTGGCGGCAAGTCCAACTTGCGATTCGAGCTCTCGGAGGTCCAGTCGAGCAACAGTCCTGTCGACCCAAGTCGCTCCGACTCGGTCTTCGCCGACATCGAACGCGACGCTCGTTCGCCGATTCCGTGGGAGCTCCGGTTTGGCGCGTCCTATGTGATCTCCAGCAAGGTGGCCGTCGCAGCGGACCTTCAGTTCGTCGGACGGATCCCGGACGGCTCGATCGCGCCCGGAATTCCTCAGCTAGAGGGCCGCGCCAACAGCTCGGGCATTTTACTGGCGGACTCGACGAAGCGAGACTTCACCTGGAACATCTCGTTAGGCTCGGAGATCCAGATCAACGAGTTCCTGTTCACTCGATTCGGGTTTCTCACCGACAACAGCAGCGCACCGGATGCCTCCGGCTCTGGAAACTTCATTCGCCCCACCAAGGTCGATCGGTACGGCTTCAGCGCCTCCGTCGGTGGGGCCAAGAACGGCAAGGGCCTGTCGGCCGGCGTCTCGGTTCTATTCGGCAAGGGGACGGGCAATGGCCTCGACTTCCGCGGCCAGGCTTTCGACAACGACACCAACTTCACCCGCGTCCCTGTCAAAGAGCGCATCCTCATCATTTCGGTCGGCGGTGACATCGGTCAGACCGCCGACGTGGTGAAGACCCGCATGAAGGAAAAGAAGAGCGAGGAACAGATCGAAGCGGAAATGGAAGTGGAGCGAGAGGCTCGACAGGCGGAGATGGACAAAGAGACCGATCCTGAGATCAAAGCCGCCCAAGAAAAGGCCCTTGAAGCGCGCAAGAAGCGCGATGAAGCGCAAGAGCGCGTCAAGGACGCCGACGATGAGGTCGAAAAACTGAAGGCGACCAAAAAGGGGAACCTCGACGCATCGGACCAGGGTGCCATCCAGGGCGCCACGCAGTCAGGCATCAACGCGCGTTAGTGAGCCGAGTCTCATTCTCGTGTAGCCTTGGGCAACTCGCCGTGTGCAGGAAGCCACCTACGAAGCGCGCACTCGTCTTGCTCACGTTAGTGGGCATCGTAGGGCTCCCCGCCCAAGCTGAGGGACAACTCGGACCCGACGGCAGCCCGATTACTACGTCGAACTACTCAGTCGACCTCACGCGCGGGGTGGTGATCAGTACCTCTCGCGTGATCGGGCTTTCGGGCGCGGCCACGTCGCTCGCACAAGGCGTGGAGGGAGGCCTGCAGAACCCTTCCGCGGTTGCGTATCGAGGGCCGCAGTGGCCGGACTGGTACGATTACTGGCTTGCGTTGGGGGTGACCTATCCGTTCGAGGCGGGGGACTTCTACAACAGTGGGCAGGTCGTTGGCGACCCAGGGAAGATCACCGATGACACGACCGTGTTCCTGATTCCAGGAGCGTACTGGCAGATGTGGAATTTCGGCATCGGGCTGACGATCGATGCGCAGTTCATCAAGCTGCAGGGAGTTCGCAATCCGGTCACGATGGAGCAGGAGACGCTCCGGCTTCGCTTCACGACCTTTCACATCCAGGCTGGCTATGGGTTCTGGGACGGGCAGCTGATCGTGGGCGTCGGCCTGCGCATTTTGCGGCAGCGCACGTTTCTTTCGTCCCGTGCGATCAGTGACGACCTCTACCAAACGCTCGGTCTAGGTGCGGAGGTTGGGGTGATGATTAGGCCGCATCATAGGCGCTGGAGCCTTGGGGCGTCGATCTTTCCGGAGATCTCGACCGGGATCCGCGCCAGAGGAGACGTGACGCCGAACCCCGACGGCGACATCGTCGTCGGGGGCTACTACGTTCCGCGCGCGACGAGGCTTCCGACCACTGGAAGTGCGGGGTTCTCGTATCAGTTTGGCGCGCGACCGACGAACCCACCGTGGATCAGCGCGGAGATGCTCGCGTCCGACGAGCTCGAGAGGCTCGACCGGAGGAAACGGGCGGCCGAGGAGTCCGAAGAAGAGGAGATCGCCGCAGTCGAGGCGCGCGGTGGGCCGGATGTCGATGTCTGCGTTCAGGCGGTCAAACAGAAGTACGCGCGGAAGTACGCCGCGATCAAGCAAGCCCGCAAGGAGATGAAGAAGCTGGCCTGGGACATGCTCCGCAAACAGTACCGCTGGGACTGGCCTCGCCGGTACTATCTGCTCACCGCCGATCTCTGGTTCAGCGGGCGGGTGGACAACGGCGTCGGAGTCGAGTCGTTTCTCTTTCAAACGGTTCAGCGATCGGGCGAAAAGGTGACGGTGTCGCCTCGGCTCGGGTTCGAAACCGAGGTGTGGCCCACGCGCATGAAGCTTCGCGGGGGAACGTACCTTGAGCCCACTCGCTTCGCCGCGTCCACTCCACGGGTACACGGCACGCTCGGCTTCGACGTCAACCTCTTCAAATGGAACGTGTTCGGGATCTGGCCAGACGACTACCGATGGCAAGCCACGGTCGCCGTCGACCTTGCTCGCGCTTACGGGTCCTTCTCATTCGGGATCGGCGGGTGGTATTAATCGCTTGCGATGGGCCAGCTCTTGTCTAGTAATCCACCGGTGGACAGGCCTTTTGCGGGCATCGCAGGGTTGGCCGCTCTCCTGCTCGTGGCGGGCGGCGCGCGCGCGGACGACACCCACCACCGCGGGATTCCGATCGGGGCGCACGCCGTCGGACTCGGCGGCGCCTTCACCGGAGTCGCGGACGACGCGTCGGCTGCGTATTTCAACCCTGCCGGTCTCGCGCTCGGGGGAACACGGGGCCTTGCGGGCGGCCTCTCGATCAACGCCTGGGAGCGCTTGGAGTTGAACGACGCATACGAACAGCCTGATGGGTCCACGAGCCCGACCGTGAAACAGAATCGCACGGTGCCGCTTTTCATCGGTGCCGCTCTCAAGTTCGGACCGAAAGACGTGCTCGAGCAGAAGAGATTTGCGCTGGGGATCAGCGTGGTCGAGCCGATCTTCGGCGCGGGCGGCATCTTCCTCACGTTGAAAACGGACCCGCTGGCCCTGAGCGATTCGTACCGAGCTAACTCCAGCGATCGCGCGACCTGGTACGGCCTTTCGTTCGCCAGCCGGCTCGATCTCAAGCAGTCGATCGGCGCTTCGATGTACTTGAGCGTGCGAAAGCTCAACCACTCGGAGACTGGACTCACGCTCGACGGTGGAACGCCCGTTCCCGGCCAACCGGGAGATTTCGTCGGGCTCAACTCAGTGGCCAACACCCAGAGCTTGAACTTCAAGGCATTTCATTTTGTGTTGCGGTTCGGCTGGCTCTACAGGCTCAAACCGCAGCTCCAACTTGGCGTCATGGTCCAGACCCCGGGAATTCCCCTCAAACAAAAGGTCAACACGTTCTCTCAAGGGTTCGTCAACGTAGCTGGAGAGCCCAACACACCGACGATTACCCAGGCGTACTTCGTGGACGAAGAGAACAAAGCCAATCTGCCCATTCCGGCGGAGATCGCCGTCGGGCTCGAGTATTGGCCTGCGGAGAAGGTCATGTTGTCCTTCGACGCCACAATAGACTTTCCGGTGCGTTCCCAGGCGCGTGTGGAGAGCGCGGAACCGGTTCCGATCGGAGGGCTCTACTTCGACGACGATACCGCGAGGCGTTTCATTGGCAACGTGGCGCTGGCCGGTGAGTTCAATTTCACCAAGAAGGTGATGATGATGGCGGGCCTCTTCACCGATCTCTCATCGGCGCTGGCCGTCCCCGAGAATCCCCTCCGGTACTACAATCCTCAGATCAACCGAATAGGCGCGACGCTATCCCTTGGCCTCAACGTCGCTGGAGTTGCTCTCTCGGTCGGCTCGACTTTCCTTTACGGCAAAGGAGATAGCACCGGCGTCACCATCGATCCGGGCACCCTTGCGGTCGACTACGCACGGGCCGAGGCCATTTCGCGAGTCTTCTACCTGTTCGTCACGGGAGCAACTCGAGCGGCCGCTGACCTCGGTGACAAATCCTCGCAAGCCCTCAAGAAGCGCCTCGCGGAAAAGAAAGCAAAGGAGGAAGCGGAGGAGGCCGAGCGGATGAAGCGTGAGGCCGAGCAATCCGAGCAGAGTGGCGAGCCTGCGGACGCTGATTAACGATCGTCGAGCGCTTGTCGAACGCAGGCCAGCAGCATCTTGGACGAAAACGGCTTGGGAACGAACAAGACATCGGGCGGCAGGTCGGTGTTCTCGCTCGACGAGTAGCCGCTGACCACGATGACGGGCAGGTTCGGGTGAGCTATCGCCAAATCGTCGATCAGCTCTGCACCGCCCCTAACTGGCATGTTGAGGTCGGTGATTACCAGCTCGATGATCTCGGCGTTGCCTTGGAGGACATCGAGGGCTTCGGTCCCGTCGGCGTCGGTTAGCGCGGTATAGCCACCGCTTTCGAGGGCGAGCACGACGGCATCGCGGAGATAGAGATGGAAGGTCGTGCCTCGTCCAAGAGCGGACTCGAGCTTCTGCGCCTCCGCGACCTGCGTCTGAAGGGCTGCGCGCGCCTGCTCGGCTCGGCGACGGTCCGCTGGCTTGGCCCAGTTGTGCGGATCGCGGTCGATCCATGCTTGCCCTGGAGTCGATTCCTCTCTAGAAGACACCGGAGTATAGGGGACTTCGCCGACAAATGAAGAACATCATCCTGGGCGCCTGCCTTCTCGCCGCGCTCGCGGCCACTGGCTGCAAAAAGAAGAAGACGGCGCCGCCTCCACCCGAGCTTTCCGTTACGCTGATCGACCCAGGTCAATCGCCGCTCGAGCCGCTCCGGTATGCGATTCCGGTGGGTACCGTGGTTCGGAGTTTGCTCGACATCCGCGACTCGGACGCGGCGCTCGAAGAAACCGAGGACTCCGAGGACGCGTTCGGCATATTGCCCGGGTTCAAGTTGCTGCTGCACGCCGGCCCGACGACACTCTGGGCCAAAGGGACTCGCTATGTCTTGCGCATCTCCAAGGCCGAGTCTGTGCTGCCCGAAGGCGTGACGGCACGCCAAATCGAAGAAGCAGAGCTGGGGGTAGCAGCGCTGCGCGGTATGCGTGGGCGCTTCGATCTCAACGCGCAGGGCATTGTCGAAGATGCCGACGTCCCCTGGGCGCAGGGTCAAGAAAAGATCCACCCCCGCGTAGCGATCACGATCGGTAATGTGCGCTCGGCGATCGCCACCATCCCGCTTCCACGTGAGCCGGTCGGCATCGGCGCGGTATGGGAGGTTCGGAGGCCTCTGCGAATCTGGAGCGCGCGCGTGACTCAGGTGACGCGCTACGAGCTCACGGATCGTGTGGGTGGCCGATTCCGAGTTGCGATCACGGTGCACCAGGTAGCGGCCCCTCAGGTGGCCGACCTCAACCCGAAGTTGGAGATGCACGTTCGGGGCTACGAGATGCACGCCCGCGGTCACGCACTTGCAGATCTCAGTCTTCCACTGGCACTCGAGGCAACCCTCGAATCCAGCTCCGCCGCCGACATCGCGTTGGTGTCCCCCGAGAAGACGGAGCCATTGATGGCCGCACGGCGTTCGGTCCTGCGACTAGTTTCGAAGAGCGAAAGGTAGATCCATGGTTCGTATCGCGATGCTCGCCTGTCTGTTGCTGGCGACCACTTCTTGTCGATCGAAGTATCAGCCTCAAACGGTGGAGGTTGTGGACCCCGGCCCCCCGCAGCGCGTGCTGCCCACTGTTCGCGTCCTGGATCCGGGCATGACCCCTCGCGTTCCCCTTCGTTACCGGGTCGCGCCGGGCCACACCGAAGTGCTCTACTTGGAGCTCGCACGCGCTCAGGCAATGCAAGCGGGTGACCAAGGTGGGCAGAGCGGTATCCCGCCCGTGCAGCTCGAGGTGAAGATGGGCCCCGCGGAGCCGACTCCTCAAGGGTTCATTCGCCATCAGGTTCAGATCACCCAGGTTCGGATTTCAGAGATGGCCCAGAAGATGAGTCCTGCTCAACGTGAGCAGATGGAAAAGACGCTGGCGCCGCTTCTGCAAGTCCAAGGCTGGAGCGAGATCGATGCCCAGGGTCGCGTTCGCCGAGGCGAGTTCCGAGGCATGGAGGACGTGCCGCCGACGCTCCGCACGATGCTGGGTAACATCCGCAGCGCGTTGCTCACGGTGCCATTCCCCGACGAGCCGCTCGGTCCGCGAGCGCGCTGGGAGGTCGAGCGCAAGGTACAGTTCTCGGGGGTTTGGGTCGACCAGGTCGTGACCTATCACATCGAGAAGTTGGAACGCGAGCAGGTCCAGCTCCAGATCACGGCTCGCCAGACCGCGTCTCCTCAGGCCATTGGTAGCGGGCGGCTCGAGGCGTACCAGGCGTCGATCATGGGCTCCGCTCTGGTTCGTCTCGAGCACTTCACACCGTACTCCGAGGCGGAATCAACGTCGCAGATGCGCATCAGCACCCAGACGGGAACCGGGCCTCAGCTCGTTCGTGTGGAGACTAGGACGATGGTCAGGCTCTATCCGGAGGAGGCGGCAAAAGAGCTCGGTGCGGGGGAGCCGGTGGAGGAACCCGCGGATCCAGAGGACGCACAAGTGATCACCGACCCTGGCAAGCAGAAGCTGAAATGGCAGTAGGCCGAGTCTGCGGCAGCCGGTGCGGAGCAGGCCGTCTCTCAGACGATTAGGACTTCGATTTCGCCGGCCGCATGCTGGCCACGGAGCACCTTCTTGTCGAATTTCCCCACGCTGGTCTTGGGGATTTCTGCGACGAAGGCCCAGCGCTCCGGCAACCACCATTTCGCGACCTTGCCTTCCAGATACGCCCTGAGCTCATCGGGCCCGATTACGCTTCCTTGTTTGCGCACGACGCAGGCGAGCGGGCGCTCGTCCCACTTTTCGTCGGGCACGCCCACGACCGCCGCTTCCATCACTTCGGGGTGCGCGATGAGCGTGTTCTCCAACTCGACCGAAGAGATCCACTCACCGCCCGACTTGATGACGTCCTTGGCGCGGTCGGTGATTTGCGCATACCCACGCTCGTCCATGAAGCCAACGTCACCGGTGCACAGCCAGCCGTCATGAAATTTCTCTGCATGGTCGACTCCGTAGTAGCTACCGGTCACCCAGGGGCCCCTGCATTCGATCTCGCCGACCGATTCACCGTCCCAGGGGAGCACGTTCCCATCCGCATCGACGATTCGAAGCTCGATTCCGGCAACCGGCCGTCCCGTCCTGCTCCGATAGCGCCATCTCTCCTCGCCTGTGATGCCCTTGGGGACGGCCGCGATCGATCCAACGGGGCTGGTCTCTGTCATTCCCCAGAGCTGAAGGAGCGTCACATCGTAGCGCTCCTCGTACGCGCGCATCAGCGACTCGGGAACCGCTGAACCGCCGCAGATCAGGAGGCGAAGCGAGGAAAGGTCGATCTGCCTATCCTCGCCATGGTGCAGGATGGCGGTCCAGATGGTCGGGACGCCCGCCCCCAAGGTGGGTCGATGACGTTCAATCATCTGGACCAAGGGTTCGGCCTGAAGAAACTGCGAGGGCATCAGTAAGTCGCTTCCGACCCACCACCCGGCGTAAGGGAAGCCCCAGCAGTTCGCGTGGAACATTGGAACGATGGCGAGAATCATGTCGTTCTCGTTGAGTCCGGTCACTGCGCCTGAGGTGACGCCATAGGAGTGAAGGACGGTGGAGCGATGGCTGTAGACCACCCCCTTGGGATCCCCGGTGGTGCCGCTGGTGTACGCCATGGACGCGGGCGCGCGTTCTTCGAGTGTGGGCCAGTCGAACCCCGGGGACTCCGCTGCGAGGAGGTCGTCGTATCGGTGGAAGGTCGCCCGAGGCGCATCGCGGAGCGGAGCGTCATCTCCCTCGCCAACGACGATGATGTGCTCCACGGTCTCTAGTTGCTTTGCAACTTGGCCCAGCAGCGGCGCTAAGTTGTCGTCAACGATGATCACCTTGTCTTCGGCGTGATTGACGATGAACGCGAGTTGTTCGGGAAAGAGGCGAATGTTCAAGGTGTGCATCACCGCGCCCATCGACGAGATCGCGAAGTACGCCTCGAGGTGCTCCTGGTTGTTCCAGCAAAACGTGCCTACGCGATCCTCGCGCTCGACCCCGAGCTTGGTGAGGGCGTTGGCCAGTTGGTCGACACGGTCACCCACCTCCGCATACGTGCTGATCCGGTCGCCCTGTTCGCCGACCGTGATGATCCGACTGTCTGCATACAGGCGGCGCCCATGCTCGAACAGGTCGGATATCAACAACGGCCGGTCCATCATCGTCGAAAAGCTCACAAGTTCCCCTTTCACCCAGGAAGACCGCGTCATACCACGACGCCAGCAACTTACGGAATGGCAACTGCGTCACCGGAGACCGGCACGCGACGGGCGTGCTCACAGGTTCACCGGGGCTCGGAAAAACCCGACACGGGGTTGCGCCGGACGGGGCGCCTTGCAGAGGTGGCCGGAGGGGCTTGGGGCCTGAGGCCACGCAAGGCGCCCCTCGGTGCTCGCGCCCAATCGGCAGTGGTTGCTGTCGTGCCGATTGTCACTCACACGCCGACTCCACCCCATGTCGTGTTTTTCCGAGCCCCTATGGACGACTCCTCACACGAAAAAGGGGACAGTCCCCTTTTTCAAAGGGTTAATTCTCAGCACGCCACACACGACTCCCCTCCGTACGTCGACTTCTACACAGGAGAACGGCTCGCGATGTGCGGCACAGCGAGTGGGGGGGAGGCTAGCCGTATAGCGACGTGAAGAGACGGCCGAGCGGGTCCCGCTCGCGAGCACGTGCGTCGCGTGCCGGTCTCCGGTGACATTTTTAGTCTCTGCGGACGAAGAGCTTTGGATCTAGCTCTGCTACGAGCATGTTGGCTGCGTTTGCTACCAACTTCGGGTCGGTCCCATCGAAGGTTAGCTTCGTGCGGTAGTCCTCGGCTTGCCATTTGACGTAGCTGCCGACCATGACGCCGGGGAAGTGTTCGGCGATGCGCTCGAGAAGGCCAGCGATTTCGCCTTCGTCGCAGAGCGTGTAGACGGCTTGGGAGTGGAACTCGTAGCCTTCGTCGAGGCGCTTGCGGAGGTCAGCGAGCTTGAGTTCGAAGATTTCGGGAACGCCAGGCAGGACGAACACGTTCTCGATGACGACGGTCGGCCAAGGGGCGTTAGAGCTGCGGATCATCTCGGCGCCTTCGGGCATGTTGGCCATTCGAAGATGCGCTTCGGTGGTCCGGTCGCCGTGGTAGTCGCGGATCATCTTTTCCGTCGCGACGGAACGTACGACTGGACGGCCGAAGGACTCGGCCACGCCGTCGATGGTGACATCGTCGTGGGTTGGACCGACGCCCCCACTGGTGAACACGAAGTCATGCGTGGTTCGCAACTCGCCAAGGTCCTTGCCGATGGTTTCGATCTCGTCCGGACATACCACCACGCGGCGTAGTTCGATCCCCAGGTCGAACAGCATGCGCGCGAGCAAGGTCGTGTTCGTATCGACTATCTTGCCGGATAGAATTTCGTTTCCGATGATCAACGCGGCTGCGGTGCGAGGCATATCACTCCTGTCCTAGCTCGATTCCAACGGCACGGGCCACACCCACGAGCTCGCCATCCGGCGGAACGCGCTTGAGATTGGCGACCGCCGCTTCCAGGGGGACCGAAAGCACCTCCTGTCCTCGAAGAACGACGACCTGTCCGGTGTTGTCGTGGTAGCAAAGCTCGGCGGCGTACACACCAAATCGCGTGCCGAGAATACGATCGAAAGAGGAGGGCGAGCCTGCCCGTTGCAAGTGGCCGAGGACCGTTACTCGGATCTCGTGGTCGATTCGCCCCTCGAGTAGGCGTGCCAGTTGGAACGCGGCCCCATCATGGCGTTGCGAGGCACTCTCATGCGCTTCGTTGATCCTCGAGACCGTGCCGCCGAGCGGCTTGCTTCCCTCGCCGACGACGATGATGATGAACCGGCGGGCGGCCGATGAACGTGTCCCGATCTTGTCGACGACCCGGTCGAGGTCGTAGAGGATTTCGGGAATCAGGATCACGTCGGCGCCGCCAGCGATGCCCGACATGAGCGCGATCCAGCCAGCATCGTGCCCGATCACTTCCAAGATCATCACCCGTTCGTGCCCCTCATCCGTGGAGTGGAGCGCGTCGATGGCTTCTGTCGCGGTGCTGACGGCGCTGTCCAGTCCGAACGTGAGATCCGTCGCCGCGAGGTCGTTGCCGATGGCTTTGGGAATGCCCACCACGGGAACGCCCAGCTTGGCGAATCGCATGCCGATGTCCATCGTCCCGCCGCCCCCAACGAGCACCAGGATGTCGATCTCGAGCTCGTCGAGCTTGGCCTTGACTCGCTCGGACACGTCGACGGTTCGTTCGGCGCCGTCGGAGTCCGTCACCAGGTAGGCGAACGGGTCGGCGTGATCGGAACAGCCCAGCACACTACCGCCTTTCGGCAAGATTCCCCGAACCCTAGATGGAGTCAGTCTCACGACGCTGCCCGGCTCTTCGATCAGACCCGCGAAGCCGTCCTCGGATCCATAGACCTGTAGGTCCAGATCCGTGGCCGTCTTTACGAACGCGCGGAGGACAGCGTTGAGCCCCGGGGCGTCTCCCCCGCCGGCGAGGATGAGAACTCGGCGAACCTTCTCTTCCTCCTGCTCTCGCGCCAGGTTGTCATCCGTCATGGGCAACTCCCAGTTGCTTCGCCGATATCTCGTACATGGCGATCGCTGCAGCGACCGATGCATTCAGCGAATCCATCGGGCCTTCTTGACGGATGTGAACCACGATATCGCACCGTTGTCGAACCATTCGGCGCAAGCCCTTTCCCTCGGAGCCCACCACCAGAACGCGTCCCCGCGGGCTTGGCTCGAGGTCACGAACGTCGATATCCCCGGCCGCGTCGAGGCCGATGATCTCCAAGCCGGATTCAGAAAGCGTAAGAAGCGTTCGCTGCAGATTGGTGACTCGGGCAATCGACGCGTGCTCCGTGGCTCCGGCAGATGCGCGGACGACGGCCGCCGTAATCCCCGCTGCACGGTGCTTCGGAATGATCAAACCATCGAGCCCGAGCGTCACCGCGCTCCGAATGATGGCGCCCAAGTTCTGCGGGTCGGTGACCTCGTCGAGTGCAACCAGCGCGGGCGGTCCCTCGGCGTGCGCGATGATCTCTTCGGGTTCGCAGAACTGGAAGTCCTCGGCAAGGGCAACGACGCCCTGATGCCGAACGCCATCACTGAGCTTGTCGAGCCCCGCTCGGTCTCGGTTCGTGATCGGGATGCCTTGGGCCTCCGCTGCCTTGCAGATGTCTGGATAGGCGCGTTGCGGCTCGGTGTAGATGCGACTGAGCTTGGCATTGCCGCGCATGGCCTCGAGCACTGGCCGCCGACCCGCGAGCACGCGTGTCATTGTGCGAGCGCCACCTGTACTTGGCGTGCGATGTTGGCGGCGGCCTCGGCGGGGTCGCTCGCGTCCCGGATCGGTCTTCCCACCACGAGGAGATCGGCGCCTGCCCCGATGGCATCCGCCGGCGTCATCACGCGCTTCTGATCGCCGACATCAGAGCCGGCGGGCCGTATTCCCGGCGTAACTAGAAACGCCTCCTCCCCGAGCGCAGCGCGGAGGGCGGCGCATTCGTGCGCGGATGTCACGAAGCCTCGCAGGCCAGCGTCCCAGGCGAGCTTGGCGAGCCTGTCGACGGCGTTCCGCGGGCCCCCGCTCAAACCGATGGCTTCGAGCTCTGCCGCATCCAGGCTGGTCAACACGGTTACCGCGAGGAGCCGCGTTGAGCGGGCGTTGTCACGTGCTTGCCGCAGGGAACTCGGTCCCGCAACGGCGTGCACCGTGAGGTATTCGACGCCCATGGAAGCGGCCTGCGCCACGGATCGTCCCATCGTCGCGGGTATGTCGTGCAGCTTCAGGTCGAGAAAACACTTCGCGCCGGCGGCGTGAACGGCTTCGACGGCTGCCGGTCCGACTGCCGTGTAGAGCTCGAGGCCCACCTTGAAGGTGCCCACATGCTCGCAAGTCTCGTCGATCAGCTTCTTGGCTGCCTCGAGGTCCGGGACATCGAGCGCAAGTGCGATGCGCGACCCTGGGTCGTTGTCATCCATGAATCACCGCAGCAACGCTACGGTGCGGACTAGAGGCTGTCCAGCCCCGCCAATGGATCGTCGGTGTCGGCCTTGCGCGACTTCGAGCCTCCGCGCCGCTTGGCCGTGGCGCTCGGGGCCGCGGCCCTCCGCGCAGCCGCGGCAGCTTGTGCCTCACGCTGTGCCTTCTCGGCGAGACGCGCCTGCTCGGCTTCTGCTTCGACGCGCTTCTGCGCTTCGATCTCGGCGGCAGCCCGAGCCTCTTCCGCTTCCCGCGCTGCGCGCTCGGCGTCCATCCTCGCCTCCAAGGCGGCGGCTTCGCGGCGCTCGACCGCAGGCTTGTAAAATCCGAAGTAAGAACCGGCGCCCACCCCGACGACCAAGACGGCGGCTGCCGCCAATAGGCCAGGGTGCACGCCCTTGCGTTGCTGCGCACTGATCGTTGCCAGCTCGCGCTCGTGATCGAGCATGCGCGAGTGGGCCTCTGCTTTTTCGCGTGCTTCCTGTTCGAGGCGGACACGCAGCTCCGCTTCATCGCGCTCGCGCGCCGTTCGCTCTTCGTCGTCGCGGATTCGCCGTTCTTCCGCTTGGCGCGCTTCCTCTTCAGCTCGAAGCCGGGCGGCTTCCTCTTCTTTTCTCTGCTGTGCCTCGGCGGCGATACGCTCGCGCTCGGCTGCCTCGCGTTGAAGCTGCTCCTCTTCTTCGCCACGGACGCGGTCCTCTTGGATGCCCATGAGCTCTCGAAGATTGAAGAGAAGTGAAGACTCTTTTTCCTCGGACATGATGATACTTATATTACACTTTTCCGTTGCCTGCGGACAAGGGCTAAGCCTTGATTGGCGACACAAAAACGCTAGCAACCTGTCCCGACGCCTGTCAAACGAACAGCTTCGCTCAATTTCCAGTCTCACCGGAACATGGTTTCGAGAAGGCTGATCGGCTGATTGTAATTGGATTCACAGTAGATTTTCACGATATTATTGGAATCGTGGGTGAGCTAGAAAACTTCCTCCAGTACCTCGAGCGAGGTGACGTGACCGAGATCGTTTTTCAAAGCGGGGCGACGGCCGCTGCCAAGAAGAAGGGCAAACTCAAGCCGGTGACCACCGAACCGCTGAGCGCGCGTCACATTCTCAAGTTGGTGAACGGCACGCCCCTGCAGAAGCTGGTGCCAAGCGAGGATGGCGCGTCGGCGCCGACCCCCGCGAGGATCAACGGCACCAACTATGTGGCGACGATGGCTCGCTCCGGCGAGATGTTGATGCTTCGGGTTCGGCGCGAGGGACAGGACACCAATCCGCCCAAGGCGCCGATCGGCCTCGTGGCTCCGGTGAAGAGTTGGGCGGCCGCAAAGGCACCTGCGGCGCGAGCAAGGGAACCCTCGCTCGAGCCGCCTCCAAGGGCCATGAAGGCTCCCTCAGCCGTTCAACCGCCCGTCGTCCATCGGCCTCAGGTTCAACCTCATGTTTCGTACAGGCCTCCGCCCGAAGCGTCGCCGCTTGCCGATTTCGTTCGCGCAGACGTGGCCGTGAGCGCGCCGAGGGCGCTGGGTGCGCTCCTCCAAAAAGCACTGGCTCAATCGGCCAGTGACGTTCACATCATGTCGGGCGAGCCGGCGCGCTTCCGCTGTGGCGGCCGCATGGTGCCGCAGGGCGAAAGCATCTCGGACGAAGAGGCGCGTGCTCTCATCATGCCCCTCCTCAACGCGCGCAGTGCGAAGCAGTTCGAGGAGCTGGGCTACGCGGACTTTGCATGCCAGTTGGAAGGTGCGGGCCGCTTGCGTGTCAACGTGAACAAGCAGCGCACCGGAATCAAGGCCTGCTTTCGTCTCATCATGGCGGAACCACCGACCTTGGAGTCACTCGGGCTCCCACACGAGCTGCGCCAGATGCTCAACTATCATCAGGGGTTGGTGGTCGTATCCGGGCCCAACGGCGCCGGGAAGACCACGACGTTGGCGGCGCTGGTCGACCTCTTCAATAGCGAGCGGAGCGTACACATCATCACCGTCGAGGATCCGGTGGAAGTCATCCATCCGATCAAGAAGGCCATCGTCAGTCAGCGCGAGATCGGGGCGCACACCAAGGGCTTTCACTCGGCGCTGAAGGGCTCTCTTCGAGAGGATCCCGACGTGATCGCGATCGGCGAGCTCCGCGACCGAGAGACCGTGGAAAAAGCTTTGGAGGCGGCTGAGACCGGCCACCTGGTGTTTGCCACGATGAGCGCGCCGTCCGGCGCCAGCACGATCGACCGCTTGATCGACATGTTCCCGCCCGATGATCAGTCTCAGGTGCGAGCCACTCTGGCGGGTGTGCTCAAGTTCGTCGTGAGCCAGCGATTGGTTCCGCGAGAAGACGGCGACGGTAGAGTCGTGGCAGTCGAGCTCCTCACTGGCGGAATGGCGTTGTGGACACTCATCCGCGACGATAAGCTATTCCAACTTCCGAGCCTCCTGCAGCGCGGGCGTGCGTTCGGAATGATTCGCATCGAAGACTCCCTGAACGAGCTCCTGTCGGCCGGGACGATCTCGATGGAAACTGCCAAAATGTTCGCCGACGATCCCCGGGTCCTCGGCCCCACGCAGCAGCCCGAAGCACCCAGTGCGCGAGGCCCGGAGCCCGGAAAGAAAGGCGCCGTGCGAAACCTATTCTCGAAGAAGGGCGAATAACCGATGCCAGCTCTCGATCGTTATTTCGATATGTTGCTCGAGAAGGGAGGGTCCGACCTTCATCTGTCGATCGGTTACCCCCCGATGATTCGCGCCAAAGGTGAGCTCGTTGCGATCGAGAATGAGCCCCTGGACCATCCTACGATCGTGCGTCTCATGGACGAGATCATCAACGAGGACCGACGGGTCTACTTTCACGCGTATCGCGACCTCGACTTCGCCTACGGCTACGAGGACAAGGCACGGTTCCGAGCCAATTACCTCTACAAGACGACAGGGCCGGGCGCCGTTTTCCGAACCATTCCCAGCGAGATCCTCACAGCCGATCAACTCGGCCTGCCAAAGGCGGCGATCGACCTCGCGGAGAAGCGCTCAGGTCTGGTGCTGGTGACGGGGCCTACGGGTAGTGGCAAGAGCACGACGCTCGCAGCAATGCTCGATCACATCAATCGCACCCGGGAAGGGCACATCCTGACCATCGAGGACCCGGTCGAGTTCGTCCACACGCCGAAGAAATGCCAGATCACGCATCGAGAAGTGGGCGACGATACGCCGAGTTTTGCTGACGCGATTCGCAGCGCCGGCCGCGAAAACGCCGACGTGATTCTCGTGGGCGAGCTTCGTGGCCGCGACACGATGCAAATGGCGCTCCAGCTCGCCAGCTTCGGTATCCTGATCTTCGCCACGGTTCACACCAACTCGGCGCCCGCGACCATCGACCGATTCGTCAACGCGTTCCCCGCAAGCCAGCAACCGCAGATCCGCGGCATGCTCGCCGACTCCCTCGCGGGCATCGTCGCTCAGCAGCTCTTGCGAACCGCGGACGGAACCGGCCGCGTCGCCGCCCAGGAGATCCTGATCGGCACCTCCGGGGTTGCAGCAGCGATCCGCGAGGCGAAGACATCCATGCTGACCAGCCTGATTCAAAGCGGCGGCAGCTACGGAATGCAAAGCATCGACGCGGTCCTCGCGAAGCTGGTCAACGAGGGCAAGGTGAGTCCCGAGGACGCACTCGAGAAAGCAGCAGACAAGGACAGCTTCGCCAGGATCCCGAAAATTGCGGCAGCGCTGAAGAAATAAGCCGCTCTCCGGTGAGCCAGTTTATCTTCGATCAGTTGACGGTGAAGCTGTAGCGCGCGCCCATTCTTGGCGCTCCAAACGTCGGGAAGCGGACGCTCTTGATTTGCTGGCCCATGCAGCCCTGGAAGCCTGCGCTGCCGCCGTGGACTGTTGCGCCCATGACCGAGCCGCTGCCTGCAATCGCCAGGTCGACTTTGACGTTTCCGGGCTTGCCGCCGCTCTTCACTTCGGGAATCACGCACTTGCCGTAGAAGCGGTTGAGGTTGCGGTTCATCACGCTGGCGACCTGGCCACCGGTGAGTCGGCCTTCACCGCCGCCCTGAGATGCGTCGCCGATCTCCATGGCTTGGCTCATCGCCTCGTTGTAGCTGAAGATGCCACCACTGGCCTTCGGCGCTGGAGCTGCGCTCGAGCCACGCTTGCGCCGCTTCACCGGCGGGTCTGGGAGCAGGCCCGCTTCGCCGGTGGTGATCTTGCCCAACTTGAAGAGATCGCCGAGCTCGGCCGACAGGGCCTCGCGGCGGTCGCTCGAACGGGACAGCAGGAAGCCACCGACCGAGATCACGACGAGACCAATGACCGACGCGGCGATGAGCCACTTCATGGCCGCAGAGCGCTTTTCGGAGCGGTGCGCGTTCATGCGGGCGGCCTGTTCGGCTGCGGTGGTGTCTTGGTGCTCACGCTGCAGGATGAATTCGCGGAACTCCGGCCACTCGCGCAGTGGCTTGCGTTCGCGGGTGTCGGTGTTGAAGGTGAGATCGTCCCCTGAGAAGCCACCGATGTTGAGCCGTTCGATGAGCTCTCGGGCGTTGAACGGCCCGTGGTCCATCTTGTTCTGGGCAACCATCCACCTCTGCTTCGTATCGGCAGAGAGCTGGTTGATCATGCTCATCAGGCCGCGTTTGGGTGGTGGTGGCGGTGCTAGGGGCGCCTGTGGGGCCAGTGAAAACATCTGTATTTCGAGATCCGGCGGCGGCAGGACCGAAGCCAGGTCGATGTCGACGCTCGCGCCGGTGTCGGCCGGCGGGGGCAGCGAGTTGGCCTCTGTGACGAAAGGCAGCAGGGCTTTGCGCACGGCCTCCGGTGAGTCGAAGCGATCCTTTGGATCCGGTGCCAGGCATTGGAACAAGATGCCGTCCATCTCCGGCGGAATGTCATCCCGAACGTGCGAGGGTGCGACGAAGTCGGACCCGGGAGAGCGCGTGGTCAGCAACTCGTACAGAATGGCTCCGATCCCAAACACGTCGCTCTGCCGCGTTGCGGCCTCGCCGCGCTTCACCTCAGGTGCCAAGCATGCGGTGTCTTTGCTCTTGAAGGCGTCCGAACCCGCGGAGCCGAGGAGCACTTGACCGACCCCGAAGTCGTGAACTTTGACCCGGCCCCCGCGCGTGACCCAAACGACGCTGGGACGAAGTGTCCCGTGCGGTCCCTGCTCCTGGGCGTAGCTGAGGGCGCTGCAGAGGTGTGCGACGACGTTGTAGATGCCTCGCAACGAGATCGGGTCCCCGTCGCGTTCTCGAATGAAATCCGAGAGGCGAGTTCCGTCGATCCATTCACCTGCGATGAAATGCTCGCCCTTGGGAGTCCGGCCCACGCCAAAGACGCGCGCGATGTTGCGGTGCGAAAGGGTAGCCGCGTTCCGGCAGGCTTCGCGAAAGTGCGGCGCCGCTTCCGAGGAAACCAGCTCGGGCCGGATCACACGAACGAGAATCGCGCGCTTGGTCTGCTGGTCTTTCGCCGACCAGACAACCGCCTGCCGGTCCTCATCGATTTGATCGATGACCTCGAATCTCCCACCAACCACAGCCCCAGGGTGCAAACCTGATGGCTCCGGCCTCGTCGACGCAATCCCCTCCGGCATCTACGCAGATCAAGATAGACCACCCGGGCACGGGTCCCCAAATTGGAGGCCACAGCCCGATGATGCCGCAGGCATTTTGCGGGGTCAGTCGCTCTTCGCCAGCTCGAGCTCGAGCTCCCGGTCTTTCAGCACCGCGCCTGCCATTGACTCGATGACGTCCTGGGCTCGGTCCTCCGGAACGTCGACCAGGGCGTGCTTGTCACGCACCCGTATACGGCCGATTTCGTTGCGCTTCAGGCCCGTACGGTCACGAAGCAGGCGGCCCAACTCAGACGCCTTTAGCTCGTCGCGCCGGCCTACGTTGACATACAGCGTCGCGGTCGGGGCCGGTTCCAACTTCTCGGTCGCCGGCTTCTGGCCATTGCCATTACCATTGCTGTGGGCGTCGACGTGCTCCTTGCCCCGCCGTCTCCGAGACGCGGCGACCTTGTCGACGTCCTCCGTCTCGGTGCCGAAAAACGCGCTCAGCAAGCCCGCGAGCATCCTCTCGGCGTCCGTGTGAGTCATGAAGCGTCGCACCAGCGCGAGCTCGCTCTCGGTCGGAGCCCTGGGATAGGCTGCGTCGATCATCGCGATCCGGTCCGCCTCTTGCCGGGTGCGTTGTTCACCCTCACTTGGGAGTGTTCGCTCGGTGGGAAAAATTCGGTACTGCAATCGGAGGTAGTAGAGGATGCCGAGCTCGGTCGGGTCCACGAGCGTGATCGCGGTTCCGGTTCGTCCCGCGCGTCCGGTTCGCCCGGTGCGGTGAACGTATTGCTCGACGTTGCCCGGGAGCGAGAAGTTGATGACGTGCGTGAGGTGCGACACGTCGATACCGCGTGACGCGACGTCGGTTGCCACCAAGAACCGCAGCTCTTCGCGGCGCACACGCCCAAGCACTTCCTCGCGCTCGCGTTGCGGCCGGTCGCCATTCAACCACTCGGCATTGAAGCCTGCGCGCTGCAGTGCAGCCGAGACCTGTTCGGTTTCGGCCTTCGTATTGCAGAAAATGAGCGCGCTCTCTGGATCTTCGATTTCGAGAATCGTGATCAGATTTGCCGCGCGGCCAACGCCACTGACCATGTAGACGAAGTGCTCAATCCCGAGTGCGCCTACATGGTCGCCCGATAGCCCGAGGAACTGCGGGTCGTGCATGTACTTTTCGGCGACACGCTTGATCGCCCGGTCGACCGTCGCCGAAAACAGCAAGGTTTGACGCTTTTCGGGGAGCCTTTCGATGATGGCATGGAGCTCTTTGGCAAATCCCATCGACAGCATCTCGTCCGCTTCGTCGAGAACCAGAACGCGCAGCCGCGACGCTTTGATCGTCCCGCGCTTGAGGTGATCGAGGACGCGTCCAGGCGTGCCGCTGATGACTCGCGCGCCTTTGTCCAGAGCCTGGATCTGCTGCTCCATCGATGCACCGCCGTAGACGGCGACGGTATCGATGCCACGACGGGTCCCGAGCTTCGCGATTTCACGCGCGCTCTGAAGTGCGAGCTCCCTCGTTGGCGCTAGCACCAGCGCTTGCTCGTCACCATCATCCGAGAGCAATCCGTCGACCAGAGGAAGTCCGAACGCGCCAGTTTTGCCGGTGCCGGTTCGCGATTGAACGATGACGTCATGCCCTGCGATGGCAAGCGGGTAGGAGTCACGTTGCACGGGGGTTGGGGTCTCCCAACCCATCTCTTTGATGGCTTCGAGGACGTCGTCGTGTATGCCAAGATCTGCGAATGTCTGGGCCCCGTCCTCTTCGGGTTCGGGCGTCTCGGTCATGGAGTGGGCTCCGGTTTCTCGGGTGATTGGGGTTCCGATTTCGAGCCCAGCGCCTCGGTGACGCTATTGGCGAGAGGCGCGTCTTCACGCATGTACCTCTGGAGGCCGAGCTCGACACGGTGTCGGTATTGATTGAGCAAGTCTACTTGGTCCGCTTCGCACCGTTTGGCTAGCGCGTTTAGACGAAGATCCCAAGATTCGAGGTCGCTTCGGAGCCCCGTGGGGTCGGTTTCGTTGGTCGCCAGGTACGCGAGCCTCAGCTCATCGATCTCGTGCCGGAGCAGCTGAAGGCCATCCGAGCACTCGAGGTCGAACGAATCGTCACTTTCAGGCCAGAAAACCTGCGGAATGACGGAGGCGAAGCCCACGATGACCAGGTAAGCCAGGGCAATCGAGTAGATGCCTATCGCCAGCCGGCGGCCAAGTCCGCCTCGTTGTTCTTTTCGCGGCAACGACTCTCCTCGTCCAGCTCCACCTGCTCGCAAGCGGCTTGGTTGTAACGACCGGCCTGCACCAGGTCAAGACGGCGGCAGATTTCGGCGATTTCGCTTCTCACGGTGGGTTCCCCACATGAAAAGGCCCACGCCTACGACGATCGTGAGTGCGACGACGCCGCCGCAGAGCCCATACCAAAGGAAGGTGGTGACCCCGGTCCCCATCTGATTAGCAGACGAGCTTGTACCCAATGCCGTAGACCGTGAGGATATGCACGGGCCGGTCGGGCTTGGGTTCGATTTTGCGCCGCAACTTGACGATGAAGTTGTCGACCGTGCGGTTGTTCGGGCCGGCTTCGAGACCCCAGATCTTCTCGAGGATCTCGTCTCGCGAGACTGGTTCGCCCTGGCGTTCCCACAGGAACTTGAGCAACTCGACTTCGTAAAACGACAAATGCATCGTGTCCGAGCCGCTGGTCAAGGTCTGTGAGCCGGTCTCGACATTGATGTCGCCGATACGAATCTCTGCCTGGGAAGGCCGCACTGAGCGCCCGGCGCGCCGGAACAATGCGCGGATGCGCGCGACGAGCTCACCGATCGAGAAAGGCTTGGTGACGTAGTCGTCCGCGCCCGCCTCGAGGCCGCGGATCTTGTCGGCCTCCTGTCCCCGCGCCGTGAGCATGAGGATAGGCAAGACAGGGTCCGCCTTGCGGATCGTTTCGCAGACTTGATAGCCATTGAGGTCGGGCAGCATGAGGTCGAGGATTACGCAGCCGATGTCCTCAGACTCCGCAAGCCGGATCGCCTCTTCGCCCTTGGCCGTGTGCACGACACGGTACCCCTCGAACCGCAGGCTGTCGGAGAGGCCAAGTGCGAGTGCCGGGTCATCTTCGACGAGCAGAATTCCGCGTTCGTCCTCTGACATCGTGGCGAAGATAGCCGCACTCGGGCCGAGCGGCAAAGACGCGGTGCTCAGCTGTGGGCAATCGGAATCGAGAAGCCGACGACTGCACCGCCGCCAGCCGCGTTTTTCGCCCATGCGCGCCCCCCGTGCGCTTGCGCGATGTTCTTGACTAGCGCGAGCCCAATCCCTGAGCCTCGAGTAGGGTTAGTGTCGGGTCCTCGATAGAATCGCTCGAACACGCGGCGAAGTGAGTCGGCGGGGATCCCGGGCCCATGGTCCCGGACCGCAACTTCCACCGTGGAGCGTTTCGCGGTGAGCTCGAGCTCGACCGGCGTCTGTCCGCCATACTTCACTGCGTTGTCCAGCAAGTTGATCACGGCCAGGGCGATGGCCTCCTGGTCGATCAGCACGGGCGGGAGCTCCTCCGATCTCTCGAGATGGATCTCCACGCCGTCCTGCTCGCTGCGGTAGCGGAACGCGTCGAGCGCGCGGTCGACGGATTTTCCCAGGTCTCCCCGCCTCAGCCGATACGGCCCTTTGCCCCCTTCGAGCGCGGAGAAATCCAGCATGTTGTCGATCAGCGAGGTCAGACGCTCGGACTCCCGGCAAATGATGTCCAGATACTCGAGCTTGCGTTCCTCGCTTGGCACACGGCCGGAGCGAAGCATGTCGGAGAACATGCGAACGACCGAAAGTGGGGTCTTGAGCTCGTGGGATACATTGGCCATCAGCTCGCTCTTCAGTTGGTTGAGGCGCCGCTCTTTCTCCGCGGCGTAGATGAAGAAAATGGCGCTGAGCAGGATGATCACGAACGACATCAAGGGCAGAGCGACTTCGCCGCGCATTCGAGAACGCCCCCGGGCTTGAAGGCGCGCTGCCTGGCGCGGCGCGACCTGCAGGCGCCATCGGTAGAGGGTCGTGGGGAAACGATGGTCGACCGTGTAGACGCCAGCGCTGGTCAGGTCCGGACCGAACACCACTTGGTTGCTCTCGTCGACGATGTCGTAGATCGGGGTCGTCTCATCGGAAACGAACATCCTCGGGAAGACTTCGTCGACGAAGTACTGAGTGTCGTGCTGAGCGACGATGTACGTTGTCTGGCCCGCGAGCGTTGAATAGGCCTTGTACGACAGGAGGTAGCTGTCCCCGTCGACTTGTTCGTGCGCGTGCCGAAGCCGCCCCGGGTCAGGGGAGTCGAGCTCGAGCGAATTGAGGAGATTCTGCCGAAATACGCGTAGAAACGCTCTGCGCGACTTCTTGTCTTGCCGGCTCGCCCACTGGATCAGGTTGCCGTCGGGATCGATCAACAAGACCGAGCTGACACTGGGCGTTTGAGCGGCAGCTTGGGGCAGCCAGACCGTATCGACCGTGCTGGAGTCATTCGGGTCGACGAGGCGAAAGACCGTGTGGTCCGCGATATCGATGTACCGCTCGATGCGCTCCACGCGTTGTTGAGCTACCGATAGCAACGACTGCGCGATGGTCTGCTCGCCGAGTTGGGTGTGCTCACGCGCGGAGAGAAACGTGTAGTAGCCCAGGATTCCAGCGGCGATGAGGATCGCGGGAACGAGGACCACGTAGAGCAGTCGAAAGCGCCCGCCTTCCATTATTCGCGCTCGGCCCGTAGCGGCCGGGTCATCAGGTCGCCTACAGCCTTCAGGGGCGGCTTGCCCTCGTAGAGCATCGCGTACACCTCCTGTGTGATCGGCATGTCGACGCCGTCGCGGTCCGAAAGCGCTTTCGCGCTCTTGGCGGTGCGCACACCTTCGGCGACCATCTGCATGCTGCCCAGGATATCCTCCAGAGACTTCCCTTGCCCGATTTGAAGGCCGACGTTGCGGTTTCGAGAGAGGTCGCCGGTGCAGGTGAGCACGAGGTCTCCCATCCCGCTCAGACCTGCGAGCGTCAGAGGGTTTGCCCCCTTGGCAATCGCGAGGCGTGAGATCTCGGCGAGTCCGCGTGTGATCAGCCCAGCTCGCGTGTTGTGTCCGAATCCAAGGCCGTCCGAGATGCCCGCCGCGATGGCCACTACGTTCTTGAGTGCGCCGCCGAGCTCGACGCCCACGACGTCCTCCGTGCTGTAGACTCGGAACCGCTCGGTGGTGAATGCTTTTTGCGCGACGCCCACCACGTCGGCATCGTGCCCCGCGACCGAAACCGCGGTCGGAAGGCCGGCGGCAACCTCTTTCGCGAAGCTCGGCCCGCCCAGGCAAGTGAGCTGCCGGTGCTGGGATTCGGGAAGGATGTCTTCGAAGATCTCTGAAACCAGCATGAGACTGTCGACCTCGATGCCTTTGGTCGCGCTGACGATTGGAGCCCCCGTACCAATCAAGGGGGCGGCGTCTTGGAGCACTTCCCGCAGCCCGTGGGTCGGCACCACCGACACGATGAGCTCGCTGTCTTGGAGCGCATACTCGAGGTCCGAGGTGGTTTCGAGGGTGTCCGGCAATGGGAATCCAGGCAGGTAGGCCTGGTTTTCGCGATCGTTCTGAATCGCTTCAGCCATCGGCTGCCGGCGCGCCCACAGTCGAGTTGGGTAACCCTGGTCGGCAAGTAGCTTCGCCAAGGCCGTGCCCCACGAACCCGCGCCGAGGACCGTAGTCTTGATCTCACCCATGCGGGGAGCCTATCAACGCTTTACGACACAGACCACCCTTTACGGGGCCAGAGCCCCGCGATGCCGAAGGCATTTTACGGGGAGGGTTGAACGGTCTCGGCGTCGCCCTTGTCGGGGCGAGGATCGCTGAGATCGAGCTTGAGGCGATCTGGGTCGAGGAGCGCGTTCGCCAGCACGGCGTCCATCTTGGACACCGGCACGAACTCGAGAGTCTCCCGAACCTCCTCCGGAACCTCATCGAGGTCGGCAACGTTCCGCTCGGGAAGAATAACGCGCTTGATCCCTGCGCGATGCGCAGCAAGCACCTTCTCTTTGACTCCACCGACCGGGAGCACGCGGCCGCGCAGCGTGATCTCGCCCGTCATCGCGACGTCGTGACGCACGTGAATACCTGTCAGCAGCGAGACGATGGCTGTCATCATGGTGACGCCCGCACTCGGCCCGTCCTTCGGCATTGCACCGGCGGGGATGTGAATGTGGATGTCGCTCTTCTCGAGGAAGTCCTCGGGAATCCCGAACGCTTTGGCGCGCGTTCGGACATAGCTCATCGCCGTCTGCGCGGACTCCTTCATGACGTCGCCGAGCTGGCCGGTGAGCTGCAGCTTGCCCGTGCCGTGCATCTGCGTGCATTCGATGAAGAGGATCTCGCCACCGACGGACGTCCAGGCGAGCCCGGTGGCGACGCCAGTTTCTGCCGTGCGCTCAGCGACCTCGGAGCTGAAGCGAGCTGAGCCCAGGTAAGGGCGCAGCGCTTCCTCGTCGGAGATGCTCCACGGCCCCTCCTCGCCTTCCGCGACCTTCACTGCCACGCCACGAATGACGCTTGCGATCTGACGCTCCAGGTTGCGGACGCCGGCCTCACGGGTGTAGTGATCGATGATCGAATCGATCGCCGCATCTTCGAGGGTGACCTGGTCGGGCCTGATGCCGTGCTCCTCGAGTTGCTTCGGGACCAGATGCACCCTCGCGATGTCTGCCTTCTCACGGCGCGTGTAGCTGGGAATCTCGATGATCTCCATGCGGTCGCGAAGCGGTGCGGGGATGGTGTCGCCCACGTTGGCCGTGGCGATGAACATCACCTTGGAAAGGTCGTAGGGAATCTCGAGATAGTGGTCGCTGAAGGTGTCGTTCTGCTCGGGGTCGAGCACCTCGAGCAGCGCCGCGGCAGGGTCGCCGCGGAAGTCGTGCCCAACCTTGTCGATCTCGTCGAGCATGAAGACTGGGTTGATTGTGGTGGCCTTCTTCATCCCCTGGATGACCTGGCCGGGGAGGGCGCCGACGTACGTCCGCCGGTGACCGCGAATCGCGGCCTCATCGTGGACGCCACCGAGGCTGATGCGGTGGAACTTGCGTCCGACTGCGCGCGCGACCGAACGGCCGAGCGAGGTCTTACCAACACCAGGGGGTCCGATGAGACACAGAATCGGACCCTTCTTGTCGGCTTTGAGCTTGCGGACGGCCAGGTACTCGACAATACGCTTCTTAACCTTCTCGAGGCCGGTGTGGTCCTCGTCGAGCACCTTGCGCACGGCCGCGATGTCCGTGTTGTCGGTGGTCTGCTTGCTCCAGGGGATGTCGAGAATCCAGTCGATGTAGGTGCGAACGACGGTGTATTCCGCCGAGCCGACCTGCATCTGCCGCAAGCGCTTGAGCTGCTTGTGCGCGACGTCGTCGGCCTCTGTCGGCAGGTTCGCCTTGACCATGCGCTCTTCGAGGACATCGAGGTCGCCCTGATCGCCTTCCTCGTCGCCCAGCTCTTCCTTGATCGCTTTGAGCTGTTGGCGCAGCACGTACTCGCGCTGGTTCTTGCCCATTTCCTCTTTGATTTGGGAGTTGATGCGCTCGCGCATCTTGAGGATCTCGAGCTGACGTGTGAGCAGGCGCAGGACCTTACGAATGCGTTCCTTCGTATCGAGCGTCTCGAGAAGCTGCGACTTTTCATCGACCGGAGCGTCGAGGTTCGCTGCGACCAAGTCGGCGAGCTGACCGTGCTCCTGAATGGAGTCGATCAGTGAGCCTGCCTCGCGAGGCAGCTCCGGCATGAGCTGGATGACCTGCTTGGCGATGTCGCGGAGGCTCATCGCGAGCGCTTCGCTCTCGACGTCTTCGGCGGCTGGTTCGTCCATACGCGACACGCGAGCGCGGATGTATGGTTCGGATGTTACCACCTGCT
>Ga0316191_10000459_pt1 | contig 26484 bp, 18 predicted proteins | sample Eddworburr2cm_MG_FD_204928 | JGI IMG/M metagenome (GOLD analysis project Ga0316191, IMG submission 204928) | Coastal sediment microbial communities from Maine, United States - Eddy worm burrow 2 cm | ecosystem: Environmental > Aquatic > Marine > Coastal > Sediment | place: USA: Maine... | reverse complement strand
GACCCCGAATATCCAGAATATACAGATTAACAGGTGGTTCTGCCTGGGCCAAAGTCGGGACTGTCGCCAGGCCCACTTACAGGTGGACCTAATGGTGATGTTTTGAGGGTCTTCTCCGACATGAGCAGCGGCATTTTGATAAAACGCGCAGCAAAACCCGTAGGGAATCAACATCACCCCGGCGATGGGTAACACGATAAAACGGGTGGATTGAATCAGGCATTGTGTCGCCGCAACGGAAATAATTCTGTGCCAAGACCAATTGCAAGGCGGCTTGCCGGTCATTTGCGCCCTGACCTGATGGGCAAAAACGGCGTGCCAGAATTTCATCCAGATATACAAAAAAGCGAGGCTCAGTGCAGCCATGGTGCAATGTTCGCCGGCGTTTGCGCTGCGACTCATATCTGCCCAGAAATACATCAGCCCTAGAATAAAGGGGACGCTGCCTATATAATAGCCGGCAAGCAGGCTGCCCGGTGCGGATCGCAGTAAATGAACCGCCTCTTCGATTATGCGAATGGCGCTTTTGTAATGCTTTTTGGATCTCGTTTTCATGAACCCGTCCACCACCCGGATTGCCATAGGGTTCCCTCATGGAAAGATGAGGGGAATGCCAGCAGAAATTGAGCGAGATAATAGAAAAGGATGTACATAAGCATTAACCCGAGTAAAAAATGAGCGGGACGGAAAAACCAGTGAAACCGGTTTGAGCTTGCTCCATCCGACCCGGACGTCTTCCCCAGGCAGGACGCGCAGAGAACTTTATCCGCATGCTCCGTAATGCACTCCCGGCAGAAAAATCGACCGCACTCGGGACATCGGGCCACCGCTTCGCGGAATTGATGATGGTGACAACGTTGATGTGTCAGATCTTGCATAGGAGTATTTAATATTAAGCGTTCACAGGTTCAGAGTTCACCGTTCAGGGTTATCTCTTGAATGCATTCAAAGGTTCAGGGCTCACTGTTTAAGTGTTCCCTTCCACCATATTGTGTTTGAATGAATCTGCGCCTTCAACCCGATGTCGCGAACAATGCCCGTCTTTTTTTCCAGAACATAGTCCCGGAGGGCTTACTTCCGGGAAAAATGCCATGCCTCACAGTATTTATAAAACGTATAGTGTTCATTGCTCTCCAACCCTTGAACCTCGGAACCCTGAATCTCGGAACGGTAATATATATTTTAGCTCAATTTCCCCGTTGCCCCGGCGGCTGTCTTGCCGGAAACGACAGGTCGGTGTGATGGTACCGCCCGTGTGGTTGTGTGTTCTTTTACCCTGTTACCGGATTTTTTCAGCGTTATCAGTCCCGCAATACCGAGAATAAATCCGCCGCAAATCGCAAAAATATCAATAGCCAGTACGAGAGGACTTTCCCAGGGTGATAGGCTGGATATGGATTTAAATAATTCCCACTGATTATACGCAAGGCCCGGATTCTTGAATGCAAATACCATGCTGACGCCGTATCCCGCGACAAAGGTGATAGCGACAAAACCAAGGGAGGCCCAGGTGATGACTCGCAAGGCATTGGACATATCCGTGTTATGCTGCTCAACGAGGGCAATGATCACAAAAATCCCCATACAAATGCCCGCGATAGCGCTTAAAAACGTCACAACGACATGATTGAAAAAAAATCCCGAGGATGTCAGCCCACCATACAACACCAGCAAGCCGAACAGAACCAGATGGAACCCGCCTTTCTCATGCCGAGGCAGCGTTTTTGAACTGTTGGCTTGCTGTGACGATCCTTTGACGGCATTGTCATTGACGCGACGAACCGGTATTTTACTCCGGTCTTCCCGTGATAGCCTACCCTGAACACTTTGGATAACAGATCGTAAACGGTCCATGACGTTGATTGCGTTCTTCAGCCGATGTAATGAATGTAATTTTTCAGTTTGTACGGCGGTCAGGAGTTTTGTTTCACAGGTCGCTCCTCTGGACAAATTAACTAGCACTAATATCAGTAACACGCCGGCCAAAGTTGCCCAAAATGCGGACCAGCCGCCATCATTCAACACTGCCGGTATGGTGAAAAGCAGAAGTAATAACCCCAGCACAATATTTTGGATTTTACCGGCAATGGTCTTGCGGGTGATAATGGCCTGAATATCATTGAAATAAAATCGCTTATAGTCTTCAACGCCGACCCGGGAATAAATTTGAAGCAGATGGTCGCCCCCCTGCCAGAGGGTATACTTGCCGATCAGAAAACCTTTTTTGGTTCCGCGTATTTTTTGGTATTCTTTTTCTTTTTTTGTCATGGTATTCGTCATGTCGATAGCGCCAGTTTGGAAAAAAACAAAATCCAGGCCGTAATTTGCAAACCTGCCAGAATAAATGCGCATATAAAGCGGATTCTGGTCCGGTGAATGATGCCGGATGGCGTATTCCAATGCCTGACGGTTAAATAGATCGCCAGGGGTGCCGTAAAGAGGGTGATAAAGTAGAACAGGAGCGGAACCGTTGCCACCATTAGGGCAATGTTATCATAGCAGGTTCGGTGATTTTCCAGGCTTTTTATTTTCCGTTTGCTTTTTCCTTTTTCAAAGCATGTAGGACACAAATGACGGCCGTTTAGCGCCACATCACACAAGGCGCACACAAACCGACCACAGACGGAACAAGGAGTTACGGCCTTTTTACCAGGGTGATAAAAGCATCCGGCCTCGTTGCTGATCTGCAATCTTTCACCGGATTGTCCCATGGGCAGCGACCTGTATACTGCCGGAAAAACGTCTGCCCGCAGAAGACTGCTGCAGGAAGGACAGGCAGTCAGTGAATCGGAGTTGATCATTGCATTGCTCAATGGCGAGGTGCATTTTGTACAGCCAAGCACGGATGAGTTCCTTTCGTTGTTATTGAGCATTGCTTCGACGCCTCGGGTAATGCGAGTGTTCAGGGTTCAGAGTTCAGGAAGGGTGATCCTCCCAGTACTGAACCCCTGAACACTGAACACTCAAAACTCTTATTGTTTGTAATACCCAATCGAAATTGTTTGACACATTTAATCAATCAATCGGCATGTAGGTAACTACTGGCGGACCACCCTTGTCTCACAGATACGGTCGTGCAGCGTGCGCCTTTGGTCGTCAAATGCCGCCATAATGTATCCGATTAACAAAATCATTCCGCTGAGATATTTGGCAAAATGCCGGCCTAGTGCTCTGAGATAACTCAAGCGGCTGCCGTCCGTCACAGCAATTTTTAACTTACAGGCCATTTTTCCGGGGGTTGCACCATATTTGCCGACAAACCATGTGTCATAGGCAGCCGGTATGCCATATTGCAAGAGCATGAGCACCGGCATGAACGAGAGAAAGGCCATGGGTTTTTCGGGAGATGTGGGCATCAACATACCCAGCGGAAAGAAAATAATCAAATTAATGATTCCCAAAATGAATCCATCGATGGCAAGGGCACCAAATCGAATCCAGAATCCGGCATAATCCATGGCCGCGGCAACGGACACCCCTTCTTTTACTTTTTGGACAAACACCGGTTTGCAACCGGCGCATACCCATGAATCCTGAAATCGGATCATATCTTCATCTGCAAATGCCTGACCGCATTCAGAACAAACGGAGGTGGGAACAGGATCTGCCTGATCGTCCTTTTGAACGTCTTTACCCTGCCAATTGCGAACAAAAACACCGAGCTCCTCCCAACTTTCCATTCCCTCCTGCCAGACCATGGTCTTGGCATTCAGTTTTTTGGCTTTAACCAACGATTGTAGCTCGCTTTTACCGATGGGCCCGACCTGTTGATCACCAACCTCGTAATACAAATTCATGCTTATCTCCTTCTATCCAGACCTCCGCTCACCTGCGACATGCCCAGGACACAGCTTTTTCAGAGGTCGTTAAAAAATGATTGGGTCTTTCCAACGAATATTGATTAGTCAATTCCGGTTCAACCAAGATAGGTATATATCGGCTACGAAAGGGCAAAACTTAAATCAGCGACCACTATCAGAGCTGGGGTTATGAGGATGGCATTAGAAGGGACGGGACCACCTCTGCTGGCGGCCGCTGATTTTTAAAATAGAAGCAGATTCTGATCAGAGGAAGAAGAGGAAGCCTAATTGGTGGAGTAGTTCTTTCCGAAATAGGAGGATTCGGGGGGACCGTATTAAACTTAGACCGCTATCGGATATTATCTGAAAACATGTTGTCAGAAGATGTCGGTTATAGTTGTCAAACCGGTACCTGGCCTGACGTCTGACACCGATAATTCGTATTTTGGAAATAGGAAATTATGGATAAGAGGAACCAATTAATGCAAAATCTGACTCAGAAACAGCTTTGTGCGATCATGCTGAGGATTGTCAAAAAATTCGTCCGGCGTGTTGGCCTCTACAATTTGACCATAATCCATAAATAGCACCCGATGAGCGACGCTCTTGGCAAACCCCATCTCATGCGATACAACAATCATTGTCATGCCTTCCCGAGCCAGCTCGATCATTGAATCCAGTACTTCCTTGATCATTTCCGGGTCGAGGGCAGAGGTCGGTTCGTCAAAAAGCATCACTTTGGGATTCATGCAGAGGCTGCGGGCAATGGCAACGCGCTGTTGTTGGCCCCCGGAAAGTTGTCCGGGATATTTCAAGGCCTGTTCTGCAATCTGCACCTTATCCAGAAAATACATGGCAGATTCTTCGGCTTTTTTTTTGGGGGTTTTTCGGACCCAAATGGGGCCCAGTGTCAGATTTTCTAAAATGGTCAAGTGGGGAAACAGATTAAAATGCTGGAAGACCATACCGACTTCAGCCCGGATTTTCTCGATGTTTTTCAAGTCGTTGGTCAACTCCATCCCGTCGACGATAATCCTGCCGCGCTGGTGTTCCTCAAGACGATTAATGCAGCGGATGAGCGTTGACTTGCCTGAACCCGAAGGCCCGCAGATGACAATACGCTCCTGCTTTTTGACGGTAAGGTTAATGTCTTTTAACACGTGAAAGTCGTCATACCACTTATGCATTTCGATAATTTCGATAATGGCATCTTCTGTCAAAGTATTTTCTTTATTTTCGAATTTTTGCGTGGCCATAAAGATTCTCTCGCTTCAGGTTTAGAGCTGGGGTAGTGAAAACCGCCCGTAGGTGGCTCTTAACTTTTATCCCATTTTATTCCGTTAAACCACCTATACGAAGAATTTTAGATTTTGGATTTCAGATTTCGGATTTGTTGTATCGCTCCGCTCTATCACTATATATTAAATTGACAGAATTCCTTAAATCCAAAATCCAAATTCAAAAATCCAAAATATTATAGGAACAAGCATGGAATCACTTTACAAAGGAAAAAATGTGAAAGATCTTATGATTTTTACCATCCAAGGTTGCGATTAGAGCCCTCTTTCCAGCTCGCGTTCCAAACGCCGACTGTAATTTGACATGAAAAAGCAGCACAGGAAATATATCAAGGCTGCAAAAATATAGGCTTCCGCTGAAAATCCCATCCACTGCGGGTCATTTAGGACCGTTTTGGTCGTTTTCAGAAAATCAAATAGCGCGATGATGACAACCAGGGATGTATCTTTAAACGCGGAGATCAGAATGCTGACCGACGGCGGTATGACAATTTTTAGGGCCTGGGGCAAGACAATCAATCGCATGGTCAAATAATAATTCAACCCTAAAGATTCGGCCGCCTCATACTGCCCGCGGGGGATAGCCTGTAAACCGCCACGAACCACCTCGGCGATATAGGCGGCCGTAAAGAGAATGATGGCAACCTGGGCCCTTACCAGGGCGTTGATGTTAACTCCCTCCGGTAAAAATAAGGGAAAGACCACCGAAGACATGAACAGCAGACTGATAAGGGGTACGCCGCGGATGAGTTCAATGTAGGTAACGCACAGTGACTTTACCACCGGCATTTTAGATCGACGTCCCAGGGCCAGGATCACACCTAAAGGATAGGCAGCAGTCAAACCGAAAACAGACAATAAAAGGGTCAATGGAAGCCCGCCCCACTGAGTACTTTCCACGGGGGTCAGACCGAAAATCCCGCCTTTCATCAACAAGCCCATCAGAATAAGGCCCAGGATCCAGGCATAGAGCAAATGCTTCTTCCAATGATTTCGGTTGCGACTGTAAAACAGCAACGCCACCAGCAGAACCATCGCCGCGAAGGGACGCCACTGCTGCTCATAGGGGAAAAATCCAAAAGTGATAAATCTTATATTGGCAGGTATGATCGACCAGCAAGCACCATCGATCTGCTGGCATTCCGCCCCGGATGAAATCCAAAGGCTGTCAATAAATACCCAGCGTATCAGTGGCGGGACAAGTTTCCACAAACAGTAAATCGTTATCAGGGTCAAAATAGAATTTAACCAACCTTTAAATAAATTGGTTCTAATCCAACCCACGACCCCCACTTGGGTTATAGGCGGTTTTATTTCGTCGACAATGTCATTCTGACGAACGTTTTCCATACTCCACTATTTCAAAGTTTGGTAAGTCGTTTATGGATGATAGATCTCAACGTCGTTGGCAATGCACGAACGATCCCTCTGATACAAGCTGCCAGTTTTTTTAAACCTTAAGCCCTGAACCTTGAGCCCTGTACCTTGAATCCTGAACCTTGACCCTGAACCTTTCAACTTTTATCTATCTTTCCACCAGCGCCACTTTTTTGTTGTACCAATTCATAAAAGCCGACGTCGAGAGGCTCAAACCCAGATAAACAATCATGATCATCGCGACACCTTCAAGGGCCTGCCCGGTTTGATTGATGGCGGTCCCGGCAACCGATACAAAATCGGGGTAACCGATGGCGACGGCCAGCGAGCTGTTTTTGGTTAAGTTCAGCATCTGGCTTGTCAGCGGCGGTATGATGACTCTCAGGGCTTGGGGCAATATAACCAGATTCAGAACCTGGGCCGGTTTAAGCCCGATGGACATGGCTGCTTCTCTTTGTCCTTTACTGACGGCCTGGATACCGGCGCGGACCACTTCCGCCACAAAGGCTGCCGTGTACAACACCAAGCCCAATAAAAGCGCACTGAACTCGGGACTGATATTCTGCCCGCCTTGAAAATTGAAACCTTTGAGTTGGGGAACACTCATTTCGCTTGGCGCCCCCCCTGCCAGCCAGGCCACCAGCGGTAGGACGATGAGGAGACCGATGGATACGGTGAAAACGGGAAAATACTCACCTGTTTTCGCCTGTCGCTTACGCGCCCAACGGCGCAGAAAATACACAACCACACAACCTGTCAGGAAGGCGATGGCCATGTAGATATGGGCTGGCGCATACTCCGGAATGGCGATAACAAGCCCGCGGTTGCTCATGAAAACGCCGCTAAACGGACTCAAAGCCTGTCTGGGGGATGGGAGGACCTCATAAAACAATGCATACCAGAAAAAAAGCTGCAGCAGGACCGGTATGTCCTGAAAGATCTCAATATAGACGGCCGCCAGTCTGGATACCAGCCAATTCGTTGATAAGCGCAGTATACCGATGATGGTGCCGAGAATAACGGTCAGGACAACACCGATAAATGAAACCAAGAGCGTATTTAAAACACCGACCAGCAAAGCACGCAGGTAACTGTCTGCAGCCGAGTAAGGGATAACGGATTCACCGATTTCAAAAGAGGCTTCCTTCTCAAGAAAGCCGAAACCGGTGGCAATGGCTTGCCGTTCAAGGTTGGCCAGGGTATTTGAGACAAGATAATACCCCAGCAGCCCCACCAGTGCCATAACGCCCAGCTGATACAAAATGGAGCGCTTGCGCGGGTCGTACCAAAAAGCAACATTACCCGAAGGCGGGTGGTGTGGAGCGTCTGTGTCTTTCTTCATCACCGTTTAAACTATTTTTTTTTCGGAATAACCCTATCGTTGCAAAAGCCGGAGGGCTTCAGAGTCAAGGCGTCAAGGGTGAAGTTGTAGTCGGTTACTGCAATCCCTTGACAACACAGGATCTGGAGTCCTCCGGCTTTCCCGACGTGTTGGGTCGTAGCTGAAAGCGAAGCCTAAAGGGTAAACAACAAAGCAATATCGACCCCATCCTTTGAATTCAATTTGGGGGATATCCTGAAAATCATGCTTTCGCAATGATATTCGGTACAAAAACGAACCGTTCGCTATTCTTTGCCATGTTGTTTATGCAACATGGGGTAAAAAGGCGCCACCGTTAGTGACACCTTTTTCAAGTTTAATCCTACTTAAACGGCGGTGCATACATCAGGCCGCCGTTTGTCCACTGGGCATTCAAACCCCGTTGGATTTTTAGGGGCGTATTGACACCAACATTTCGTTCAAAGACTTCGCCGTAATTTCCGACCTGTTTGACGATATTATAGGCCCACTTTTCATCCAGCCCCAGTGCTTTGCCATTGCCGGGACTGACACCCAGAAATCTCTGAATCTTGGGGTCCTTGCTTTTCAGCATTTCATCGACGTTTTTGGAAGTGATGCCAAGTTCTTCAGCGGCAATCATCGCCAGAACCGAAAAGTTAACAATATCGTACCACTGATCGTCTCCGTGACGAACCGCCGGCGCCAGGGGCTCCTTGGAAATTATTTCCGGTAAAATGGCGTAATCATCCGGTTTGGGCGCAACGGCCCGGGTTGACGCCAGCTGGGATGCATCCGAGGTCAGGACGTCACAGCGCCCGGCAAAAAAGGCTTGGGCCAGCTCCGGCGTACTCTCGATGACCACCGGTTCCATTTTCATGCCGTTGGCCCTGAAATAGTCCGCCACGTTGAGCTCGGTGGTTGTGCCCGGCAATACACACACGGTGGCGCCATCGAGTTCTTTGGCACTTTTCACGCCCAATTTCTTGGGTATTAAAAAGCCCTGGCCGTCATAATAGTTCACATGGGCAAAGGCCAACCCCAGGGCGGTTTCGCGACCCAGTGTTTGCGTAGCATTTCGCGTCAACACATCGATTTCACCGGACTGCAAGGCGGTAAAGCGGGTCTTGGCGGTTAAAGGAACAAATTTTAATTTATCCTTGGTACCAAATACCGCCACCGAAATCGCCCGGGCCGTATCGACATCGAGTCCGCGCCACTCTCCTTTTTCATCCGGTTTTGAGAACCCGAACAAGCCCTCATTTACCCCGACTGAAATAAAGCCTTTGGCCTTGACATCGTCCATTGTTCCGGCCATGGCGAAACCGACCGTGGTCAAAAACGACACGACAACCAATACCGTAATAAGTTTAAAACGTTTCATTACCTTTCCTCCTTTTCTTTGTTTTAAGTTTCTATGGAAAAAAATACGAAATCCCCTCCGGCTTTTCGAAGCCGCACACTTTTGGGCAAACACCCAACGCCATAAATCAGCATTGTTAGAGCACATAAAAATTAATCGTTTCAGATGTAATGAATATGCCTCATCTATTTAACGAAGCTCTAACCCATGACTCTATATCAGATTGTTGGGTTGGTTGGCAAGAGAAAATGTTCCGTATCAGCAGCCTGGGACCAATACGACGTTGCACAAACCGGGTTGAACAACCAGTTTTGTACTCTCCGCTCCAGGCTCTGTGCTCTGCGCGCTGTATACTCTGCCCTTTGCGTTGAACCTCCGATTCCGGATCTCCGAAGGCTGATCGACAAATCCTCTTTTTTCTTGACTGATATACAATGTAGCTGTATTGTAGCTTCCAGATCTACCCACTTACAGCATCCCGGGCCGATAATCAAGCCAATTAACGAGTATCCGGAAATGAGGCCAAGCACCGTGCCAAAAGAAAAATCTGACAATAGTGATCAACTTTCCGAGAACGGCAAAGACTTTATCGAGGGCGCTCCCAACAGCAAGGTCAAATTCGAGATTTACGGTGAAGAAATGCTTGAAAAGCGGGTCAAGGCCAGCGGAAACAGCGGCAGAGTTTATCTTCCTCCGAATTGGGTCGGCCACAAGGTAAAAATTATTCGCACCGACTAAAATAAGGTAATAAGGGATTCATCCGTGGATAAGGTTCTAATAAGAAAGCTACACAAAGAGGATGCACACGAAATTAGCCGAATCTATGCAGCTATCACCAGAAAATCGGTGGATTCTGATTTCAAACGGGTTGTTGAAGAGCATGCCCTGAGGGATGACGGCGCCTGCTTTGTTGCGTTGCACCAGGATAAGGTCGTCGGTTTTATGATCAGCTACATCCTTACCGCCGGTTTCGGGATGAACAAAAGCGCCTGGATCGCCACCTTGGGCGTAGATCCTAATTTCATGGGAATGGGCATCGGGGCAAGTTTGGCTGAGGAAATATTCAAGTATTACAAAACCCAGGGAATCGAGAATGTTTACACCTCGGTTCGCTGGGACTCCACCGATATGCTGTCCTTTTTCAAAACGCTGGGGTTTGATCGCAGCAATTTTATCAATTTGAGGAAGATTATTGAGTAGTTTTCAATTGCGAAATATTTAAAATCACTGGGCGAAAGCCCTTATCTGGCTAGAGCCGGCCTGGTCGTTGACGCCGAACTGGGTTTGCTGGACAGAAGTCAGCGCCCGCAGTGTGATCATAGAAACAGTTTTCGGAGATTACTCTTATTGGGTCAACGACGCTCACTTTGTACTTCCGGATCGGATTGTGTATGGATCCCTGGTTATCACCGGCAGGAACAAAGGCAAAACCGATCGAAATTAGACGCGCCTGATACAAAAAATCTATGGAACTGATCCTCTGATCTGTCCCCGGTGCAATAGCGCAATGCATGTTATCGCGTGCATCGAAGATGATCAGGTGATTAAAAAGATTCTCAAACACCTGCACTTATGGGATGTCAAACGCAAATCGCCTCCGCAAGCGAACGGCCCACCGGTTGAAACCATAATCATCTATGATCAGTCTTCAGCGCCCAGGGCGGATGATTACCTTATCAGGTTGATTATTGGTGCCGATTAATTGATGCCTCTATATGTGGGGCCGCAGCCGAATTCAATACAAAATTCAGCGTTTTCTTTTGATACGCTCTGAAAAAGCAATGCCTTATCTTTAGACAACCGTCTATTGCCGCAAAAATTCGATTGTGGTCAATTATCCGGGATGTCTCGGCTCGGTTCGACCGTTGCCAAACACATCCGTGTGGAAGCCGCTAGGACGGAAAATATTTAAATGATTGACGCCACATGCGCGATAATCAAGCCCAATGGCTCGAGAAAATTGTTGCGATCAAAATCGTCTCTAAAAATTGCCCGACGTTCAATCCTGCGAATAATAATGTGATGCAATACACGGGGGCATCTAATCTTATTAAACGTGACATAATTGATAAATATCACCAATCCACAAGGGTTTAAATTTATAAACTTATGGACGTGCCGACTAAACATTGATTCCTTTTCCGATCAGCTTTTATTTTTCTTCTTGACTTTTTTTAGATTGGATCAATGTTGTCTGATAATGCTGCTGCGAAAGTATCTCAGGACTGGACCGTCTCAATCAAGAACACCAATCGAGGAACGGAACGATGGAACAAACTGGCATTCATCCCATGGCTTTGAACGGTGGCGAGAGCCGCTTACTGTCGCCTGAAGGTAAAGGTATTCGCGATCTCCTGCGGCTTGGGCGTCCACAGGAACCACACGTCACCCCACCGATTTTCACCTTCAATCGCAAACGCGAAGTTCCCATCTCCTGGCTCGAGATGGCCGGCGAATCGTCGCGCAGTTCGCTGGGGGCCATGAAGACCTTCTTCGAGAACTCTTGGGAGCTCCCGGCACAATTCGATCAACCGGAACTGAATCGGGTGATCACGACGGATGGATTCATCGGAGATCTGAATCAAGAACAGAAAGAGCCAAGCTATCGGTTCAATCCCACGCCGCTGCACCGGACCGTGTTTCCGACTCAACCCGAAGATCCCATCAAAAGCGAACCGGTCGACAAAGGCTTGGTCTTCAAGGATGGCTGCAGTGGACGCCTCTACCGGGCGATTCCTCTGCGGGATGACAAACCGCCACAGATTGAAGGGTTCACCAAAATGAACAGCTACTTGGACGAGTGGGAGAAGATCGGCGGCTTCGAGTTGTTGTTTGCTACTCCCGACGACGCCTCGGTATACTTCACCAACTTTACCGAACTGGATTTGCGCCCGGCCTTTATCGAGCGGCGATGGAAGGAACTTGACATCCTCTGGGAGATGGCCAAGAACATCGATGACGCAGTACCCAAACTTAGCCGGGAAACCCTCACCCAGTTGCTCGCAAGCGGCGCGGAGCTGGGCGATATCGAACAGACGTACCAGAAATTCATGCGTCTCAGAATGAGCTGTTTCGACCTTGAAGTCGAACTGCAAAAACTGGTCTCGTTTGCTGCCGACCTGGGCTACTTTCTGTACCTGGATGGCAAGAAATTCCCGTTGGAAGGCGGCAAGGTAGATGCGGTCGACAAGGGCAAGGTGTACACCAAGGTCAAGAACACCGTGCGCTGGACGACGATTGAGCAGCGACCCGTCGTGGAACACTACCGCGGTTTTCTCGGCATTCGCCGCACCCGTCGCCGCATGGTAAAGTACGAGCAGCAGCACAGCCAAGTCATGCAAGTCCATCAGCGGGTGGACACCAGCAGTGATCTGCTCGCACGCTGGCGGGACGAGTATCGCAAGACCTATCCAGATGCCGAAGTCATGGTCTTCGACCGTGCGGCCGACGGGTTCGTGACCAACGAGGGCGTGCGCCTGGGGACGATTATGGACCGCTGCAAATTGGATGAAGACTTTCGTCGACGCTGCGCGGTGATCCTGCCCATCTACGAGGTCTCGCTGAGCGGCAAGCGAGTCGTGATCAAATACCATGTCTTCGAGCGGCCGATGTCGGCAATCGTGCCGACGGCGCTGCCCCACTTGTCGATCGAAGAGTCACTATCCTATCGCACGGCCTGGCAGGGCATCGAACTCGGCGAGTTGACCAGTAGCATCAATCTGGCCCCCGGCGAGCGGCGGACCGTCTCCATCAGCAAACAATTTGAACAGGAGACCGTGGTCAGCAAAGCGACCAACTCGGTGTTCGAGCTCGAAGAAAAGGAATCTTCGGATCTGACCAGCGAAATGGAAACAGAGTTCAACAAAGAGCAGCAGGTGTCAACCACCGCATCGTTGAGCGCCTCGATCAGCGGCGGCAATGTCTTCGTGACCGCACAAGCTAGTGCATCGGCCGGCGTGGATACATCCAACGCCGAGTTTGCTAAGACCATCAACAAAGTCGCCCGGAAGGCCTCGAGTTCGGCCAGTCGCAAGAATCGCCAGGAGGTCAGTACCTCGGAGACGTCGCGGACCACGGTCACAACCACCGACACCATGACGGCGGAAGTGCAGAACATCAACGAGGGACGTACGCTGAACTTGATGTTCTATCGGCTTTACAACCGCTACCAGGGAGGCCTTTACCTTGACGGTCTGCAGTTCGATGTCATCCCGGGCGTCGAGCTGATTGCCGGTTCCGGCGTCTACGAGAGTCGCAAGTTCGGCTTCGGTGAGCTGGCCCGTGTGGTTCGCGAACTGGCAGCAACGCCGCTGCCATTCGAGATCGACAGCAAAGGCGAATCGCATCTGGCGCAGCTGGTTGTCGATCAGGTCGGGTCGTTGGTGAAGGAGGAGTATGCCGAACCCGAACCGTCGGCAAATCGAACGGGGGAACGCTCAACACCATCGCGTTCGGTGAAGGTCCTGACTCTGCCGCCGCCGCGGCCCGAGGATCGGTCACGCGCCAACGCAGCTGCGGCCGATGAAAATACGCTGGAAGAGCTGCAAGAGCGACTCAAAACGGCAATCACAACGCTGCAAACCGGCAAAGCGGTCGAGGAAGTACCCCTACGCGTGGCCACGCAAGGGCTATATATAGACGCGCTGGTCGGCGAACAGCCCAGCACCGAACCGTATTCCGAACACATGCGTGATATGGAAATTTCTATGCGCGCCGCCGAGGTCTTCGCTACGGAGTCCGAGGGAATCCTGCAGCGTGCTCAGGCCTCGCGCATCGCTTACCTGCTGAGCGGAACCAACGGCGGACTTATGCTCACCACTCTCGGCTACGACCGCAAGAGCTTGCAACGTCTCACTTTAGGCCTCAACGGTCCACTGCCGAATGCGAGCTCGGACTGGAAGCTGCTCGTTGACAAAAAATCCATCGCTGGCCAGTGGACTGACAGCGATGAGCCGGAGGTCACCATTTGTTTCGATTCGGAACAGGATTGGTTGACGGATGATGATCTGATCTTCAAACTCGAATTGTATCATCCGGCTTCCGCAACGAGCGTGGCGTTTCCGGTGCTCCGCGGGATGTCCAACGGCCGAGCGCCAGCAAGCAATTGAAACCGGAATGACAAAACGAGATCGGCCGAAGTCCGACGCGGGCAGGGCGTCGTTCCTGTCACACATCGTGACACGAAACAACCATGGCAGATTATCATCCGCGACTCGAAGAGTTATTTAGGATATTGTCCGGTCGACTAGGACCACGAGTGGCGAACCTGGGGTCGTCGTTCGGATTTGCTTGATTCATTCAGATCAGCCACAAACGGAGTTCAAGTAATGCCGGATAAGGAAGATTTTGATCCAGGACTGTGGAAACTGCTGCAGCGTACTTGGAATAACATCACATCCATCCATTCATATAGCGAAATCTACGCTTGGTACAATGAAGCCGATTACGCGGTGGCAGAAAGCTACAACCCAAATGAAATGAATTATTTCCTGAGGGGGCTGCAGGAGTTGGGGAAGCGGGCGGCGAATTACGCCGAAATCCGGGTTCAAGAACCTGGTTGGCCAACGCTGGCTGACGCACTGCAAGATCCGGACTTTAACAACCTATGGGAAACATTCTACCACTTCGTGAAAAAAGATCGTAAGGCAGTCACCAAGCGAATCTATGTCCATGTCGCCGAGCCCTACGTAGAGAAATCACTCGAGTTGATGAAAGCCCTCGTTGAACACCTGGGCAAAGTAAAGGGGTTTGATGCGGTGAAGGTGGCTGGCCCGGCTGCGGTGGGTCGCAAAGATCAAATAATCGCTTATTTGACTGACGATACGTCGAGAAGCGAAATCTTGAGCGTCTTGCGCAAGCTAAGCAATCAAAAAACTAACGCTGTTTTAAAAAAAGGCGCCCCGCTGTGTGTAAAAGAAGAATTTCCTGGAGTGGGCATCGCGGACGAGCCACCCGCAGTAGGCGACCTTTTCAATGAAAAACCGGGACAGAGTTTTGGCAAATATCTGGCACAATTGATCTGGTTTGCGGTTGATGAATATTTAGATGCGGGGCATGGCAAGGACAAATTCCTTGAGAATGTTCAGATAGCGCTGAAGACGGGGGGAATAGATGCGAAAGAACCACACCTACATGCTCAACGTCAGAGCATCGAGACCCTAAACATTCGAGGAAAACTCGCAAGAAATAAGCGGCTTGCCCACACACAGGCGGCCACAAAGGCGGCCACACAGGCAACCACACAGGCGACCAAGGGCGCTCACGGCAGCCGCTCGAGGGGAAAAAAACAAGTGGTACCAACCGCTCGAGGAAGAAGAAGAAGAAGTGGTACGAACCGCTCGAGGAGAAGAGCATAGAGATCTGGTAGGAGTTAATGTCACTTTGCCCTCGCCGACGGCGTTCACGCTTTGTGATTCCGACTAAGGACGAGAATGGATAGACGTCAGCCCAAACGTCTGGGAGGATCGTTATCATCCTACAACAGTGGAAAGTAACGGCTATTTAAGGTTATGTGTCACTTATATTGATATGAATATGGTTCGTACCGCCGTGGTAGAGCACGCTTACACAATGGGAGTTTTGTGGATATAACGAAATTTAGAGTCTCAGAAAAAGAAAAGCATTATTGATTTTGATCGACTGATGGGATTTGAAAACTATGATGATTTAAAAAATGCTCACCACAAATGGGTGAACAGTGCAATGCAGATTGATAATAGAGGTAATGAAAAAAAGGTGGACGCAAAGCACTGCTGTCGAGAGCAAAACGTTTATTGTGAAGATAAAACAAACCCTTAGATATAGGGAAAAAGGTAGAAAGATAATTTGCGCTGACGATACCTTTGAACTTCGGAAAATGCTGATGCCATATGGCGAGTCTAATAACCAGGGTTCCGGGAATACGTTTTTATGGGATCAATAGCCACCATCCTTAATCAGCCAGTTTTTGAATGAAAATTGATTGATTAAGACCGAAATATGGGTGCTTTTAAGTATATTTCCTATGAGTTGCAATATTTTACTGCGATCCCAGATCATTCGGCAATGCCATGTGGCCGCACAATCAAGTCCGCCCCAGGCGGAGAGAACCTTACGCGTGGAACTTGTCCGCCGTAGGAGGATTATTCGAGCCCCCTTTTCCCAATAGCGCATGACATATGTCGCGGCCTGGTGAACTATACTCAAATCGGCCTGAATTCTCTGCGACACGGCAAAAAAACAACCTCCTGATAGCATAGAGTTGAACAATGACAAACCCTAAAATGCTAAAAAAAGGTCCCCGATGCCCTTGAATGCTCAAAAAATTGGGCGGTGGATTTAAGATTCCTGCGCAGTTTGACAAACTGCTTCAGCTTGGGCATTATACATGTAAATACTGAATAGATCCTCAATGAAACTCAGGGCCGTCTGAAAACACCTCCAGAACTTCGGGGCCGACCGTGTTTGAGAAATTCGAAAACGAAATCTTCATCAGCTACGCGCACTTGGACAATGAACCCCTCAGGAAAGGGGATGATGGTTGGATTTCGAATCTCCACCGAGCATTGGAAGTCCGGGTGGCGCAGCTTCGCGGTGAAAAACCTAAGATATGGCGTGACCCGAAGCTACAAGGGAACGACGTCTTCGCGGAAGAGCTTGTTGCTCGACTGGCGAAGGCCGCTCTCCTAGTATCGGTACTGACTCCGCGTTATATCAAGTCCGATTGGTGCGCGCGGGAACTGCATGAATTCTGGACGGCTGCTCAAAGAACAGGCGGCCCCATCATCGGAGACAAAGCCAGGATCTTTAAGGTGGTAAAGACCCCGGTCCCTCGGGAACGAGTTCCTCAAGAAGTACAAACTCTGCTTGGCTATGAATTCTTCAAAGTTGATCCCGACACCGGAAGGGCTCGGGAACTGGACCAGGTGTGGGGGCCGGAAGCGCAGCGGGAATTCTGGTCAAGACTTGACGACTTGGCCTATGATATTGCTGGCCTGCTGGAGCTTCTGGAAGGAGACACTCCGGCCCCATCTTCTCAGGCCGATGATTTGAACTCAACGAAACCGAAGATCTACCTCGCAGACGTGACCTCGGATCTTGTGGATGATCGCGATGCGCTCAAGCGAGATTTGCTGCGTCATGGCTATACCGTTCTTCCCGATCGTACCTTGCCTTTGATCGGATCCGAGATTGAGACTTTGGTGCGGGAGCAACTCACCCGCTGTCGGGTGTCTATCCACATGATCGGCCGAAGCTACGGAATTGTGCCGGAGGGTGTCGAGGAGTCGTTGGCGGCTCTGCAAAACAGACTCGCACAGGAGTGCAGCCGAGCTGATAAGCTGGCGCGTCTGATCTGGATTCCGCCGGGTCTCGAAGTGCAGGAAGCGAGGCAGGATCGACTCATCAAGCACTTGCGCACCGACCCCGGCCTGGACCAAGCCGCGGACCTGTTGGAGACTCCGATTGAAGCGTTAAAGACGGTTCTGTATGCGCGGCTCAGGGCTGCCCAAGCACAGATGCAAGCCCCACACGGGCAGGTTGGCCGCCGTTCTGAACTTATCCGAATTTACCTGGTCTGCGATCAGCGTGATCTGGAGGCAATCACCCCTCTGCAAGATTACCTTTTCGGCAGAGGCTTCGAAGTGATCCTGCCCGCCTTCGAAGGCGACGAGACGGAACTTCGGGAGGACCACGAGAGCAACTTGCGCGACTGCGATGCCCTGCTCATCTTTTACGGCTCTGCTGGCCAGCTTTGGCTGCGCAGGAAGATTGGCGAAGTGAGCAAGAGCGCGGCCATGGGACGTACGAAGCCAATTCTGGCCACGGGAGTTTGCATGGCTCCGCCAATGACGGCTGCCAAGGGGCGATTTCGCACGCACCAGGCAATGATCATTCCCATGCCAGAAGGATTTAGGGTCGAGGCCGTGGCGGCCTTCCTCGCGAAACTGGAATCACCCGAAAAATCGCCAGGTGCCTGATGGAAACACGAAACCACTTCAACCCGTTTCCTGGGCTCCGTCCTTTCGATCCGGACGAAGACTTCCTCTTTTTCGGTCGTGAGCGGGAGACGGACGAGCTTCGAAGGCGTCTGAGAAGAACGCGTTTCCTTGCGGTCATCGGCAGCTCTGGAAGCGGCAAATCCTCCCTGGTCCGGTCTGGACTGATCCCATCCCTCCACAGTGGTTTTATGGCCAAAGCCGGCTCGAGCTGGCGGGTGGCGATTGTCCATCCCGGTGGGGATCCGATAGGGAATCTCGTGTTGGGTCTCGACAGCCGAGAGGTGCTTGGCACGAAGGAGGACATAGCTGGCACTCATCGAGCAATGCTCGAGGCGACCATGCGCGCCAGCAGCCTGGGACTCGCCCAGGCAATTTGCAACGCCATGGTGCCGGAAGCTGACAACGTACTTGTAGTGGTGGACCAGTTCGAGGAGTTGTTCCGGTTCAAGCGCAGCAGGCTGATCCGGAATTCCAGCGACGAGGCCGTGGCCTTCGTCAAGCTGCTCCTTGAGGCATCGCAGCAGCGGAAGGCGCCTGTTTATATCGTTTTGACCATGCGTTCGGAGTTTATCGGGGATTGCATGGCATTCCCCGGTCTGCCCGATGCCATCAACCAGGGTCAGTACCTGATTCCACGCATGACCCGCGACGAGCTACGCGCGGCCATCACGGGACCCGTGGCTGTGAGCGGAGCGACCATCGCACCGCGTCTGGTAGTGCGCCTGCTCAACGAAGTAGGCGACGAACCGGACAGTCTGCCCGTTCTCCAGCACAGCCTAATGCGCACATGGCACTATTGGCACCAGCATTGTTCAGCCGGAGAGCCGATCGACCTTCGCCATTATGAGGCCATCGGCACGATGAAGGAAGCCCTCTCCCGGCATGCCGACGAAGCATTCAACGAGCTGAAATCCGATCGTGACAGGGAGATCGCGGCGAAGGTATTCAAAGCTATCACCGACACGGACCAGAACGGCCGTGGCGTGCGGCGCCCGGCGTCGGTTTGCGAGATCGCCTCCATCTGTGGTGGCCCTGAAGTGGAACTCACCAGCGTCATCGATCGGTTCCGAATTCCCGGGAGAACCTTTCTGATACCGCCGGCCTCTGTGCCCTTGCGAACCGCCTCCATCATCGATCTTTCCCACGAAAGCCTCATGCGCCTATGGACACGCCTCATCGCCTGGACAAAAGAAGAAGCCCATGCCACGGCGATCTATCGTCGCCTTTCAAAAAGTGCTGAGCAGCACGAGAGGGGGGAGGCGAGCTTGTGGCGCAATCCCGAGCTCCAGATCGGCTTGCGATGGCGCCGAGAGAGCAAGCCTACACCGGCATGGGCCGAGCGCTACGGGGAAGGCTTTCAACGGACAGTGAGGTTTCTGAACAAGAGCCGGAGAGCCCAGCTGTTGCGGCTGCTCTCGGTGGCGGCGATGGTCGTTCTCGTGATCGGTGTTCTCACCTGGAAGGTGTACCAACAGCGGGAGCAGATCGGTGCCCTGCAAAGGCAAGTGTCGGAAGAGCGCTCCAGGAAAATGCAGGCGGAGAAAGATGTCGCTGCGCTCCGCCAGAAGAGTAAGGATCTGACAGCCCACGTCAATCAACTGCAAAAAACTCGAGGAATTTTGAACGAAAAGATCGTAGGGCTTCGCGACAGCAACAAGGGCCTGGAATTGCGGATTGACGCGCTCAACCAGGAAAATAGGCTCCTCGTCGCGAACATCGAAGGGCTGAAGGAAGAATACGACCGCTTCGTGGCTAAGCTTGAAGACATGCAGGATCAGAGCGACCGGCTTACCAGCAATGTCGATACTCTCGACAAGGAGAATGCCCGGTTGGATGAAGAGTTGAGATCGTTAAGGACCGTAAATCTTGAGCTCTGGGACAAAGCAATGACCCTAGGCTTTTTTGAGGAGGCTTCTGTGAAGGAGAAGAAAGCACGCCATCGCCCTCCGGAACTCTCGCCGCCGCCGCTGTCGGTTCGATTCTTTTCAATACCGAAGGACATTTTAGGTATCGATGGGCTCCGCCGGCAGGTCGAGGAGTTGCAGGAGCAACTGAAGCAGCTTCGCGATGAAAGATTCAGACTGGTGGACGAGGCTGACTGGCTGAGAAGGGAGAACGTGCTGCTGGAGAAACAGATTGCCGCGCTTCGCAAGGAGAATGACAATCTTGAGCGCGCCCGCGAGGGTCTTGTATCGCGAAACCGCCAGCTGCAGGAAATAGTTGCCGAGGCGGAGCAGGTCAGCCTCGAGCTGAAAAAGAGCGCTGTCGAATGGCAGGAGAAAAAACAGGAACTGCAGAAGAGCATCGAGCTGCTGCAGAAAGAGAATGCAAAAAAGGCAGATTCCCTTGACGAGCAGTTACGAAAAATGCGCCTTCTTCGCTGGCGAATCTTCATGACGCGCCGGGAGAACGAGGGACTGAAAAAGCTCATCGAAACCAGCGTTGATAGACTGATTGCAGCCACCGGCAGTCCACAACGGGCTCCGGAGCTATCCGCGCTTTTGGCTGTGCTGGCTTACCGTTTGGCCCCCTTCGACCCTGACGATCCTGCCCGCCCTTCAATCTACAATACCCTTTGGTCTGCCTTGAACCGGTTCGATGAGAAAGCGGCCCAAGACTTGATCTCGCCCATCGGCGACCAGACCAACAAGCTCTGGACAACCCGCAGCCACCTCATTGTGCAGGAGATTTGCCAGAGGGTCTCACGCGGCCTCTCTGAGGCTGAATGGAAGGAATTCCTGCCGGCTGACGCCCCTTACACCCCTGAGTCTGCATGGCCCTGCTCAGATTATTGAAATACGTGCCGCATCGGCAATGGGTGTTCAGTACTCCGAAGGCGGATGTTTCATATTCCAAAACGGTTGCGAATCTATTTTTTGTTCGACCGCAGCCTTCTGACAAATCTGAGTCGCTATGCTCGGCCCCCGGCTCGTAGACCTACGGCTCGGAGAGCGCCACAGCGGATTCAACGTTTATTGCGGCAATGCCATATGGCCGCACAATCAAGTCCGCACCAGGCGGAGAGAACCTTACGCGTGGAACTTGTCCGCCATAGGAGGATTATGCGAGCCTCCTTTTCCCAAAAGCGCATGACATATGTCGCAGCGCAGGATTCATCCGATGGGGTTGCCAAAGTGATCTATCAGTCAAAGGATTCTAAGACAACCAAAACATTTTGAAACCTACATTTAAAAAGACCCAGCCGCAGCCGCACTGGTGAACTATACTCAAATCGGCCTGAATTTTCAATTCATCGCAAAAATTAGTATTGTCAACAAATCCCGCTTTGGTTATCAGAATGGTTCTTGCGGTCGTTTAATTGGCGTCTCAATATGTTGGGCCACATCTGAAACCGGTACACAATTCACCATTTTTGATTAATCAGCTTGGCGTAGTTTCATACAAGCGGCGCCGCTGGCCAAAAAAACGGCCAGTTTAATCAGAATAAAAACTATATTTTTGTAATAAATGATGAAGTTTCACACGAGTACCGATCAAGCCGGGTCCGGGTCTTTTTGTTTTTTGCCGCCGAAATATCTCATAAACTGTGCGCGTTCATAAGCAGCGGGATTGCTGCTTTTAGCCTGGCTCATCTTTCCTCTGAAATCAGACAGATTGCTGTAACCTTTGCCTGCCATCCAATCTTCCAGAGTTTTTAGCATTTTGCCGATTTGTCCTTTGCCGTTTTCGTAAAGGGTGGACGCTACCTGGACGGCATCGGCGCCGGCCAAGAGCTGCTTAATAAGAGCCGTGCCGTCATGAACACCGGTTGAAGCGGCCAGATCGCAATTAACTCTTTCAGCCATGATGGCGATCCATCGCAAGGAAATCGAGAGGTCGGACGGGACGCTGAAAATATTGGCGGATTTGACCTCTAGTTTGTCGATATCGAAATCCGGGCTGAAAAAACGATTAAACAACACCAGTCCGGAAATACCGGTTTTCGACAATTTCTGGATCATGGGCCCTAGATTGGAAAAATAGTAGCTGATTTTCAAGGCAATGGGAAGGCTGACCGCCTTTTGAACCTGCTCGATGATCTGAAAATAAGCCTTCTCTTTTTCTTCACTGGTGCGCTCAAAGTCAGAGGGCAGGAAAAACATATTCAGCTCCAGAGCATCCGCACCTGCCTTCTCCAGCTGAGATGCAAAGGCGAGCCATTCGTGGGAATATACACAGTTGACGCTCGCGACAATAGGAATGGAAACATTTTTTTTGCTTTCGCTGATGAGGGTGGTGTACTTGTCTATATTATCCTCTTTGATCTTGTAATCATAGTAATCAAATTGATCGAGGTTGTACCCTTTTGACTCGGCTTCTTTCATGATGTCTTCATATTCAAATGCAATCTCCTCTTCGAAGATGGACTTTAACACCACGGCCCCTGCGCCGTTCTCTTCCAGCTCTTTAACGCTTTTGACTGAATTGGTTAAGCCTGAGCTGCCTGCGATAACAGGATTTTTTAGTTTCATTCCCAGATACTCAGTTGATAAATCCACCATTTAAATTCCTCCTTTGCGATTAATGTATGGCCACCAAGGTACTTAGTCACGATAGCTATAATGCTTTTTAGATCTTAATGTGTTAGTGGCTAAACCTTTTCAGTTAATCGAACCGTCTCTGACAAGATCGTTAGGGCGCTATATCCAAAATTCATAAAAATAGGGTAAGAACGCAACCGTTTTTACCTCGAAACAATAATATCATAATGCCGGACTGTCAATCAGTTAAAACAGTTCAAACGTCCGCCTTCAAAAAAAATCGCCACTGACAATGCGTATCCTCCGGGTGGGGGTCCGGCGGTGCAAACAGACAGTCTATTTCGATGCGTTGGTCTATTTCCCGGGCAAAGCTGGCAAACTCTGCCCGGTGCATTTCTTTGCAGGCATATTCCTTCAGGCCCCTTTTCGTTCTGGCCGCCTGGGTCGGGCAGGAGGGGACGGTGATAATCACCTCGTCTGGTTTTTGTTCTATTTCATATCCAACCAGAATGCACCATGGGAAAAACCGCAGCGCACTGACAAAACCGTCCAGTCCCTTTTGCTGAATGTCAAATCGCTTTAACAAATCTTTGGCAGCCATTGCCGTTACTTTGCCCCAAACGCGTTCATTCAGTTGATCCGCAGTGGCTTCATCAAATTGCTCCGTTATATTAAGGTACCAGAAAGCATCCACTACGCGATAATGCCATAAGAGAAACTGGATGTAATTGCGAAGGTCAGGTGCATCCATTTTTTCAAAGATTTCAAGATTCATGGCAACCTCCTGTTAGGCTCAGTAATTTTGATCGTGAAATTTAAGATAGCCTGATAAAATTGTCCCCGTCAAAATCAGCCCACCCACCAGCGCAATCCCCGGGCCAAAGAAACTGACATCCCCGAAAAATCCAATCAAAGTCGGAGAACCGCCACCGCCGACCAAAAAAGCAATGGGAACCGTGAGAGAAACCATAATGCTTCTCTCCTTGGGCGAACTGACCATGGACAAGGCCGCAAGCCCGGCGGGGAAAAAACAAACTGCTACCAGCGGCTGCAAAAAAACAGCGACGCCGACCCAGGATGATGAAGCAAACCCGATAAATATCGTCATCAATCCGGTCAATAAAAATACAACCCGCAAAATCTGTTTCGGTCCGATACGGTCCGTCGCCCACCCGCCAATCAGCGTCATTGCGATTCCGGCGATCCTCGACAGCGCTATCAATGTATTGGCCCAATTCCGTTCCATACCGTGATCTGTAACCAGGTAAAGCGGCAACATAGTGTAGATACCGAGGGTGCTGCTGATACCTAAACTGAACAATATCACCATAATCCAGAAAGAGGGTTTTGATAAGATATTAAGATAAGAAGCATACCCAACGAATTCTCCATGAAATTCTCCACCGCGACCAAAACGGGCGAACACACCGGCAAGCAGAAAGGTCGCAATGCCAAGGATCATAAAAACAGTCCGCCATGTAAACCAGTACAAAACTGCCTCACACACAAGCGGTGCCAGGACAAAGCTCAGATTGGGTGCCAGTTCATGGACGCCGATGGCTTTTCCCCAGTCTCGGGGTCTGACCAAAGCGGTCAAAGTGGCAATACTTGATGGAATATAGGGGCCGGTGGCCATGCCCACCATAATTAACCCCAAGCGCATTCCCCACAAACCGGTGCTGAACGAGGTGAACAGCAATGCAAAGCCCAAAACGATATTGGTACTGATAATGGTTTGCTTGTGGGTCAGGCGAGAAGTTATAAACCCCGAGGCGAGTATGGCTGCAAAAAATCCCAACGAGATCAAAAGAAAAAGAGATCCACCTTCGGCATGGCTGATTCCCAAATCGGATTCGACGGCAGGCATCAAAGGGGCCAGAACAATTCGAGCTGAAAAATTCACAAAAAAGATGGAAGTGAGCAGTACCAGTGCCGGCAATCCGTCGCGAAACGCTGCCTGCAAATGGGTCTGATTTGTGTCGGCATTCGGCAGATTTGAGTTATTAGGCATATTCAACCACTCAATTCATAAGCCACCGGTCATGCCGGTGAGAATTTAAAGGGTTCTACCGTTACCGCGTGGGCATGCTTGATGGGTGCAAACCTGATCGATGCCGGCGGCTTATGAATTGAAATAAAAAAGAATTTTTTTGCTTATTTGTTACGGTTAATTGGTATCGGCCGGCCGAACAATCAGCACCAAATCCGACTGAAAAGAACAAGATACTACCAATGATGAATAGGTCAAGTCGTCATCAAAGACCGACAGATACGATAAAATAGAGATAAAAAATTCTTTTTAAAAAATCAGCGGCCACCAGCAGAGGTGGCCCCGGCCCCTTCCAGGAGCCATCCTCATACCCTCAGCTCTGCTGGTGGTCGCTGATTTAAGGATCCAGATCGTAAACCTCTAAAACCGGAGGGTCAAACATGATCTGACCAATGACCACACGGTTTAAACCGGTATGTTTGCGCCTGGACAATAATCGGGCAACACGCTGCCCGGTCGAAAAATTCTCCCCCACATCTGCCTGGTTAAGAAAAGCAATGCGCATAGCTTCCGGGCAAAAGCCCTTAAATAGTCCCTCGTTGCGGACCAACACATCTGCGATGGCGGCAGCAGTTACATTCGAGCCCAACTTGAGTCCGGTCAACCGGGCAAAGTGTGCATGTCTAAAAACCAATCGTTCTGTCAAAGGTTGGCCCACACCATTCAAACCCACCATTGCCACCAATCTTTTGGTGCAGGCCGGGATGACAGGTTCATGGGCAGCCGGCGCTTTTAGCGGTTTTCCGGCGGCACCATCGGCTTCCACGATAATCCATTGAAACAGACCGGAGTTCCAGAGTTCCCCGATGATATCAGGCTGGAACCCGATAAGTTTGCCGGACTCCGACAGCTTGCCGACGGCTGCCGTAAGGTGCAAATGTCTATCCAGCATCTCCCCGGCCCGATCCAATATGCTTGTGACGGAATCGGATAAAATCACACAGCCGGCCTGACCCAAAGACGGTTCAAATATTTTAGTGGTGGTGGTGGTCAAAACCGGTTCGCCGGCCATTGACAACTCGCGGGCGAGTTTGAACATCAACGTTGTTTTTCCACCCCCGCCCACCAGGCTGACAACGCCGCCGCCTTCCAGCATCAGCCCATCCCTTAGCGAGGCCATGGATATGTCCTTAGTCCATTTTTTCTAACAACATGTTGTAAAGATATGAAAGTTTGAGCAAATTACAACTGCCATCAATTGAAGATTGTCAATAATCAATTCCTGATTGTCCGGGCTGGCTGCGGTTATAAAACCTCAGGATTGCTTCAAGCACAGATCCGCTGATGGCCCGGGCCTTATCAGAGATCGTGAAGCAATAGCTTCGCTCGCCCCGTGGATCGATGTCACCGATTTTCAAACCTTTCGTAACCTGACTGTTCGGACGGATAAGTCCACGCAGGACGCCCTCTATTCCTGACCGTACTTCGACCCCGGCGACAGAGCCGATGATTTCATTCTTTTTGACGCACTCACTGATATGTCGAACAGACAGAAATTGCCCGGCCGCCGGCGACCGCAACACCCGCTCTTCGGTAAACCCGGCTATAGGGCCGGGAGTTCCTGTGTTCGACTGGGCTTCCCCGGATGTGATAAGGATGCCCAGGTTGTGCCCGCGATTGGTCTCGATCACCAAATGAACATCTTTACCGGCATAAAATCCAGGCCCCAGACCAATTACCAGCGGTGCTTCACTCATGTGGGTCCCTAAATTTTTTTTTGCCAAAACGGCATCCACGCTCACCGCGGGCTGTATCGCGGCTATCGTCTGCCAATGTGGGTCAACCATCACTGCAATTT
>Ga0316191_10000456_pt1 | contig 26566 bp, 29 predicted proteins | sample Eddworburr2cm_MG_FD_204928 | JGI IMG/M metagenome (GOLD analysis project Ga0316191, IMG submission 204928) | Coastal sediment microbial communities from Maine, United States - Eddy worm burrow 2 cm | ecosystem: Environmental > Aquatic > Marine > Coastal > Sediment | place: USA: Maine... | reverse complement strand
AACGACCATGCCAATGCCGCAATTGAAGGTGCGGTGCATTTCCGTGGTCTCGACATTGCCGGTGCGCTGCAACCAGTCAAAGATGGCAGATTGCTGCCAGGAGCCGGTATTAATAACGGCGCGGGTGCCTTCAGGCAGTACCCGTGGCAGATTTTCGGTCAGGCCGCCTCCGGTAATGTGGGCGAGGGCATGTACCCCGACCTTGCTGAACAGGGATAGCAACGGTTTGACATATATACGTGTCGGGGCGAGTAACCACTCCGCCAGCGGGCGACCGTCCAGGTCATCACTCAGCTTGCTGTTGCTGACCTCGATGATTTTGCGAATCAGTGAATAGCCATTGGAGTGCGGACCCGAGGAGGCCAGACCGATGAGCGTGTCACCGGCAGCCACGGCAGCGCCGTCGAGAATGGCCGACTTTTCAACAATGCCGACACTGAAACCCGCAAGGTCATAATCACCCTCACCATACATGCCGGGCATCTCCGCGGTTTCACCACCGACCAGTGCAGCACCTGCCAGTTCACAACCGGCGGCAATACCCTTGATGACGTCGCTGGCAATGTCGAGATCAAGTTTGCCCGTGGCATAGTAATCGAGAAAGAACAGCGGTTCGGCACCGGCAACAACGATATCGTTGACGCACATGGCGACCAGGTCGATGCCGATACGGTCATGCAGTCCGGCCGCTACGGCCAGTTTGAGCTTGGTGCCGACACCATCTGTACCCGAGACCAGTACCGGTTCACGGTAACGGTCCAGTGGCAACTCGAACAGGGCGCCAAAGCCCCCCAGACCTGCCAGGACACCGGGTCGCCGGGTCCTGGCGACCGCCGGTTTGATGCGTTCGATCAGTTCGCTGCCGGCATCGATATCCACTCCGGAATCCCGGTAGCTCAAACTTGTTGATTTGTCTTGTGTGCCCACGTGCGGGTTCCCCGGTCTACAGGGGCGCTATGGTAGCGGGCGGTTGTGACCGGTGTAAACTGCGGAATCCAGCTTTGTCCCTGCAACTGCCCGTATGGTCAAATTCTGCAGATACCCGTATGCTTGACATCATTCCTGAACCTGATGTGATAACGCATGGATAATCATCAACAAAGCAGTGCTTTTCTGGGGGTTTTCTTCTGTGTTCTGTTGCTGTTGCCGGTGGCTGCGCTACAGGCGGCGACAGAGAGCCTGTTTGAATCCGAGGTGGTGGTCCCCAACCAGTCGCCGGGCGCGCGCTCGTATGCGATGAAAACCGCGCTCGAAGAGGTGCTGGTGCGCGTTGCCGGCCAGGATGCGGTCCTCACGACCGAGCCGGCTATGGCCATGCTGAAAAATCCGGCGCAGCGGGTGCAGCAGTATCGCTACTTTAAGGTGCCGGGGAGCGAACCGCCGGTACTGAAACTGTGGGTGCGCTTTGACGGCGATGCGATCCGTCGGTCCCTGCAGCAACAGGGTGTTACTTACTGGGGCGCTGAACGACCGGATACACTGGTGTGGCTGGCGGTAGAAGACCGCAGTAAGCGTTATGTGGTGGCAGCTGCTGATGGCACGGATGTGTACCGGCAGATCGAGCAGGCAGCCAGGCATCGCGGTGTACCTGTGTTGTTCCCGTTGATGGATCTCGAGGACCAGTCACAGGTGCGTTTTTCCGATATCTGGGGTGGTTTCTTTGACAGCGTGATGGAGGCTTCCAAACGCTATAATCCGCAGGCCGTGCTGATTGGCCGCCTCAACCGCAGTCCCTCCGGAGGCTGGTCCTCCCGCTGGCATCTGGCCGTGGCCGGCAACCCCTCATCCTGGGCAGACAGTCATCAGCAGCTGGATACACTGGCGCAGCAGGGTATTGATGACACCGCGGATATTCTGGCGTCACGGTTTGCCGTGTCACCGGGCGGCGGCAGTACGGAGACCGTGCGTATTTCAGTGACGGGTGTGGATTCACTGCCTGACTACGCGCGACTCAGTGATTATCTTGCCGGCCTGACGGCGGTTGTCGACATGCAGGTGGCAAAGGTAGCCGGGCACGAGATCCAGTATGCATTGCAGCTCAATGGCAGTCTGCAGGATTTTACCCACACAGTGACCATCGGGACGGTCCTGGAGCCCCTGGCCGCCGCTACGCCCGGCAGCTTCCGGTTGCGTCAGTGAAACCTCGCGACATACCGAATGTCATTACGTTTTTCCGGTTTTTGCTGGTGCTGCCAGTGGTGATCCTGTTGTTGCAAGACCGCTTTGCGGCGGCCCTGGTGGTGTTTGGTGTGGCCGGGTTTTCGGATGCGCTCGACGGTTTTCTGGCCAAGCGTTTTGACTGGCGCAGTCGGCTGGGTAGCTTGATGGACCCGCTGGCTGACAAGCTGCTGCTGGTTTCCTGCTTTGTAACACTTGGCTGGCTTGGCTGGATACCGGTATGGCTGGTGGCCCTGGTCATACTGCGTGACCTGGTGATAGTGGCCGGCGCGATTTTCTATAACATGCGCATTGAACAGCTGGAGGCCGAACCCACCATGGTCAGCAAGCTGAACACGGCAGCGCAAATCTTTCTGGTACTGACTGTGATATTTTCGCTGGGAGTGCGGACAATACCTGCATTCTGGATAGACATACTGTTGTACAGCGTGCTGGCAACCACCCTCTGGAGTGGCATTGACTATGTCTGGATCTGGGGCCGGAGGGCATGGGGCAAACGCGGGCAATGAATAATAACCCGCAACTACCTCTCGGTCTGGTACTGCAAGATGGCGCCCGTTTTGACAGTTATTTCCCCGGTCTGAACGAGGAGGCCGTGCTGCACCTGCAGCAGGCGGCAAGCGGCAAGGGGGAAAGCCTTGTTTATGTGGCGGGCGCAAGGGGTATGGGCAAAACGCATTTGCTGCAAGCCGCCTGTCACCGTGCCAGCCAGTGCGACCGTACCTCGACCTATCTGCCTCTGCAGGAATTGCAGGCGCTTGCGCCCACTATCCTGGAAGACCTGGAGCAGCTGGACCTGATCTGTGTGGATGATGTCGCTGCCATTGCCGGGCATGCTGACTGGGAACGGGGTTTGTTTGATCTCTTCAATCGGGTCCGTGCTGCGGGCGTTACCCTGCTGCTGGCGGGAGAGCAGCGCCCGGACCAGTCGGGTTTTGAACTGCCCGACCTGGTGTCACGCCTGGGCTGGGGCGTGACCTACACACTGAAGCCGCTGGCCGATGATGATGTCATCGCCTCCCTGGCGTGCCGCGCGCAGGGGCGCGGCCTCGAGTTGCCTGAAGATACCGCACAGTTCATGCTGCGGCGCTTCCCGCGCGATCTGCCGACCCTGTTTGCCCTGTTCGACACCCTGGATACGGCATCACTGATCGAGCAGCGCCGCCTGACCATCCCGTTCGTCAAGTCGGTTCTGGAACACAAACCCTAGTCCGTCATTACCACTATCGCCATGCTGCTTGCGCTGCAAAGTGCCTTCGGAATACTGGTCTTTCTGGTGCTGGTCTGGCTGTTCAGCGAAGACCGCACACGTATCCCGTGGCGCACCCTGCTTACAGGTGTTGTCCTGCAGTTTGTTCTTGCCGGCATGCTGCTGTGGCTGCCGCCGTTCAAGCTGCTGTTCCTGGGGCTCAACGAACTGCTGCTTTCGCTCGAGCAGGCAACCCGGGATGGTACGTCGTTTGTCTTCGGTTATCTGGGTGGCGACACGCCGCCATTTGACGAGACCGGGGAGGGTTCCAGTTTTATCCTCGCATTTCGTGCCTTGCCGCTGGTGCTGCTGATCAGTGCCCTGTCCGCACTACTGTTCTACTGGGAGATACTGCCGTTTATTGTGCGCGGTCTCTCGCGCCTGTTGCAACGGGTCATGGGGATCGGCGGGGCGCTTGCGCTGGGTGCGGCGACCAATATCTTTGTGGGGATGGTTGAAGCGCCGCTGCTGGTGCGGCCCTACCTGCAGGAAATGACCCGCAGCGAGTTGTTTGCATTGATGGTCACAGGGATGGCGACGATTGCCGGCACCGTGATGGTGCTGTATGCCAGTATCCTGAACACGGTGATACCCGATGCCATGGGGCATATACTGGTGGCCTCCCTGATCAGCGCGCCGGCAGCGATAGTGATTGCCCAGGTGCTGGTGCCGCCCGAAGAACGCGCCACGGCCGGTGAACTGGTACCGCCACAGCCTGCGACCGGCACCATGGATGCGGTTACCAGAGGAACCCTGCAGGGCGTTGAACTAGTGATCAATATTACCGCCATGCTGATTGTCATGGTGGCACTGGTCAGCCTCGTCAATATGCTGCTGGGTCTGTTGCCCGGAGTGGACAGTGCACCGCTGACCCTGCAGCGGCTGCTGGGCTGGCTGCTGGCACCGGTTGCCTGGCTGATGGGTATCCCCTGGGAGCAGGCACTGAGCGGTGGTGCGTTGCTGGGGACCAAGGTCATACTCAATGAGCTGTTTGCCTACCTCGACCTTGCTGCCCTGCCGGCCGGTGAGCTGGATGCACGCAGCCAGTTGATCATGACCTATGCCCTGTGCGGTTTTGCAAACTTCGGCAGCCTGGGCATCATGATCGGTGGTCTCGCGACCATGGTGCCGGAACGGCGTACGGAGATTATCCAGCTCGGCATGAAGTCCATTGCCGCCGGTACACTGGCAACCTGCATGACGGGAGCGGTGATGGGAGTGTTGTACTGAACTGGTTCCTGTGCCCCGACAGTTGCCGTGAAACAGATGTTGGCAGGCACTGAACTATTCGCGGGTAAAGCTTCCGCATCCTGCTCTCGCCCCTCACCTGCACCCCTGCAGGCGGGCTCGCTCCTATGGCTTGTCAGTGCGGATATAGGCCATGGCGGCAACAAACCAGAGTGAGGTAAACAGCACCTCGAGCAGTCCCAGATGGCGGGTTGCTTGCGAGCTGTAGGCCTCCATGACGCCGTGTGTGAAGTAGAGCAGGGCCAGGAAACAGCTCCATGCAAAGGTGTATTTACGGCCATGCAGCAGGCCGCGCAGCGGGAACAGCAGGGGAACGAGTGCCGCACACAGTACCAGTGCTGTTGGTAAATGCGTGGACGGCGCGAGCCAGCTGTACCAGACGGTCAGCAATGTCAGGGTGCTGAAGTAACCGAACAGGGTCAGTGCATACAGGAAACGTTTGCCGGGCATGGGAGTCAGAGCGATGTCGTGCAGGTCAGGCCAGGCGGCTGGCCGCGTCTGCAATACGCTTGCCCAGCGCCGTACACAGGTGTTTTTCTTCTCCCGTCAGTGGCCGTTTGCTGTCGCTGCCGGCCGTATGACTGGGGCCGTAGGGTGTGCCGCCGCTGCTTGTGGTCAGTAACTCACTCTCCGTATAGGGCAGGCCCATGATGAGCATGCCGTGATGCATGAGTGGCAGCATCATGGAGAGCAGGGTGGTTTCCTGTCCACCGTGCATGCTCGAGGTCGAGGTAAAGACCGCTGCAGGTTTGCCGGCCAGCTCACATGCCAGCCACAGGCTGCTGGTGGAATCGATGAAGTACTTGAGGGGCGCCGCCATATTGCCGAAGCGGGTCGGGCTGCCCAATACCAGTCCGGCGCATTCACGCAGGTCATCCAGTGTGGCATAGGGTGGACCCTCTGCGGGGATGTCATCCGCTGTTGCCTCGCAGATGGTGGATACCGGGGGCACGGTACGGATGCGCGCCTGACAGTCCGGGTGGGTTTCAATGCCGCGTGCGATGAATTGTGCCATCTGGGCGGTGGCACCGTAGCGGCTGTAATAGAGTACGAGTATTTCGTTTGCTGTTTTCACAGGATATCCAGTATTTTTTCCGGTGGTCTGCCAATTATCGCCTTGCCGTTTTTGATGACAATCGGCCGTTCCATCAGGCGCGGGGTTTCGATCATGGCATTGATCAGGTCGGCGCGCGCGAGGTCGGGGTTGTCCAGACCTGCCGCAGTGTATTCTTGTTCGTGTTTGCGCATCAGGTCGCGCGGTTCCATGCCCAGCATGGCGAGGATGGATGCCAGTGTGGCGGCATCCGGTGGCGTGTCGAGGTATTCGATGATCTGGGCCTGCTGTCCTGCCTGCTCCAGTAATTCAAGAGTGAGTCGGCATTTGCTGCATTTCGGGTTGAAGTAAATCGTTACGTCAGCTGTCATGGTGTTGATCTCGAGTACTGTTACTTTAAAAGGTTATTCTGTGACCACCGGTATGTTGGCAATACGCATCTTCCACTCCCGGGGACCGATCTCGTGGATGGACTTGCCGCGGGTATCGACGGCCACGGTCACCGGCATATCCTCGACTTCAAATTCATACACGGCCTCCATTCCCAGTTCCGGAAAGGCCAGCACGCGTGCGGCACGTATTGCCTTCGATACCAGATAGGCGGCGCCACCAGTGGCAATCAGATACACGGCCTTGTGCCGCGCAATGGAGGCGATGGCCTCGGGGCCGCGTTCCGCCTTGCCGATCATGCCGAGCAGGCCGGTTTTTTCCAGCAGTTCATCGGTGAACTTGTCCATGCGTGTTGCCGTGGTGGGGCCGGCAGGGCCGACGACCTCGTTACCGACCGGGTCAACCGGGCCAACGTAGTAGAGAAAGCGTCCCCTGAAATCCAGGCCATTGGGTAACGGCTCACCGCGTTTGAGGCAGTCGATGATGCGCTGGTGCGCGGCATCACGCCCGGTGAGCAGTTTGCCGCTGATGAGCAGGGTGTCGCCCGGCTGCCAGTCGAGTTCGACGGCCGGGTCAATGTCATCCAGCTGTACCCGGCGGATGCTGGCACTGGCTGCGCGAGTGATTTCCGGCCAGTCATCCAGGTCGGGTGGCAGCAGGTCAACCGGACCACTGCCATCCAGGATGAAATGCACATGCCGGGTGGCGGCACAGTTGGGAATCAGGGCGACCGGTTTGGAAGCCGCATGGGTCGGATAATCCTTGAGTTTTACATCCAGCACGGTGGTCAGGCCACCGAGTCCCTGTGCGCCGATACCGAGGGCATTCACTTTCTCGAAAATCTCCAGGCGCAGTTCTTCCAGCCGGTTGTGCGGTCCCAGCGCCTGCAGTTCGTGTATGGTGACGGGTTCCAGAATGGCTTCCTTGGCTAGCAACATGGCCTTCTCGGCGGTGCCGCCGATGCCGATGCCAAGGATGCCCGGCGGGCACCAGCCGGCACCCATGGTGGGGACCTGTTGCAGCACCCAGGCAACGATGTCATCACTGGGATTGAGGGTGACAAAACGTGATTTGTTTTCCGAGCCGCCACCCTTGGCAGCAACCGTTATCTCGACCTTGTCACCGGGGACAATATCCTTGTGGATGACCGCGGGGGTGTTGTCACCGGTATTGCGACGTTCGCCGGCAGGGTCACTGACGATAGAACCGCGCAGCGGATTGTCAGTATTCAGGTAGGCGCGCCGTACGGCGGTGTTGATCATCTCGTCAATGCCGGTGTCCGTGTCCCAGCGCACCTCCATGCCGACCTTCAGGAACACATTCACGATCCCGGTATCCTGGCAGATGGGGCGGTGGCCCTCGGCGCACATGCGTGAATTAATCAGTATCTGCGCCATGGCATCTTTTGCGGCCGGGGACTCCTCACGCTGGTAGGCCTCGTTCATGGCCCTGATAAAATCCGGCGGGTGATAAAAGGAAATGTACTGCAATGCATCACGGATGCTGTTGGTGAAATCGTCTTTGGTGATTGTGCTCATGCAGGCCTTGTCGGGGAACCAGAGGTGGTGGTGTCAGTCCTAATTGTAGCGGTTTCGCCGGGTGGGGACAGCCTGACTGCACAATTTGTCAGCGGGAGTATAATCATACCGAATCAGACAGGAGTGAGTAATGCGTGCATTGATTTTTATTATGGCGCTGCTGGTCACATTACCGGCGGTTGCGGAAAAGGTTGATTTCACCTTAAAGGATCTGGATGGCAAGCCGGTCTCCCTGTCAGATTTCCGGGGTAAATGGGTGATTGTTAATTACTGGGCAACCTGGTGTCCGCCCTGCCTGGAGGAGATCCCTGACCTGGTGGCTCTCTATGAAGATAACCGGGATACGATCGTGGTGCTTGGTATCGATTTTGAAGAGGTCAACAGCGACTATCTGAGGGAATTTGTTGACAGTCACCTGATTTCCTACCCGGTCATGAATACGGAACCGGTGCCGGTGACCGAATTGGGCCCGGTGCTGGGCCTGCCAACCTCGTACATCATCTCGCCCGAGGGTGAGCTCATGGCACGTCAGGAAGGACCGGTGACGCGCGCGGCAGTCGAGAAGTATATTGCCCGCAAGCAGCAGGCAGCTGCCGTTATGGAGCCGGTGACGCAGCCCCCCGGGGTCAGCGGACAATAACGCCCGCAGGCAGACTGGCAAGCAATCATGGCCTGTGTTCGTTTTTATATCTCCGGACGTGTGCAAGGTGTTTTTTTCAGGGCGTCGACACGCGAGCGTGCCCGGGCACTGGGACTTGCAGGCGAGGTCAGTAATCTGCCGGATGGCCGGGTTGCCGTCATGGCCACCGGCTCGCCGGCGGCGCTGGATTCATTGCAACAGTGGTTGTGGCAAGGGCCGCCACAGGCGGTGGTCAGTGATGTTCAGCGCGAGGCTTGCCCGGAGGAGCCTGACTTTAGCCACTTCGAGATAACCTGATCGGTGACTCTGGCGGCCTTCTACATGGCAAGATCGATATGCAACGGATGTTCCGGTGTGAGAATGGTATCGGTTGGTGGCTTGCTGTTGTCCTGTTCCGGGTGATCCAGGGTGAAATGCAGGCCGCGGCTCTCCTGGCGCTGTTGTGCCGAGTGGATGATCAGTGCCGCCACCTGCGCCAGATTCCGCAGTTCCAGCAGGTCATTGGAGACGGTGAAATGGCTGTAGTATTCCTGGATCTCCTGTTGCAGCAGGTCAACACGGCGCCAGGCGCGTTGCAGACGCTTGTCCGTCCTGACAATGCCCACGTAGTTCCACATACAGCGCCGCAGTTCATCCCAGTTGTGGCTGACAACCACTTCTTCATCCGAGTCGCGTACCCGTGATTCATCCCATGGTGGCAAAGGTGGCGGTACCGGCGTATCAGCAAGTGTTGCCGTTATATGTTCACTGGCCGCACGGGCAAATACCAGGCATTCCAGCAGCGAGTTACTGGCCATGCGGTTGGCGCCGTGCATCCCGGTACAGGCAACCTCACCGATGGCATACAGGCCGTCAATATCAGTCATGCCGTGCAGATCAGTCATGACGCCGCCGCAGGTGTAATGGGCGGCCGGTACCACCGGTATGGGTTCCAGTGTCATGTCATAACCGAGTTCACGGCAACGCGCATAGACATTCGGGAAGTGCTCTATGATAAACGGTGCGGGTTTGTGGCTGATGTCCAGCAGTACGTATTCCTCACCCAGGCGTTTCATTTCATGGTCGATAGCGCGTGCCACGATGTCGCGCGGAGCCAGGTTGCCGCGCTTGTCAAAACGCTCCATAAAGGGAGTGCCGTCCGGCAACAGCAGCCGGCCACCTTCGCCGCGCACGGCTTCCGTGACCAGGAATGATTTGGCCTTGGGGTGATACAGACAGGTGGGATGGAACTGATTGAATTCCATGTTGGCAACCCGGCAGCCGGCCCGCCAGGCCATGGCGATGCCGTCACCGCTGGAGGTGTCCGGGTTGCTGGTATACAGGTAGACCTTGCTGGCACCGCCCGTGGCCAGCACTACCTTGCCGGCGCTGACGGCGACGACTGATTGCTGCGTACGGTTCAGGATGTAGGCACCCAGGCAGCGGTTATCCTTCTGTCCGAGTTTGCTCCCGGTAATCAGATCAATGGCGATATGATGTTCAAGCAGGATGATATTGCTGCGTTTGCGGGCCTCGCCAAGCAGAGTTGTTTCCATGGCACGACCGGTGGCATCGGCCGCATGTAACACCCGCCGGGTGGAATGGCCGCCTTCTCGCGTCAGATGGAAGTCGTCATTGTTGCCGGTATTGTTGTGGCGGGTAAACGGCACGCCGAGATCGACCAGCCAGCGGATGGCTTCCGGTCCTCTTTCGATGGCAAAGCGGACGGTCTCAGGATTATTCAGACCGGCACCGGCGTTCAGCGTGTCGGCGATGTGCGACTCAAAAGTGTCCGGGGCCTGGGTGACGGCCGAGATGCCTCCCTGGGCGTACAGGGTACAGCCTTCATCCAGGGTACTTTTGGCAAGCACGGCGACCTGCACATGGCCGGGCAGGCGCAAGGCGAGACTGAGTCCGGCCGCACCACTGCCAATGATAAGGACATCAAAACTGTTGTCTGCCGCCATCGCTTGCCTGCAGGCACCTCGGGTAATTACTATCCATCCACAATGCGTTGTCGGGTGCAGCCATTCTCGCGTTTCCCGTGCATCATGACACGCGGTAACTCAATCTGCGGCTGACAGATTGATTTGTCGTAGTCCGGGTACAGCGTAGCGTACCCGTCAGCCAGCTGTAAAATACAGCATGCAGTGCTTAATGGACCGCAGTATTTTCTGTTGATACACCAGGTTACATACATTAACACCGAACTATTCCGGGCGGCGCAAGTCTATCCGGGTAGTGAGGGAGTGAAGGGAGACAGCCCGGATGGGCGAAAGAAGTATTGATCAAGCTCTGGTTGAGCAGGTACAGCGGGGGGACAAGCAGGCATTTGATGTTCTTGTTCTGAAATACCAGAATAAAATCATACAGTTGGTAAATCGCTACGTCCATGATTCTGACGAGGCCAGGGATGTGGCACAGGAGGCTTTTATCAAGGCCTACCGGGCGATTGGCCGGTTTCGGGGTGAGAGCGCGTTTTATACCTGGCTGTACCGGATTGCGATAAATACCGCGAAGAATTACCTGGTCGCCAGTGGCCGGCGACCACCTCGCAGTGATATTGATGCACAGGATGCGGAACAATATGACGGTGCGACAGGTCTGAAGGAGTATGCAACACCGGAACGCCTGCTGTTAAAGGATGAGATTCAGGAGGCAATTGCCACGGCCATTGACGAACTGCCGGATGATTTGCGCACTGCGATTACGCTGCGAGAGCTGGAAGGCCTGAGTTATGAAGAGATTGCCCAGACCATGGATTGTCCTATCGGTACTGTGCGGTCACGGATATTCAGGGCAAGAGATGCGATTGATACACGGTTGAAACCCCTGCTGGGATAATTTTTTGAGCTTGCCACCATGACAGAGACACTACACGAACAGATTTCCGCGCTGGTTGATGATGAACTGGCTGAGGCCGAGCAGGCCCTGCTGATCAAGCGACTGGAGGGCGATGTCACTTTGCGTGACAGCCTGTTACGTTACCAGCTGATCAGTGATTCCCTGCAGAATCATTTGCCGCGCAAGATCGATCCCGATTTTAATGTCGGTGTCCAGCTGGCGTTGCAGGATGAACCGGACGTGCACGCCCGGCGGCCTGTCCGGCTGGCCAGGCTTTTCAAGCCGGTTGCAGGCATTGCCATTGCGGCATCTGTGGCCGTTGTCGCTGTGTTGTCACTGCAGTCCGTTCGCCAGCAAGCGCCGGCGACGGCCGCAATTGCCAGTGCGCCGGTGACAGATGAATTTGCCCGTACGGACGGAGCCCCGTTGCTTGCAAATACCCCCGCGAATCTATCTGCCGATGCACAAAGCCTGGATGTGTATCTTGTTAACCACAATGAGTATGCAGTGAATCGTGGCATGCAGGGTATGCTGCCGTATGTTCGTTTTGTCGGCCATGATATGCACGTTGATGGCAAGGAATAGGCGTGTGAGGTGGCTGTTGACGGCCTTGCTGGCCGTTAGCGGGCAGGTGTCTTCCCAGGACAATGCGCACCGCTGGCTGAATGAAATGTCCAGTGCATTGCAATCTCTCAATTATGACGGCACCTTTGTTTACCTGCACGATGGCAAGCTCGAAACCATGCGCATTGTCCACCAGACGGGTGAGCATGGTGAAATGGAGCGTCTGGTTTCCTTGACGGGCAGTCCCCGCGAGGTGTTGCGGGATGATCGGATCGTTACCTGCATCATGGCCGATAGCAAGTCGGTTACGGTGGGGCAACGCCGGCCCCGGCAGCCTTTTCCGGTGGTGCCCAAGGATCTGGACAGTCTGTCACGCTACTATCAGTTGCAGGAACTCGGCGAAGACCGCATGGCCGGGTATGTGAGTCGTATCATTTCGATCACACCCAGGGACAGGTTTCGATATGGTTACCGCTTCTGGATAGATACCGGCAACTACATGTTGCTGAAATCTGACTTGATTGACGCGGATGGCGAGGCCATTGAGCAGGTCATGTTTACCCACCTGAGTGTCACTAACAGTATTCCGGTCACTGCCTTGCAACCGTCCCTGACCGGTGATGGCTATAGCTGGACCCGCCAGGGAGTCGACAGTCATCACCCTGCTGCCAGACCGGGCAGTCCTGACTGGGTCGTGAAACGCTTGCCGGTTGGATTCGAGTTGACTGATTTTCAACGCAAGCCCATGCGCAAGGATGGTGCGAGCGTGGAACACATGGTATTCAGCGACGGCCTGGCAACAATGTCTGTCTATGTCGAAAAACTCGGACCAGACGACAAGGTGTTTCAGGGCTTGTCGAACATGGGGGCCATGAATGCCTATGGTGCCGTTGTAGACGATCATCAGGTCACTGTCATTGGTGAAGTCCCGCCGGCAACCGTGCAGATGGTGGCCAGTTCTGTCGGTGCCCACGAGTCTGGCCATGATTGAAGAGTCCGGCCGAATTGTTGCTGTGCAGGGTGGTTTCGCCTGGGTCGAGACCGAGCGTGCCTCAGCCTGTGGTGGCTGTGCCGTTCGCAAGGGTTGCGGGACATCGGCCATAGCGAAGGTGATTGGCCGGCGCCGGATGCAGTTGCGGGTGCTGAACCGCATCAATGCGCGTGTGGGTGATACAGTGGTGGTGGGTATTTCGGAGTCAGGGCTGCTGCGCGGTTCACTGGCGGTCTATGCCGCGCCGCTGGCCGGTTTGTTTGCCGGCGCGCTTGCCGGATATTTCGCCGGCAGGCAGCTGACGGCTGCCGGGTCAGAACTGCTGGCTATAAGCGGGGCACTGGCCGGATTTCTGGCTGCACTGTTCTGGCTGCGGCGTTTTAGTCGGGCGTCAGAGAAAGATGTTGCCTATCAACCGGTGGTGTTGCGACAGCACATCACCATCGACGGTCACTAGGCGGGTAGTTTGTCACGCCACCGGCTGCGGCCGTTGGGCTAATTCTAAACAAGACAGTATGGAGAGTCAGGTATGTTGAAAATCAGCAAGACTGCAATCGTTGCACTGATGGCGGGTCTGTTGTTGTTGTGCATGCAGTTTGTACAGGCCGGTCAACTCCCGGACTTTGTCGATCTGGTGAAGGAATCGAGCAATGCGGTTGTCAATATCAGTACCACGCAAAAGATAGCGTCCGGCGTGCCGCAGCTGCCGGAGGGTTTTGAAATGCCGGAGTTCCCCGAGAACAGCCCTTTCGGTGAGCTGTTCAAGTATTTCTTTGATCATGGTGAGGATGGCGAGCCCAGTTACCATGATGCAAAGTCGCTTGGGTCAGGATTTATTATCTCCAAGGATGGCTATGTGATGACCAATTACCATGTCGTTAAGGATGCTGACGAGATTATCGTGCGTCTGAGCGACCGGCGGGAACTGAAGGGCGAGGTGATTGGCGTGGACCAGCGCAGCGACGTGGCGTTGCTGAAAATCGAGGCAACCGGTCTGCCGGTTGCGAAGATTGGCAAGTCCAACGAGCTGGAAGTCGGTGAATGGGTGCTGGCGATTGGTTCACCGTTTGGCTTTGATCATTCAGCAACTGCCGGTATTGTCAGCGCCAAGGGTCGCAGCCTGCCAAGTGAAAACTATGTCCCGTTTATCCAGACGGACGTCGCCATCAATCCCGGTAATTCGGGCGGGCCGCTGTTTAATCAGAAAGGTGAAGTGGTGGGGGTGAACTCGCAGATCTACAGCCGTACCGGCGGTTACATGGGGCTGTCTTTTGCTATCCCTGTTGAAGTGGCGATGGATGTGGCTGACCAGTTGAAGACTGCCGGCAGGGTCAGGCGAGGCTGGCTGGGTGTGTTGATACAGGATGTTACACTCGATCTGGCCGAGTCATTCGGTATGAAGCATCCGCATGGAGCGCTGGTGGCAAAAGTCCTGCCTGACGGTCCTGCGAAAGAGGGCGGCATCAAGGTGGGTGACATCATCATTGAATTCAACGATGAGGAAGTCCGGGACTCTGCCAGCCTGCCACCGATTGTCGGCAGCTCGGAAGTCGGTACGCGGTTGCCAGTGACAGTTATACGCAATGGTCGTGAGCTGACGCTCAAGGTTACACTGGGCGAATTGCCGGATGACAAGAAGGTTACAAAGGATCCGGGGAAAGCGGAAATCGAGCAGACCAACCGGATCGGGTTCAGCGCCATTGACCTGAATGACGAGCAGAGAGAGGAGCTTGAGATTCAGGACGGTATCCTGGTGACCCATGTCAAAAAGGGTCCGGCATCACAGGCGGGCATCCGCAAGGACGATATCATCCTGAGTATCGACGGCAAGTCAGTGAAGAGTGTCGAGCAGTTCCAGAAACTGGTCAGTGCCATGCCGGCAGGGAAATCGGTGGCAATACTGGTACAGCGCGATGGCAGCCCGACCTTTCTTGCCGTGAAGATACCGGATAACGATTGACCGGACTGCGTTTAATCAGGTTGCACTTAATCAGCTTGCTCAGTGGGGGTGGTGGATTCTTGATGCAGCAGCTGACCGTTTATGTTCGGCAAGGATGCCATCTGTGTACCGATATGACGCAGGCGCTGGAGCGCCTGCGTCCGGAGTTCGGGTTCAGTGTCACGCTTGTGGATATTGATGCAGACCCCGAACTGGTCCGCTTGTACAACACGCGGGTACCGGTGCTGGTCGCGGAGGGTGAGGAGATTTGCTACTACTTCCTTGAGGAACAGCGCTTGCGTGTGCATTTGCAGGGAGGGGGCTGATTCCTTGTACGCAGTGAGTGACTTGCCGGGCGGTTTCTGTATAATCAAAACCTCACCAACAATCAGATACTTGAAAGCAATCTTTCCCGAATGTAACGTGCGCTAATCCGTTACGCCACACCAGGATCACACCCCCACATTTCATGACAGACAGTCAGTACGTACGCAATTTCTCGATTATTGCGCATATCGATCACGGCAAATCCACACTGGCGGACCGTTTTATCCAGCTGTGTGGTGGCCTGAGTGACCGGGAAATGGGTAACCAGGTGCTCGATTCCATGGATCTGGAGCGAGAGCGGGGCATTACCATCAAGGCGCAGAGTGTTTCACTCAAGTACAAGGCGCGTTCCGGCGATGTCTATGACCTGAACCTGATTGATACCCCCGGTCATGTGGATTTCTCCTACGAGGTGTCGCGTTCGCTGGCTGCCTGTGAGGGTGCCCTGCTGATTGTCGATGCCGCCCAGGGCGTGGAGGCCCAGAGCGTTGCAAACTGCTATACCGCGATCGATCTGGATCTGGAGGTGGTGCCTGTCCTGAACAAGATTGATCTGCCCGCGGCCGACCCTGAGCGCGTGAAGCAGGAAATTGAAGAAATTATCGGCCTTGATGCCCGGGATGCCGTTCTTGTCAGTGCCAAGACCGGTAAAGGTGTCGAGGATGTCCTGGAAGAACTGATTCAACGCATTCCGCCGCCACGCGGCGATGCAGATGCACCCCTGAAGGTGCTCATTGTCGATTCCTGGTTTGATAATTACGTGGGCGTGGTCTCGCTAATACGGATCGTGGACGGGCGCCTGTCACGCCGTGACAAGATTCGGGTGATGTCCACCGGCCGCCATTTTCAGGTTGAGAAACTGGGTGTGTTCACGCCAAAACCTGTCGAGCGTGAAGTCCTGACGGCGGGTGATGTCGGCTTTCTGGTGGCCGGCATAAAGGATATTGATGGTGCTCCGGTCGGTGATACCCTGACGCTGGTCAACAGACCCGCGGATGCGCCCCTGCCGGGTTTCAAAATGGTCCAGCCGAATGTGTTTGCCGGGCTGTACCCGGTCAGTTCGGATGACTACGAGAACTTGCGCGACGCCCTGCAGAAGCTGCGGCTCAACGATGCCGCCCTGCACTATGAACCGGAGACCTCGGATGCCCTGGGTTTTGGTTTTCGTTGCGGATTCCTCGGCATGCTGCACATGGAGATTGTGCAGGAACGGCTGGAACGTGAGTATGATCTCGACCTGATTACAACTGCGCCTACGGTCATCTATGAGGTGCTTGATACCCAGGGCGAGATTATGAAAATTGACAACCCGGCCAGTCTGCCGCCGGTGAACCGGATTGAAGAGGTTCGTGAGCCGATTATCATGGCGAACATCCTGGTGCCGCAGGACTATCTTGGTAATGTGATTACGCTGTGCATCGAAAAACGCGGGGTGCAGAAAGACATGCAGTATCTCGGCAGCCAGGTGTCACTGAGCTACGAGCTGCCGATGAGCGAAATCGTGCTGGATTTCTTTGACCGGCTCAAGTCGGTCAGCCGTGGCTATGCCTCGTTCGATTATCATTTTCTGCGTTTTCAGGCCGCACCGCTGGTGAAGCTGGATGTGCTGATAAACGGGGAGCGGGTAGATGCCCTGTCCCTGATTGTACATCGGGATGTGTCGATGGCACGTGGCCGTGCGCTGGCAGTAAAAATGAAAGAGCTGATTCCACGGCAGATGTATGATGTTGCCATCCAGGCAGCTATTGGCGCCCAGGTTATTGCACGCACCACGGTCAAGGCGTTGCGCAAAAACGTGACCGCAAAATGTTATGGTGGCGACATCACCCGCAAGCGCAAGTTGCTGGAGAAGCAGAAGGCCGGCAAGAAGCGCATGAAGCAGTTCGGCAAGATAGAGATTCCGCAGGCCGCATTTCTGGCTGTATTGCGAGTGGATGAATGAAATGTCCGGCATGCATATAATGGCTGCAGCGCCCGATTTGCCGGCATGGTCGGCGGGCAGGCAGCAAACCAGCAGACGAGGTAAGAATGAATTTTGATTTTCCGGCATTACTTGTAGGTGCGACCTTTTTCACCGGCCTGGTCTGGGCAATGGATGCGCTATTTCTGGCGCCGGCCCGCCGTCGCAAGGCCGCGGCACTGGTACAGGCGGGGACTACTGAAGATTCAGAGCCGGTGGTCAAGGCCCTCAAGGAATCTACCTGGGTTGAATACTGCAAGTCATTCTTCCCGGTTATCCTGGCTGTTTTGTTGCTGCGCTCTTTCCTGGTAGAGCCGTTCCGTATACCTTCCGGTTCCATGATGCCGACCTTGCTGGTGGGCGATTTTATCCTGGTCAACAAGTTTGCCTATGGTATCCGTTTGCCGGTACTGAACAGGAAGATCGTGGAGATAGATGAGCCCGAACGTGGCGATGTCGTTGTGTTCCGCTACCCGAAGGACCCGTCGGTGGATTATATAAAACGGGTCGTTGGTTTGCCCGGTGACAAAATCGGCTATTACAACAAGATTTTGTATGTCAATGACGAACCGGCCGGGCAAATGCCTGCCGGTGTTTACGTAGGCAAGGGCTCCGGTGTTTCCATGTCCGGTGCCAGTGAACGTCGGGAGCATCTCGGAGAGGTGCAGCATGATATTCTGGTGATGCCACGCACTCCCGGCCTGGAAGGGGAATATATTGTCGGGGAAGGCGAGTATTTTGTGATGGGTGATAATCGGGATAACAGTAATGACAGCCGTTACTGGGGCACAGTGCCGGAGGAAAATCTGGTAGGCAAGGCATTTCGTATCTGGATGAACTGGGATGGTGCAAACGGGGGGGTCGACTGGGACCGGCTCGGCATGAAAATTAACTAGGAGTCACGAGAGGAAAGACTATGCGTTCGCTACAGCAACAGAAAGGTGTTACCACGATTGGCTGGTTGATCATACTGGGACTGATCGGTTTCTTCGTATTGTTGACGCTCAGGATGGGGCCATCCTACCTGGAATATTACAAGGTTTCCTCTACCCTGGAATCGATGGCGAAAGAAACGGGATTTGGTACGCCCCAGGAAATCCGGCGTATGGCGGAAAACCGCTTCGACATCAGTTATGTGCACTCGATTACGCATAAGGACCTGAAGATAACGCCTTTTGGTCAGCAATATCTGGTCAGTGCCAAGTACGAGTCACGTGTCCACCTGTTTGGTAATGTGTTTGTTGTGATGGCCTTTGACAAGCAGGTTAAAGTCAAACGGGTTTGAGGCAATTGTACGGCAAGCTGGAAAGATTACTCGATTATACGTTTGCTGATGCGCTGCTGCTGGAGCAGGCGCTAACGCATCGCAGTGCCGGACGGAGCAACAATGAACGACTGGAATTCCTCGGTGATGCGATCCTTGGCGGTGTCGTTGCGGCAGAGTTGTACCGTCGCTATCCCGGGGCAACGGAAGGCAGGCTGAGTCGCCTGCGTGCAAATCTGGTGCGGCGTGAGTCACTTGCAGGGATTGCGCAGCAACTCGACCTCGGGCAGTACCTGCGGCTGGGTGCCGGGGAGCGCAAGAGTGGCGGTTACCAGCGTGATTCGATCCTTTCGGATACTGTTGAGGCACTGCTCGGTGCGATCTTTCTCGATAGCGATTTTGCCGCTTGCCAGCGCTGTATTCTAAGGCTGTTCGCGGCCAGGCTGGATGCGCTTGCCGATGTGGCATCCCTGAAGGATGCGAAGACACGCCTGCAGGAATACCTGCAGTCACGCCAGCAGCCCCTGCCGGAATATACCGTGAAGGAAGTAAGCGGTGAGGCACATGCACAGTACTTCAAGGTGGAATGTGCCGTTAGTGGTCTGGGGCTGTCAGCCGGCAGGGGTCAGGGCAGTAGTCGGCGCCAGGCAGAGCAGAACGCCGCGGAAGACATGCTGGCCAGACTGGATGCCGGTTGATATGGAAGTTTTTCGCTGTGGCTATATCGCCCTGATCGGGCGGCCAAATGTTGGCAAATCGACCCTGTTGAACCGCATACTTGGCCAGAAGATCAGCATCACCTCAAGACGTCCACAAACTACCCGTCATCGAGTACTGGGTATCAAGACACTGCCTGCGGCACAGCTAATCTACGTTGATACGCCCGGTATCCACGCTTTCAGCGGCCGTGCGATGAACCGCCATATGAACCGCACGGCAAGTAATGTCCTGCTGGATGTCGACGTGGTGGTATTCCTGGTGGAGGGACAGCGCTGGACGGCGGATGATGAAATGGTGCTGCAAAAACTCGGGCAAATAACATCTCCCGTTATCCTGGCACTCAACAAGATTGATCTGCTGGGAAACAGGGAAGAACTGTTACCCCGGTTGCAGGAGCTTTCGGAGAAACGGTCGTTTGAACAGGTCATTCCGATTTCTGCCAGCAAGGGAGATAACGTGGCCGAACTAGAGGCAGTCATCGAGGAACTGTTGCCGGCGGCACCGCCGCTGTTCCCGGAAGACCAGGTAACCGACCGCTCTGTGCGCTTTCTTGCAAGTGAACTGATCAGGGAAAAACTGTTCCGCAAGCTGGGGAAGGAGTTGCCGTATGGCCTGACGGTGGAGATCGAGCAGTTCAAAAGCGGGGCCGCTATTACGCATATACATGCGCTGATCTGGGTGGAACGCAATAGCCAGAAAAATATTGTGGTCGGCAAGCAGGGGCGGGTACTCAAGGATGTGGGTACTGATGCGCGCCGGGATATTGAGGAGCTGATAGGCGGCAAGGTCAACCTGAAACTGTGGGTCAAGGTCAAGGAGGGCTGGGCAGATGATGAGCGGGCCCTGCACAGTCTCGGCTATACGGATGACAAGTAGCATGCCCCCGTTGGTATCATCCTGACAGGCTGCTCCCATGAGCCATCACGCCAGAGTTTCGCTGCAGCCAGCCTGGATCCTGCATCACTACCCCTACCGTGATTCAAGTTTGCTGCTGGAAGTGTTCAGCAGGGACTACGGACGTAGCGGGCTGATTGCACGTGGCGCCCGGTCTGCCAGGGGCCGCTGGCAAAACCAGTTGCAGATGTTGCGGCCCCTGCTGCTGTCATGGAACATGCGCGGCGAACTCGGCACCCTGACCGGGGTTGACAGCCGGGGTGCAGTGGAGGTGTTTCCGGGTCGCCAGGTGCTGTGTGCCTGCTACCTGAATGAATTGTTGCTGCGCCTGCTGACCCGCCATGATCCGCATCCGGAACTGTTCGCCGCCTATGAAGAGGCGGTGTTGATGCTGGGTACAGCCGAGGAGCAGAGCTTGCGCCTGTTTGAAAAGCGCCTGCTGCAGGCCCTGGGTTATGGGCTGTTGCTGGACCACGAGTATGAAAGTGATGCACCGGTTGTTGCAGGCGGGTGCTATGAATACCGGCTGGAAAGGGGGCCGATCAGGTGCCAGAAGGCCGCTGATGACGGTATTTTTCTGCAGGGTTCCAGTCTGCTGGCACTGCACCATGATAATCTGCGGGAAGCACAGGCCTGTCACGAGGTGAAGCGCCTGATGCGTGCGGCACTGGCCCTGTATCTGGGTGACCGGCCGTTGCGAACACGGGAAGTGCTGCGGCAGTTGTCTGCTTTTTCAGCGGCGGGCAGGCAAGCCACAGTGCCCGCCGGCAGGGTATGTGATACCGGTTAAAAAAATGATGGATAAGGAAATGGACATATTGCTGGGAGTAAATATTGATCACGTTGCCACACTGCGCCAGGCGCGTGGCACGCGCTATCCGGATCCGGTGCAGGCGGCTATTGAAGCGGAACAGGCTGGTGCTGACAGTATCACACTGCATTTGCGTGAAGACCGCCGGCATATCCAGGAGCGCGATGTGCTGCTGCTGAAAGATATTCTGCAGACACGCATGAATCTGGAAATGGCGGTTACCGATGACATGCTGGCATTTGCCCGGCGTGTTTGTCCGCAGGACTGTTGCCTTGTTCCCGAGCGGCGAGAGGAATTGACTACCGAGGGCGGGCTGGATGTTGCCGGACAACTGCCACGCATGCGTACAGCCTGTGAACGCCTGCAAGCGGCCGGTGTGCGGGTGTCACTGTTTATTGATGCCGATCCGGCGCAGATCGCGGCGGCGGCTGAAACCGGGGCGCCGTGTATCGAGATTCACACCGGACATTTTGCGGATGCAAACGACAGGGAGCAGGCGGCTGCAGAACTTGCACGTATCAGGGCAGCCGTTCGGCAGGGTGTTGCTGCAGGGTTAAGGGTAAATGCCGGTCATGGCCTGCACTATCATAATGTCAGTGAGGTCGCTGCCATTCCGGATGTCCGTGAATTGAATATCGGTCATGCCATCATTGCACGAGCGGTATTCACCGGGCTGGCAAGTGCTGTTGCCGACATGAAAGGGCTGATGCTGGCAGCCCGAGCCCGGGAGGGATAGGGGCGCAGGCTGTTATGCGCTGCCACAGTAGCCGCTGTACGTCAGCGTACTGTTGATTGCGCTGAAGGCCCGTGTGTAACAGGTATCAATATTATCCGTGTCTTCGGTCATGAGTACGCGGTGCAGTGTGCGTAGCGCCGTTTCCAGTTCCGGTTCATCACAATAGGCGACCGCCCCGAGTAACTGGTGCACGTGGTCCATGAGGCCTTGCCGGTCACCGGCCTGGTAGGCCTGCGATATTTTCCCCTGATACCCCGGTAACTCCATTAGCAGCTCGGCAAACATTACCGTTGAAAAAGATTGCCGGCTGCTATTCATGGCAATCCCCTCTTCCGCTAGTTGATGTGTGATGCCGGCATCTGCAGCAGGCCGGTCATGCTGTTCCTGGGTATGCTTGCATTGCCGCAGCAGTTGCCGTGCAAAGCCGGCAAGGCTTGCGGTAAGGTGCTGTAGCACGGGTTTGTTACTGTCTGGCATCGTTTTTTATCCCTGTATTCGATGAGGCCGGGAGTGGCTATCCACACCGGAGCCGGCAAGTATGGTAGTCGAAGCGGCAGCGGACGGCCATGAGAAAGCTGTAGGACAATCACGGTTATTGCTGTCAGATATTTGCTGTTCTTGGGTATACTGTATGCGCAAACATTAATGGACGACAGGATATGAATTTCCCCACTCTGGAAGCAACCATTGGCAATACACCGCTGGTGCGGTTGCAGCGCCTGCCCGGTGATACTGATAACACCGTACTGGTCAAGCTGGAAGGAAATAATCCGGCCGGTTCAGTGAAAGACCGCCCGGCACTCGCCATGATCAAGCATGCCGAGGAACGCGGCGAGATCAAGCCGGGTGATACTCTGATCGAAGCAACCAGTGGTAATACCGGTATTGCACTGGCGATGGCTGCGGCGATAAAGGGGTATCGGATGGTGCTGATCATGCCCGAACATATGAGTGTCGAGCGGCGTGCAGTAATGAAGACCTTCGGTGCCGAAATTATCCTGGTCAGCAAGGAAGCCAGCATGGAAGGGGCCCGTGACCTGGCAACTGAAATGGGTGCGCGTGGTGAGGGCAGGGTGCTGGACCAGTTTTCCAATCCGGATAACCCGCTTGCCCATTATGAAGGCACGGGACCGGAAATCTGGCGTGATACAGCGGGCACTATCACTCACTTTGTCAGTGCCATGGGTACCACCGGTACCATCATGGGTACCTCGAAATTCCTCAAGGAGAAAAATCCGGATATCGAGATCGTCGGTGTGACCCCGGCAGAAGGCTCTTCCATACCGGGAATCCGCCGCTGGCCGGAGGCCTACCTGCCGTCTATTTTTAATGCTGAAAGTGTGGACCGCACCATCGAAGTAAGTCAGGAAGACGCAGAACAGACAACGCTGGCACTGGCAGCCAAAGAAGGTGTTTTCGCCGGGATTTCCTCCGGTGGTGCTGTAGCGGCCGCACTGTCCCTGTCAGGGCAGGTAGAAAATGCTGTTATTGTCGCGATTATATGTGACCGGGGTGACCGCTATCTTTCAACCGGAGTCTTTCCTTCCTGAATGATGCCTTCCCGGCGCCGGGTTATAGCAGCGCTGTTCGCGCCTGGCTTGCTGGTTATTGCCGCATTGCCGGGTTTTGCCATTGATGTTGTTCATCTGCAACTTGGTACGCTTGAAGGTGTGGGGTGGTCTGCGCACGCAGTGAGTGTGCAGTTGAACTGGCTGGATGAGCGTCATGCCGGGCTGGTATTGCAGGCACAGCGCCTTGCACTCCCGGAGGGGCTCGGGGAGTTGTCCGCTGTCACACTGTTATGTGCACGTGCACAACTGACGGCAACAGAGGTAAGTTGTGCGCAAGGCACTCTCATGGCGCAATCATCGGTACTGGGGGCGCAGAATATCCGGACGACCTTCCGTTACCAGTTCGATACTGGCCGCATCGATACCGAGTTGCTGGGAGTCCGCATGTATGACGGGACGCTGTCCATTAAGGCAAGTCTGTCAGATACGCACTGGCAGGTAGTGGTCAGGGGGGCAGAACTGTCTCTGCCGGCCGTCACGCGCCAACTGGCTGCCACCGGATTTGCTATACCCGTTGTTGAAGGCAGCGGCCATTTGAATGTAACCGCCAACATGAGCGGTGTTGCATCGCAGTTAGGCAAGGCCGATGTTGAGATGCAGCTTCTGGCGGAGGAGCTTTCCGATGCTGCTGGCAGTATTGCCGGGGAGAACCTGGATGTTTCCCTGCATGCTGCCGTGACAGTGGCAGCAGCAGGTACGCAGGTGGTACTGGACATGACCGGGCGGCAGGGCGCGCTCTATGTGGATCCGGTGTTTATAGAGATGCCGGCGCAAGCGCTGCGGCTCAGTGCCAGTTTTGACTGGTTGCCGACTGCAGAACTGGTGCTGCAGTCATTTGTTTACCGGCATCCAGGCAGTGTGCAGCTTGAGGGCAGCGGTCATTTTAAGCTGGCGGCGGATACACCGCTTCGGGAGTTGCAACTTGAAATCCGCCAGGCCGAATTTCCAGCCTTCTATGGCACCTATCTGCAGCCATGGTTGTACGATTCCGTACTTGCCGATCTGGACACGGCCGGACAACTCAGAGGCAGCCTGCACTGGGAGCAGGGCAAGCTCAGCCAAGTGTCCCTTGACCCCGTCAGTCTGTCGGTGGATGACCGCTTGGGACGCTTTGAACTGGAGTCAATGAATGGCCGGCTGCGCTGGTCCAGCACCACAATGCCCGTACGCTCCGAGCTTGCATGGGCCAGCGGTAGTGTCTTCCGGGTGGAGCTGGGTGCTGCATGCCTGGCGATCGATGCCGGCCGCGACTATGTCCGTCTGGTACAACCGGTTGCAGTCCCGGTGCTGGATGGTGCGCTCGGGATTGATGTCTTTCAACTGGAATTCAGTGAAGATACCGGGATGCGCTGGCAGGTGAATGGTCTGCTCGAACCGGTGTCACTGTCACAATTGAGCCTCGCCCTGGGGTGGCCGGAAATGGGCGGCAAGCTGTCGGGGGTGATTCCGGATGTGCGCTATGATAATGGCAATCTTGAGGTAGGCGGTATATTGCGCATGCAGGTCTTCGACGGCGAGGTGACGTTGAGTAACCTGACACTGGAGCAACCTTTCGGTCTGGTGCCGCGCCTGCAGGTCGATGCGCGTGCCGATAATATCGATCTCGAGAAGCTTACCCGGACATTCTCGTTCGGCAGGATTGAAGGCCGTCTTGATGGCAGGGTTGACGGGCTGGATATGGAGTCGTGGCGCCCGGTGGCCTTCGATGCCGAATTTGCTACCCCCGAGAACGATAACTCACGGCATCGTATCAGCCAGAAGGCCGTGGATAATATCTCCAGTATCGGCGGAGCCGGTGTGGGCGGTGCGCTGTCGCGGAGCTTTCTGCGTGTTTTTGAAGACTTTCCCTATGACCGCCTTGGCATTCGCTGTCGCCTGGAGAATGGTATTTGTGATATGGGTGGCGTGGCACCGGCAACGGATGGGTATTACCTTGTCAAGGGACGGTTTATACCGCCACGGCTGGATGTGATTGGTTATGCCGATCGTGTTAACTGGGATACCCTGATTGCGCAGATCATGGCAGTGACCGGTCAACAGGATAGGCCCGTGGAGTGAAACCGGGCCAACGTCCGTGTTACCCTTTCGCTGGTTACGATATTCAGAAATTCCTGGACAAGAGAGGCCGAGTGATGAAAATGTTACGGATTCCTGTGGCAATGACCCTGCTGCTGATTGTTGCAGCCTGCGTCACGATTAATGTTTATTTTCCCTCGGAAGCTGCCGCACAGGCCGCAGACCGCATTATCCAGGATGTTTACGGTGAGCGGCCGGGGGAGACGGCTGCACCGGTCGAACCGCAGTCACGATTGCCTGATGGCGGGGTGACGTCTGCAACGCATGCACTGCTGGACTGGTTCATCAGTCCGGCACATGCCGAGGCGGATATTTCCGTAAATACCCCGGCAATCAGACAATTGCAAGCCAGTATGGAGAAACGCCACCAGCAGCTGGCGCCTTACTATAAATCCGGTGCCGTCGGCATGACGCGTGATGGCGAGATTACACTGCGGGATCAGAAGCTGGTGCCAATGCAGGAACGCAATGCGGTCAAGGGGCTTGTCTCAAAAGAGAACGCTGACCGCAGCGCCTTGTATAAGGAAATTGCCAGGGCTAATGGACACCCGGAATGGGAAGCCGATATACGCAGTACCTTTGCAACCCGCTGGGTCAGTAATGCACCGGCCGGCTGGTGGTACCAGAACAAACAGGGCGCATGGGAGCAGAAATAAGCCCGTATGAGCACCTTTGTCTTTGATATAGAGACTGTCCCGGATGTCGAGTCAGGCCGCCGTCTTTATGGACTTGACGATCTGGATGACAAGAATGTCGGCAGGGTGATGTTCCATAAGCGTGCGGCCGAGACCGGTGGCTCGGATTTCCTGCGTCACCACCTGCATCGCATCGTGGCCATTTCCGTGGTGCTGCATACCCCGGACAAGTTCAAGGTGTGGTCACTGGGCGACCCGGAGTCCCCGGAAGCGGAATTGCTGCAGCGCTTTTTTGACGGTATTGACCGCTTTACACCGACACTGGTGTCCTGGAATGGCTCCGGGTTTGATCTGCCGGTCATTCATTATCGCAGCCTGCTGCACGGGATTGCTGCACCGCGTTACTGGGACAGCGGGACAGATAACAGGGAATTCAAGTGGAATAATTACCTGAGCCGTTTTCATGAGCGACATACCGATGTCATGGATGTGCTGGCCGGTTACCAGCCGCGTGCAGTGGCGCGGCTGGATGAAATTGCGACCATGCTGGGTTTACCTGGCAAGATGGGCATGGACGGCAGCAAGGTGTGGGACAATTTTCAGAATGGAGATATCGTGGGTATTCGCAATTATTGCGAGACGGATGTACTCAATACCTATCTTGTCTACCAGCGCTTTGAGTTGATTCGTGGACGCATCAGTACCGGCCATTACACACAGTCGTGTGAGCAGGTACGCACGGAGCTGGAAAAAGAGAACAAGCCGCATCTGACCGAGTTTCTGGAAAACTGGGAGGTCGGATAGGAGTTTATCGTAGCCGGGGCACGTTGCATCTTGCCCATCTTGCGAATCTGGTTTGACTGCATGCAGGAGCGGCGTCCCCGGCGCGAATCGCGTCGAGGACGCCGCTCCTGCGCAAATTGAATACACTTTTTACATCGATCATGAGCAAACGCAC
>Ga0316191_10000454_pt1 | contig 26621 bp, 22 predicted proteins | sample Eddworburr2cm_MG_FD_204928 | JGI IMG/M metagenome (GOLD analysis project Ga0316191, IMG submission 204928) | Coastal sediment microbial communities from Maine, United States - Eddy worm burrow 2 cm | ecosystem: Environmental > Aquatic > Marine > Coastal > Sediment | place: USA: Maine... | reverse complement strand
CGTGGCCAGGCTCCAACGCTTTCCCCGATACGACGCTATCAGGTCAAAACTGCGACGAATCGCTGACAACATACCGAGGCCCAGCACGTCGACTTTCAGCAGACCCAACTCATCCAGATCGTCCTTGTCCCACTGGATAACGGTACGCTCGGGCATCGCGGCATTTTCTATCGGCACCAGCTCATACAGAGGCCCCGCCGAAAACACCAATCCACCGACATGCTGGGATAGGTGACGCGGAAAGCCTATCAGCTCACGCACCAGCCTGAGCAGCCGCGCGATAACCGGTGTGTCAGGACTGAAACCCGCCTCGCGGATGCGCTGTTCGTCGACATCGGTATCGGAGATCCAGCGCATCGCCCGTGCCAGCCTGTCGATCTGCAACGGATCGAGCCCAAGCGCCTTACCGACATCACGTACCGCGCTCCTGGCGCGGTAAGTTGTCACAGTCGCCGTCAGCGCGACCCGCTCGCGGCCATATTTGCGGTAGATGTACTGGATCACCTCTTCGCGTCTTTCATGCTCGAAATCGACATCGATATCGGGCGGTTCATTACGTTCACGCGAAATAAATCGTTCGAAAAGAGTCGTCATGCGGGCAGGGTCAACCTCGGTGATACCCAGGCAGAAACAAACAGCCGAGTTGGCAGCCGAGCCTCGCCCCTGGCAAAGAATGCGATGCTTGCGCGCAAACCGGACCAGGTCGTATACCGTCAGAAAATACCGCTCATAGGCGAGCTCGCTGATCAACCCTAGCTCGTGCCTGATCATGTGCTTTACCTTATCCGTAGCCCCATTCGGCCAGCGCCTACGCATGCCCTCCTCGGTCAGGCGACGCAGATGAGCAGCGGGTGTCTGTCCTTCAGGAACCAGCTCACGCGGATATTCATAGCGCAATTCATCGAGGGAAAAGTCGCAGCGTTCGGCAACATGCAGCGTCTCGTCAAGCATCTCCCGCGGATACAGAAGCGCGAGCCGGCGGCGCGCGCGCAAATGACGCTCACCATTTGGATATAGCGCGAAACCGGCACCGTCCAGAGTCGTTTTCAAGCGTATCGCGGTCAGCGTGTCCTGCAAGGCACGGCGAGAACGCCGATGCATGTGAACATCGCCCGCGGCGACACGCGGCAGACCGAGACGCCGGCCGAGACTGTCGAGTATTCGGCGGTCGATGCAATCGCGCCCGCCCGCCAGGAGTTCGACGGCAAGCCAGCTGCGTCCCGGGAACTGCTCCGCCACCCACGCGCCGGTGTGCGTATCAGGCTGCGCGCCCGGCAGCCACAACACCAGGCAATGCGGTAAACCGATGGCGAAATCGTCACGGCATAGCGTATATTCGCCTTTCTCCGCAGCACGGCGCCCCAACGTAATCAGGTGGCAAAGTTCGGCGTAACCCTGCCGGTTCGTTGCCAGCACCACCAGCCTGGTGGCATCGGTCAGTCGCAGTTCGCTACCGGCGATCAACTGTAAGTCGAGTGAGCGGGCTGCGCTGTGCGCGCGTACGATTCCGGCCATTGAGCATTCGTCGGTCAGCGCCAGCGCACGATAACCGAGTGCCGCAGCGGTTGTTACGAGTTCCTCCGGGTGCGAGGCGCCACGCAGGAACGTGAAATTACTGAGCGCATGCAGCTCCGCATAACCGGGTTGCATCAGCCGAAAACCCCGTGCAGAAACCAGCGCGCCGTTTTACGGCGTTCACGATAAATCCACAGCCGGGCGCCATCGGGATTGACTGCTATGTAGTAATCCCGGCTTACCGGCGCATCATCCCACCATCCGGTCTCGATACGCTCGGGACCGCTCTCGATCTGCAGGCGGCCGCAATACCAGGGCCGTTCCCGCACGATCTCGAGCGCTCTCGGCACATCCAGCATCCACGTAGGACGCATAGCCGGGACCGGGGACACGCCATCGCCGCTGGCCCCGCCCCGCCGCCATGCCACTTCGGGGCGATGCTCGGCGACCAGGTGCGTACCGTATACCGCGGCGTCTCCGAGCCGGATCCGTAATCGCCCGACCAGTTCGCGTAATCCGTGCCGGTCTGCCGGCTGATCAGGGTCAGCATCGAAAAGACCCGCACTGTCCTGGCGCAACGGTAGTGGCGTTCCGCTGCGCAAACACAGCGCATTGGCCGGCGCCGGCAGTACCAGACGCTCCAGGATCACCGCCATGAGCCCGCCAATATAGGCGCCATCGCAACTCGGGCTCGCCAGCCCCAGCGGCAGCCGCGTTGGCGGATGATCGGCATGTACTACCTCGAAGATGACACGTTCCACCGCCAACTGCCGGGGCAGAAGAAACCTCTGCAGCCGGCTCAGCAAACAACCGATCCAGGGCGCCAGTGCAGATGCGGTATGCACCTCGAAATCAAACTCGAGCGTATCCGCAAAATAGGCCGGCGGGGTAAAAGCCTGGCGCGGATCGGCCTGTCGGCCCAGCGCCCGATCAAGCATATCGAGACGTTGCTGACCAAAACGCCGGGCAAAACCGTCACGCGGTAAACGCAGGCAATCGGACAGCGTATATACCCCCGTGCCTGCGAGTGTTGCGAGCAACTGCTCCGGCCAGTCGAGACATGACAGGGGCACTCCGCCGAGCCGCCCCGATAATTGCGCGGTCTCCAGAACCGGCTTTCCCTCGCCAGCGCGGGCCAGCCATGCCGCTGCGAGCGGCGTGGGCGCGAGCGCCAGCCGCGTCGTGTATCCGGGCTCGCTCAGAACGCCCCGCACATCGCTGCACAGTCGCTCCAGCCCGCCGAACAATCGCAGACTGCCCTGTACTTCCAGCAACACCATATCGGCGGCATCGCAACTGACACGGGGACTGAACCGCCCAAGCCGGATGGCAATTTGTTCCAGCGCCTGCTGTTCACGTAAAGGGCTACGTTCCGCCGCTCGCAAATCCGGCAGCAAGGCAAACGCGGCATTGAGACTCATGCCGGGGCGTATGCCGGCAGCCATACAGGTATCGTTGGGTATCCATACCCGGCGCGCGGCACCTTGCCCGGTTACGACAATCAGCGGGCCGTCGTTGTGACCGAACACCTCCAGCCCGAGACGCGGCAGGTTCACCGCCAGCCACAATACCGGTCTCGGCACGGGGCGCGCGAACGGTGAAACCGGCACCGCGTCATGGGCCGGTTTTAGCGGCTGTTCATCGGGAAGAGAAAAAAGCGGGAGGGACTTTTCCTGTAAGCGGCTCATGACCTGGCGACTTCCCTGTGCCGGGCCGGGTCAATGGGCCAGCCATTGCAGGCCGTCCAACACCGCAGGCCGCCCACCGCGGGCTTTCAGGATACGCAAGCAGCGCTCACCACTGCCGACGCTCATCTCCAGCCTCAGGGCAGCTGGCGAATGCTCCCGCGCCGCCGCGGGTGGACGAAAGACCAGCCCCCAGGCGGCGCCCGACTCGGCAGCCAGCTGCAAACGGCGTGCTTCCCTGCCACTCAGGCGTTCTATCCATAACAGTACCGCCGCGCAGCACCCGGAGCGCAGGCCCTGTTCGGCGGCCCACAGAACGTCGCGCGACTGCTCCGGTCGCACCACCAGGTGCCGGGAGATATCCAGACCCGCCGCAGCAAGTGCCGGCGCATAGGGCTCATGTGGTGGCGCAACCCACATCAGCCTGCGGTCACACTGACGGCTCAATGCGGACAGCGCCGGCAAAAACAATCTCAACTCACCAATCCCGTAATGCCCGACAATCAACTCGGTCAGCGCACCCAGAGGCCAGCCACCGCCAGGCAATTGCCTATCCAGTTCGGGGTAGCCGGTGGCAATCGTGGCCACTCGCTGAACGCCATTACGGGCACGCCACAAACCGGCCTGATCGAGAAGTGCCTGGGGAAGCGGTTTCACTGCAGTCCGGCACTCCGTCGCACAACCCCAACGACAACCCCTTCGATAATCAGAGGCTGCTCAGCCAGATCCAGCCGCATCGGTGCGAAATCCGGGTTCTCCGGTAACAGCCAGACCAGCTTGCCTTCCTGGCGATAGCGCTTGACGGTTACCTCATCTTCCAGACGCGCAACCACGATCTGGCTGTTGCGGATGTCGGGAGTCCGGTGCACCGCCACCAGGTCACCATCCAGGATGCCGGCGTCACGCATGCTCATGCCTTTTACCTGCAACAGATAATGCGGTTTGGGGCTGAACAGATCCGGGTCGAGTTGATAACGCGCCTCGATATGCTGCTCTGCCAGGATGGGATGACCGGCCGCCACCCGGCCCACCAGGGGTAACCCTATTTGCTCGCGCAATGCGTCTTTGAGCTGAATGCCACGGGAAGTGCCGGAAATCAGTTCGATCGCACCCTTGCGTTGCAGCGCACGAAGATGCTCCTCAGCGGCATTGACCGACTTGAAACCTAGCGCACGTGCAATCTCCGCGCGGGTCGGCGGCATTCCCTGCTCGACGATAAAATCACGGATGAAAGCCAGTACCTGCGATTGACGGGGTGTCAGTTCCTGCATAAGAATACACCTGTATATAAAAACAGTTGTCATTATATACAGGAAAAGTTTCAGCACAAGCCCTTACCCGACCGCAACCAATTTGCCGCCTGTCGCATCTAAGGACAGCACATCGCTTGAACTTTTCGTATTCAACTCAGTCTGCACAGGAAGGCCTGAAACAGGCCGGGGCACAACAAGCTAACTAAAACAATATAAAGTTATGCGGCTGTCCACGACCGACAGTCACCAGAGGGATGGCCTGCAATGAGTCTCACGATCAATTCCCTACGCAATCCGGCCGGGATAGCCGTCGTTGTCGCGATCATCGTGTTCTTCGGGCTCTACAGCCTCAACAAGCTCCCGGTGCAGCTGTTTCCAAATATCGACGAACCGGAAATGTCGGTCCAGACCGGCTGGCGCGCCGCCTCGCCGCGCGAAGTCGAATCGGAACTGGTCGAGCCGATCGAAGAGGTCCTGCAGGGCCTGCCCGGTATGAAGGAAATGAGCGCCGGCGCGAACAAGGGCTTCTCCTGGATCAATATGCGTTTCGGGCTCGACACCGATATGCAGAAAACCCTTATCGATGTCATCAGCCGGATCAATCGCCTGCAGCCATTACCGCGCGATGCCACACCGCCGTCGGTACGCCTCGGGGCCGGCTGGGGTGGCGGCACCAATGAAACTCTGACCTGGTTCTTCGTCCAGTTGCTACCTGGCACGGCTGGTCCGATAGAGAGTTACCAGCGCGTCATCGAAGACATTCTCAAGCCCAGGCTCGAGAGTATTCCCGGCGTCGCCGGCGTCGAAATCCGTGCCGGCCAGGACGAGCAGCTGCAAATCGTGTTCGATCCCTACCGCGCCGCCGAACTCGGTATCCAGATTCCTGCCGTCGCATCGATAGCCGGCCGGGCCAACGACGTGTCCGGCGGATTCGTCGAGGTCGGAAGACGCCAGTACACGCTGCGTTTTGCCGGCCGCTATACACCCGATCAATTGTCCGAACTGATCCTCGAGTGGCGTGACGGTAGACCCGTCCGACTCGGCGACATTGCCGACATCAGCGTCAGCCGCGGCGACCGTGCCAATTTCTCGATCCAGAATGGCAACCCGGCCATGGGCGTTGAGATCTTTAAGGAATCCGGCGCGAATGCCTTACAAGCCCTGACGGCGGTCAAAGCGGCGGTAGAGGAAATCCGCGAAGAACAACTGCAGGAACTCGGTCTTTCCATCCAGCAGTCATTCGATGCATCGGTATTCATCAAGCGCGCGGTCGGACTCGTCACCAGCAATCTGGTGATAGGCGTTCTGCTGGCGGTCGGGGTGCTCTGGTGGTTCCTGCGGCAATGGCGGGCAACCCTGCTCGTGGCCACCGCGATACCGATTTCGCTGCTGTCCACCTTCGTGGTCCTTTATCTGACCGGGCGCACGCTGAATATCATCTCGCTGGCTGGACTCGCATTCGCAGTCGGCATGGTGCTCGACGCCGCGATCGTCGTCCTCGAGAACATCGTCCGCCTTCGCGGCCAGGGCCGCGGCGCGCTCGACGCGGCAGCCGAGGGCACGACCCAGGTTCTGGGCGCGCTGGTGGCATCGACCGCCACGACCGTCGCGATCTTCCTGCCGGTGATTTTCCTTAAAGATGTCGAGGGACAATTATTTGCCGATCTCGCGCTGACCATTGCTATTGCCGTGAGCATTTCCCTGCTGGTCGCGATAACCGTACTGCCGACCGCGGCGGCGAAGTGGCTCGACTCCGAACACCTCAAGGATCGCCATGAAAACACCTGGCAGCGGATGGCGGCGGCAATTGTGCGCCTCACCGACACGCCGCTGCGGCGCTGGCTGACGATTCTGGTCCTGATGGGCACACCGGTGCTGGTGACACTGACACTGATTCCACGGATGGATTATCTGCCGCCGGTCAAACGCGATGCGATCGACGGGTTCTTCCAGTTTCCGCCCGGAGCCAATACCGATCTTATCGAAGACGAAATCGTAAAGGTCATGGTCGACCGGCTGGAACCGTACATGAGCGGCGAGAAAGAACCGGCGCTGAAAAACTACTACATCATCGTCTGGCCAAACGGGGGCACTATCGGGGTCCGCGCAAAGGACCAGACCCGGGTCAAGGAACTCGAGGCAATCATCCGTGACGAGGTGGTCGCCGGTCTCCCGGATACGTTTGCCTTCGTGATGCAGGGCAATCTGTTTGGCGGCTTTGGCGGCGGCCGCAATATCTCGATGGTGATGCAGGCCACCGACACCGGCGCCCTGCTAGACGCGGCCCGGCAGGGCATGGGCATCGTGCAGCAAAAACTGCCCGGGTCACGGGTCCAGCCAAGGCCCGGCACCGAACTCGCCGAACCCGAACTACGCCTGACTCCGGACGATCAGCGTATCAACGAGGCAGGCTGGACACGCGAGACCTTGTCCAGCGTCGTGCGCAGTCTGGGCGACGGTGTCTGGGTCGGCGAGTACTTCGACGGCGAGAAACGCATGGATATCATCCTCCGCGCGGAGCCTTGGGCCAACCCCGATGAACTCGAAGCCGTACCTTTAGCCACGCCGCTGGGTGGTGTCCTGCCGCTCGGAGAACTGGTGGATATCCAGCGCACTGTTGGACCGAGCCAGATTCTGCGGATCGACCGCCGTCGCAGCGTCGTGCTGAACGTCACGCCGCCGGAGGATCTGTCGCTGGAAGAGGCGATCGAGATCCTGCAGCAAGAAGTTGAACCCGAGTTGAAACCGCTGCTGCCGGCGGATGGAACGATCCAGTATGGCGGCAGCGCGAGCGCGCTAAAGTCCGCGATCGCGAATATGTCGGAGAACTTCCTGCTCGCGGTAATGGTGTTGTTTCTGCTGATGAGCGCCTTGTTCCGCTCGATGCGCGACAGTCTTCTGGTGCTCCTTGCACTTCCGCTGGCCACTGTCGGCGGTGTCGCGGCATTGCGCATACTGAATGCGTTGAGTTTTCAGCCAATGGATCTGCTGACGATGATCGGTTTCATCATCCTGATGGGACTCGTGGTCAACAATGCGATCCTGCTGGTCCACCAGACACGTATGGCTGAGCGCGGCGGCATGGCCCGGCGTGACGCGGTCTCGCATGCGCTGCAGGTTCGACTGCGTCCAATATTCATGAGTACACTGACCAGCATCTTCGGAATGCTGCCCCTGGTGTTGATGCCGGGTGCCGGTAGCGTGATCTATCGCGGCCTGGCGGTGGTCATCGTCGGCGGCATGTCAGTCAGCGCTATATTCACACTGTTGCTGTTGCCGACGCTGCTCCGGCTCGGAGAAGGCGCCGCGGCAAAACAGACAACGCCAGCCGGCACTGCAGCCGAAGTCGGCAAGGCCCTGGAAACCTGATCGAACGGTTTGGGAAAGCTCGTATGAACAAACAAGTCTATCGCTTTGCGGCATTGCCTCTGCTTGCCGCGCTTGCGGGCCAGGCCGCGCTTGCCCAGCAAGGGCCGCCGCCGCCCACCGTTCGCGTCGACCAGGCGCAGCGCCAGAAAATGGCCTCTGTGGTCCAGGCCCCGGGAACCGTAGTAAGCCGCAACGATGCGCGGATTGCGGCTGAGATCTCGGGACGGCTGAGCTGGGTTGCAGAAGCCGGTGACCTGATAGAAAGCGGCGATGTGATCGCCCGGATTGATGATCGCGCGCTCTCACTGCAATTGCAGGAGGACGATGCCACTATCAAGCGTCTCGAAGCGAATCTCGTTTACCTCAGCCAGCAGCTCGACCGGCTGCAGAAGCTGGCACGGCAAAACAACGCGGCGCGTAATCAGCTCGACGAATCAACTGCGCAGAAGGCGATGGCCGAACAGGATCTGGTGCAGGCCCGCGTGTCGCGCGAGCAGACTCTTTACAGCCTGCAACGGGCGCAGGTCAGAGCGCCGTTTTCCGGTCAGATTGTCGAACGGATGGTCCAGGCTGGCGAGTTTATTTCCGTCGGCGGAACGATTGCCCGTCTGGTCGATACGACCAATATCGAGGTCCGCGCGCGCGCGCCCATGGTGGTCGCACCTTATCTCTTTGCAGATATGAAAGTAACGGTTCGTGATCAACGCCACTTTACGAACAACACGATTCGTTCCGTGATCCCGGTTGGTGACGAGCGATCACGCATGATCGAGGTAAGAGTGGCGCTTGATCCGAACAGCTGGGTGATTGGTTCTGCGGTCCGGGTGGAACTGCCACGCAGCGAGGCCACGGAGGTGGTAGCGGTGCCGCGCGATGCTCTGATCCTGCGCCAGGACATTATCTACCTGTTCAAGCTGGTCGAGGGCAACAAAGTGGAGCAGATTCCGGTTCAGACCGGGGTCGGCAACGGCTCGATGATCGAGGTACGCGGAAACATCAGCGACGGCGACCAGGTCGTCATCCGCGGTGGCGAGCGTCTCCAACCCGGGCAAACGGTACAAATCGCCGAAGAAGTCGTAACTGCCGGCTAGCACCACTGGCACCGCGTGCGCCGGACGGTCACAATAACCGCCTTTCTGCAGCGGAACCCGCGCAATGCCAGACAGCAATTCTTATGATGTCATCATCGTCGGTGGTGGCCACAACGGCCTCGTCTGCGCCTGCTATCTTGCCCGGGCCGGGCGCAAGGTTGTGGTCCTGGAACGCCGCGAAATATTGGGTGGCGCTGCCGTCACGGAAGAATTTCACCCCGGTTTTCGCAACTCCGTGGCCAGCTATACGGTCAGCCTGCTCCATCCGAAGATCATTGCCGATTTACACCTCGCCCGACACGGCCTGCGAATTGTCGAACGTCCGCTGGCCAATTTCATGCCATTACCTGACGGCAGACACCTCAGCTTTGGCGCAGACGAGAGCAGCGATTTCGAGCAGATTGCACGATTTTCCAAAAAGGACGCCGCACGCCTGCCGCGCTACTACGAGATGCTGGACGGAGTCGTCGGACTGCTGCGCGCGACCTTGCTTGAAACACCGCCGAACGCGGGCGGCGGGCTCATTGACGCGTGGCGCGCGCTGAAAAGCGGACGGCGCTGGCTGAACCTGGGTCTGGAGCAACAAAGATCGGTTCTGCGATTAATCTCGCGCAGCGCGGGCGAAATTCTCGATGACTGGTTCGAAACGCCGGCGCTGAAGGCCCTGTTCGGTTTCGATGCGATCGTCGGAAATTTCGCGAGCCCGTTTCATCCCGGGACCGGCTATGTCCTGCTCCACCACGTGTTCGGCGAGGTCAATGGCAAGCAGGGCGCCTGGGGACATGCCATCGGCGGCATGGGAGCGATTACCCAGGCGATGGCCGCGGAGGCGCGAGAGCTCGGAGTTGAGTTGCGCACGGCGACCCCGGTTGCGGAAATCCTGATCGAAAACTCGAAGGTAAGCGGTGTTCGCAGCGGCGACGGTGAAGTATTTCGGGCGCGCCAGGTCGCGGCAAACGTCAACCCGAAGCTGCTTTTTCTGGATTTGCTACCGGGCGCCGAATTGGCGCCGGAGTTCGTCGAGTCAATCAGGGGTTTTCGCTGCGGTTCCGCTACATTCAGAATGAACGTTGCGCTGTCGGAACTGCCCGACTTTTCCTGTCTGCCGGGCACTGCCCAGGGCCGCCATCATGGCGGCGGCATTATCATGGGCCCTTCACTGGAGTACATGCACGATGCCTACGAGGACGCGCGGAAAATCGGCTGGTCGCGGCGGCCAGTGGTCGAAATGCTGATTCCCAGCACCATCGATGACAGCCTCGCTCCATCGGGACAGCACGTCGCGAGCCTGTTTTGCCAGCACTTTAGTCCAACCCTGCCGGACGGAAGACACTGGGACGAGTGTCGCGACGACGCGGCCGAGACGATCATCGACACGGTCAACGAATATGCTCCCAATTTTCGTTCCAGCATTGTTGGCAGGATGGTGCTCTCGCCCGCCGATCTGGAGCGCAAATTCGGACTCGTCGGCGGCGACATCTTCCACGGTCGGCTCAGCATGGAACAACTCTACAGCGCCCGGCCGCTGCTCGGCTACGGCGACTACCGAACGCCGATCGGCAATCTCTACATGTGTGGTTCCGGAACTCATCCCGGCGGCGGCGTAACCGGGCTGCCCGGACACAACGCCGCTCGCGAAATCCTCCGTGATAAACGGCATTGACGCCACCGCGTGCATCATGTCGCAGTAGCGCGACGCTTGATTGCTCGGCCCGTTATGAAGTATGTTCTCTGGGCGAATAGGTCAGGACCTCATCGAAAAGATATCTGGCCACTCGAATCTGTTGAAATTGATTACAATTTTCATCGTTAGTTTGATTGCTAGGGGACGAGTCATGAATAAGAAGATCGGAATTGCCATGAAGGCCGGTGCAGTTGCTGTCGCACTTGTACTCGCATCAGGATGTGCCACCAACACAAGGCTTGACGAAGTCAAAGCCGTTGCTGACCGGGCTCTGAGCGAAGCGCAGGCAGCAAAATCGGCCGCGGATGCTGCCGGACGTGCTGCCAACGATGCCAAGCAGATGTCTGCTGCGGCACAGAGTGCGGCTGATCAGGCTGGACGTGCAGCACAGGCCTCGCAGGCTTGCTGCAACCGTAACAGCGAGAAAATCGATCGCATGTTTGAGAAGGCACAGCGCAAGTAAGCTGTCACCCTTTGCAAACAGAACGCCGCGGCTTTACCGCGGCGTTTTTTTTTACCTCTCTACCCCGTCAAAGGCTATCGCTAAAGCGAATTCTGCTCTCGCTCGGCCTTGGGGGCATCGTCGTTGCTCACCCGAATCGGCGCGGCATCGATTGCAGCCATCGAGTCCGGCACACCATTCGCCGCCTCGAATATCGCGCCGATACGGTCCCAGTCGACCGCAATATTGCGCTCGCTGGTCGCCTTTACGAGTAACTCGGTCACGATCGTCAGATCACGCCCGATACGTTCCGCATCCTCATCCAGCGGCGGGTGTGCCTCCAGGTAAAGGGAATCCACACCCCATCCCACCTTGTACGGCTCATTGATGATCCGCACCGGAGTACCCACGGGAACCACCTCGAACAACGCCTCGATGTTTTCCGGATACATCCGGATACATCCATGCGTCACCCGCATACCGACGCCGGCCGGTTTGTTGGTGCTGTGGATAAGGTAGCCGGGGATCGACAGGCGCATGGCGAAGCCGCCCAACGGGTTATCCGGACCGGGCGGAACCACTTTGGGCAGTATGTCTCCGTCCTCCGCGTGTTCCTTGCGGATCGACTCTGGCGGATACCACGACGGGTTACGGACTTTCGTAACTATTTTGGTCTGCCCCAGCGGCGTTGCCCAGTCCATGCGCCCGATGCTGATCGGGTAAGTTTCGACCATCGGTACTTCGCCGGATTTGACCGGCGGGTAGTAATACAGGCGCAATTCGGGAAGATTCAGCACGATGCCCTTGCGCGGTCCAGGCGGCAGAATGAAGCGAGTGGGCAACAACACCTCTGTGCCTTCCCCCGGTAACCAGGGATCGGTCTCGGAGTTGGCGCGGACGATATCCTCGTATCCCAACCCGTGTTCGCGAGCGATATCGAGGAGAGTGTCCTCTTCGCTCGCTCTCACCGTGCTCGTCGTGCCGACGACATCGATATCGGGCGGTGGTAACACGAAACTCGCCGCGCTCGCCGCCCCCGATAAGAGAAACGCCGCAATCGCGGTCGCGGCAAGAGAAAATGGAGCGAGTATTAGAAACATTCCTGAACTGATCCTGAGTGCAAAACTGGGGGGAAACGACGGATTTGGGTCATTATCCTCCCATGGCAGGGGGTGATCGGCAAGTCTGGGGAAATCAGCCGAGCGCAGGTATCACGAGCGCATAACCCGCCGCGGTAACCACGATAATGGCGATCACGTTGAGCCAGAACCCGGCGCGACTCATCTCCAGAATCCGGACCCGCCCTGATCCGAACACGATCGCATTCGGCGGCGTCGCAACCGGCAACATGAAAGCGCAACTCGCGGCAATGGCGGCGGGCACTGCCAGCGCAAGCGGTTCCAGTCCAAGCGCCGGCGCAACCGCGGCCAGAATCGGTATCAGCGTCGCTGTTGTGGCGGTATTGCTGGTCAACTCGGTGAGAAAGACGATCAGCGCCACGACTGCCAGGATGATTACCCAACCCGGCATCGACGTCAGCCCTGCGGTGCTGGCAACGAGAAACTCGCCAACCCCGTTTACCCGTATTGCTGCGGCAAGGCTAAGGCCCCCGCCAAACAACACCAGCAGGCCCCAGGGCAACCGGACCGCGGTTTCCCAGTCCATGGCAAAAACCGGGCGGCGCAACGAGACCGGGAACACAAACAACAGCAACGCTCCGATTATCGCGATGCCGGCATCGCTCAGACCCGCCAGTGGCATCGTCGCGCCAACTTCGAGCCGATTGAGCAGCGGCCGCGTCAACCACAATCCGGCCGTCAGGAGAAAAACCACCAGCGTCACTCGCTCCCCGGTACTCATTGGCCCCAGCCCGGTATAGGCTCTGTCGATCGCGCCGGGACCGGCATCTATCCGCTCATTGCCCAGCGGGAAAAGAACTCTCGTCAGCAACCACCAAACGGCGGGCAACAGTGTGCAAACCACCGGCACCCCTACCGCCATCCAACCGACGAAACTTATCTCGACGCCAAGATCGCTCGATGCGAATGCCGCGAGGAAAGCGTTCGGAACCGTGCCGATCAACGTACCAATTCCGCCGATCGATGCCGCATAGGCAATCCCGAGCAACAGACACAGCGCGAAGCGATGCTGGCCGGCCGTCCGTGCGGACTGTTCTGCGTCTTCACCGAGCGTGATGATGGAAATCGCAATCGGCAACATCAACAGGGTCGTCGCGGTATTGGTCACCCACATGCTCATCGCGGCGGTAATAAACATGAAGCCCGCGACAACGCGCGCCTGCCCGGTGCCGACGAAACGTAATGCGGTAAAGGCGATCCGTCTGTGCAGCCCCCAACGCTCCATCGCGAGCGCGATGATAAATCCGCCCATGAACAGAAAGATCAGTTCGTGCCCGTACGGCGCGGCGGCTGCCCGTATCGGCGCTGCACCCGCCAGCGGAAAGACAGCGAGTGGTATCAACGCGGTTGCATAGACCGGTATTGCCTCGGTCATCCACCATATGGCCATCCACACACCCACCGCCGCGGTCGCCCTTCCCTCTGGGCTAAATACCGTATGGATTCCGTTACCGTCGACGAATTCCGCCGGCAGCAATTGGTAGACGAGTAGCGCAAGCAACGGTCCGGCGAGCAACGCGACGAACCGGATTGCAGATGAAGCTGACAAAGAGTTTCGGATATCGGACCTCACGACTCTGGTCTATTATGTTGGGGTGCCTGACCCGGCGGCTGCGCAATATTGCAGACGAATAACACAGCCGCGGACAGCACTACAAATCAAACAGGCCTCAGGCAACGGACTCCTGGCACAATGAAGATATCAATAGAAATCGGCGAAAAGGACATTGCCCATCTGCGCAGGGAAATACGCGCAGTCAGAAAGACCGTCAAGCGCATGGATATCGATGAGGTCATCGCCGGAGCGCGCGAAGCGCTGAGTGCGTTGCGCCGGCAAAACGTGCCGGAATTCGTTTCCAGTCGTGCCACTCAGCTGGAAATGCTGGTCGATATGGCGCTGGACGAGGACTGGTCGCTACCGCGACTGGAACGCGAGGACGTACTTGCCGTACTCGCGTATCTGTCAGATCCAAACGACCTGATCCCGGACGACGTGCCGGGGCTCGGCTACCTCGACGACGCCATCATGGTCGAGTTACTGCTGCGCGATCTGCGCCATCAGCGGGAAGCCTATGCGGATTTCTGCAGCTACCGCGAGACCTATTTCAAGCGCCACAAGGTCGGCCGCGATCTTGAAACCCGGGCTCGCCGGCTGAAGCAACGCCGTTCTCAGCTCTACCAGCGCATGTACCGGCGTATCGACAATGACAGGTCCGGCGAGAAACGGCTTTTCTGATTCCTGCTGCCTGGGGCGCGCCCGCTTTTGCGCCGGAACGATGCGATTGGCGCCCGGGCAACCGCGCCAGGCGCCACCGCTTTTCTTGAAATAGCTCGCAAAAAGAGCTATAAGTTAATGTTCCACGGAGGAGAAGCAATGGAAGCAAAAATAATCCGAGGAACGGAAACAGGGGTGAGCGACGTGGCTACCCCATCCGGATCCCAGGCAACAAAACTGAACAGATCAACCGATACGCATAGTGGCGTGCCGGCAAAGCGGCAGGATGTAAGCGTTACAGGTTCCGTCCAGGCCTGGGATGCATTCGAAATCTGGCGCTCCCGTATTCATACCGCGCGCGGCGGCACCTGACCCGCTGACCGTCCCGGCCCTGGCCAGAAGCTGACGCCGGCCAGGCCCCGGGGACCGCCCAATCTAATACCTGATCAGTGCGGACCCCCAGGTGAAACCACCCCCGAAAGCCTCGAGCAAGAGCATGTCTCCGCGCTTGATTCGCCCGTCTCGTACTGCCACATCCAATGCCATCGGCACCGACGCCGCCGAGGTGTTGCCGTGGTCCTGGACGGTGAGGATGACCCTCTCCATTGGCATATCGAGTTTCTTCGCGGTGGCTTTGATAATCCTGATATTTGCCTGATGCGGTATCAGCCAGTCGATGTCCGATTTCTCCAGGCCGTTGGCCGCCAGGGTTTCCTCGACGATTTCGCCCAGCTTGGTGACCGCGACCTTGAATACTTCGTTGCCACGCATCTGAATGAAATCGCCGCCTTCTTTCCAGGAGGCAAAACCGCGTGATACCCCACTCGGGAAAAACAACAAATCCTTGTATTGCCCATCAGCGTGGAGGTGGGTGGAAACGATGCCGGGCTCATCGGACGGCTCAATAATGACCGCGCCTGCTCCGTCGCCGAACAACACGCAGGTGCCGCGGTCAGACCAGTCGACCATTCTCGACAACGTCTCCGCACCGATTACGAGCGCGCATTTCGCAGAGCCTGTCTGAACAAACTTGTCGGCGACACCCAGCGCATAAATGAAGCCACTGCAGGCGGTTTCCAGGCTGAAAGCCGGACAACCTCCAATGCCGAGCTTCTCCTGAACCAGGCATCCGACATTCGGGAAAACCTGGTCCGGCGTCGTCGTCCCGACCGCGATGAAATCAATGTCCTCCGGGCTGATCCCGGCCGCCTCTATCGCCTGCCTGGCCGCACCGACACACAGGTCCGAGGTCGTCTCGCCGTCGGCCGCGATATGCCGACGCTCAATGCCGGTGCGACTCCTGATCCACTCGTCAGTGGTATCGACCATTTTCTCGAGGTCGGCATTGGTGACCAGGTTATCGGGAAGACATCGTCCGGTACCGCTGATTTTTGAGTAAATCACTATGGCTGCTCTTGCAGAAGTTTGCTTATGCGCGCCGGCAAATCCGTGTGCGCCTCAAGGCGCGCCATATCCAGCGCGTTACAAAATGCGACCTCGTCGGCGCCACCATGACTCTTTACTACCACGCCATTTAGCCCGACGAGGCTTGCGCCATTGTAACGCCGCGGATCGAGCCGCGCTTTGAGGGCCTTTAGCGCCGACATTGCCGCCAGGCCCTGCAGGCGGGTGAAGGGGGAACGCGTGAACTCCTCACGGGTCAGTTGGGCAATCATCTTCGCCACGCCCTCCATCGTCTTGAGCGCAACATTGCCGGTGAAACCATCGGTCACGACGACATCCACATCACCGTGGAATATATCGTCGCCCTCGACAAAGCCGACATAGTTGAGACCGCTCGCGAGCAACAATGCCGCAGCCTCCTGCACTATTTCGTGTCCCTTTATTTCCTCCTCGCCAATATTCAGGAGACCGACACGCGGTCGCTGCAGTCGATGCACTTCCTGCGCGGTGATCGACCCCATCAATGCAAACTGAAACAGCTGCTCCGCCGTGCAGCGAGCATTGGCGCCAAGATCCAGCATGTGGGTGTGGCCATTGACCGCCGGTATCGCAGAGATGATCGCCGGCCGATCGATACCGGGTAGCGTCTTCAGGACAAATCGCGCAGTCGCCATCAGCGCGCCGGTGTTTCCAGCGCTGACGCATGCCTTCGCATCACCCTTCTTTACCAGGTCGATTGCGACGCGCATGGACGAGTCTTTCTTGTGCCGAACCGCATCCCGTGCGCTGTCATCCATGGTCACGACCTGCGACGCATGAACGATGGCAAGCCGCGACTCTTCCCCGGAATGTGCGAGTGCCAGACTGTGCAAAAGCGGCTCGTCGCCGACTAGCAGCAGGCGCGAATCGCCGTGCTCATGCAGAAATCGGAGGCAGGCGGGAACGCAGATACCAGCGCCATGGTCGCCGCTCATCGCATCAACGGCGATTGTGGTCAGCATCTCGCCCTCGGCTTGCGATTATCTTTCACCATGCAGCGCCGGCGATAAAACGTCGGCAAGCAGAGTTATTCGATTTCTTCTTCTTCGCTGGCGGGCTTTATCACTTGCCGGCCACGATAATAGCCATCCGGGCTGATGTGGTGACGGCGGTGCGTCTCACCACTGGTCGGCTCAATCGAAAGCGCCGGTTTGCCGAGGCTGTCATGCGCGCGGCGCATATCCCGCTTCGACGAAGATTTCCTGTTTTTCTGAACGGCCATCGTGCTGTACTCCAAAAATTTTCCAAAAATAGACTATGCAAAAAAAATCAGTCGCGCTTCTTCTTTAGCTCGGCCAGCGCAGCAAACGGATGCGCCGACTCGCGATCGGCGGAAGCGGCTAAGAAATTACCCGTGATTGCCTTGCAAGCCGCGCCTTCGTGCATCGGCGCAAATGGCACCTGAAGCATCAACTCATCCTCGATCAACGGCGCCAACTTCAGCGTCGTATCCCTGCCCTCTCCTCTTGCAATACCCTCGGCGCGGCAATCCCCGAGCAGAATCAACTCAAAATCGGACGCTGGCGCGGCCGACTGCGTGCCGGACTCGCTCAGCATCCACGCAAAATCGTGCCCTACCGGATACACCATCGGGCGCAGACACCGCTGGCATTGCAATGCCAGCCGAGCCTCGACCCGACCCTGCACGGCTACCGACTCCGCCGCCCGCGACACCGTCAATACGACCTGCGCAGAGCCATGCTCGGCACACTCCGGCTCGAGGACTGCTGCCAATCTGGGCAATTCCGGGAAACCGATCGTCTCATCAACCGCAAAGCCCGTGGCGGCAAGCTCGAAAATCCGGACAGGCTCGGTGAGAGTTCCAGACATAAGCGATCAATTATATCTGTTTGCCAGAAACGGGTCAAAGCCCACGGAGGCCACCAAGCCATTGATTGTTAAATGGATAACCGCTGCAGCCCATGTCTTGCCTCACATGCGTACAATTGCGCGACCGCATTCACAGCAGGGACATCGAGTGACCACATTCGCGCCCACCACAGCACGGCCATTGGTCCTTGCATCGAGCTCCAGCTATCGCGCCGGTCTGTTACGGCGCCTTGGGCTGGAATTTATCCAGGCTTCCGCAGACATCGACGAGGCTGCGCTTGCCGGCGAGACACCACGCGAACTTGCGTCGCGGCTGGCCCGGCTAAAGGCCGAAAAACTAGCGGATCAGTATCCAGCCGCCACAATCATTGGCTCCGACCAGGTTGCCAGTATCGAAGACGCCGTGCTCGGAAAGCCGCTCCATCCCGATGCAGCGGCGCGCCAGCTGCGACTCTGCGCCGGAAGCCAGGTCCGGTTCTATACCGCAGTGTACGTCTGGAATCCCGCGCCACTTTATGAAAAACACCACGTTGACGAAACAGAGGTGTTCTTTCGCCAACTCAGCGACGATGAAATCTCCCGCTATGTCGCCCGCGAACCAGCGCTGGACTGTGCCGGTGGTTTCAAGGCCGAGGCGCTCGGCATTTCGCTGTTCGATAAAATCGTGAACCACGACCCGACCGGGCTGATAGGGTTACCGTTGATATGGTTGGCGCGCGCATTACGCGACAGCGGCTTCCGCTTACCGTGAATGGCCTGAACCGTCCGCTTCCAGACGATCCAGCAACTCGCGCAACCCAGCTTGCAGCGGGGCGGCAATACACACCAGCTCGTTTCCGCCCGGCTGTTCGAACGAAAGCGACTGCGCATGCAGAAACATGCGCTTCAATCCCAGCTTGCGGAAATCTCGGTTGACCTCACGGTCGCCGTATTTCTCATCACCCACGACAGGATGTCCCAAATGCGCTGCATGGACCCGAATCTGATGGGTTCTGCCTGTTTCGATCCTGACCTCGACCAGGGTTGCCTGTGAAAACGTCTGGACGGATTTGAACGTCGATACCGAGCGCTTGCCGGATTCAGGCTCCACCATGACCATGCGTTCGCCACCACGCCGCAGATTTGTCACCAGCGCGGCATCTACCCGGCTGCTTCCAGGTCTGAGCCGGCCCGCCAGCAATGCAAGGTAACGTTTGTCGACCGAATTCTCCCTCAGTCGTTCATGCATGGCGCGCAAAGCGCTACGACGCTTGGCAAACAACAGACAGCCACTGGTGTCCCGGTCGAGACGATGGACGAGCTCGAGATACGCAAGATCGGGACGAGCCTGACGCATGAGCTCTATTGCGCCAAAACTCACACCGCTGCCGCCATGCGCCGCCATTCCCGCCGGCTTGTTGATGGCCAGCAAACGCTCGTCCTCGAAAATAATCTGCCCGAGTATGGCCTTCGTGGCGGCGTCGGGCGAACGCGGTGCCTCGCCTCCGGCTCTCCGTAACGGCGGCAGCCTTACCGATTCTCCGGCATTGAGTTTGCGTGAAGCCGCCGCCCTTCCGCCGTCGACCCGTACCTCGCCACGCCGGATCGCGCGGTAAATTCGGGTCTTGGGCACACCCTTCAGTACCCGCAGGAGGAAATTATCCAGGCGCTGGCCCGCCTCCTCCTCGCTAATGCGGTGATAACTGACCTTCGGGGAGTCTTTACGATTTTTCAAAGGCTTAGCGGTCATTTTCGTTGCTGGTTCACGCGGCTGTTGCTATAGTAACGCAGCGGCGTCGGGCGCAACGTGAGAATTCAACAAACTGCCGACCCACGCCGTCAGCACAATTTTTTGGGGCGGTTCCCCTCTATCAAGGCGGAACCGCAAGGTTTGTCACCAGCCCGAATTTCGGGCTGCGGTTGGCTGCAGTCTTGGAAACCGCAAGCGCTCAAAGCGCTTGCGGAACAGCGCCGACGCCAATTTGAGGCGAATGGCATGCCGCGAGTTTTCGTTGGCAATCTGTCAGCAGCGCCAGGTGCATTTGTGCATCCGGTTTCTGCGCATGGCCCGTGCCCGGTCGCGTTGACGCGGCTACCGGATAATCACGGGTTCGGTTCGGCACCAAGGTATGTAGCCCCGCGCATCGCCATGCGAGAAGGGGCCGATGAAGAGAATGTTGGTAAACGCAACCCAGCAGGAAGAACTGCGGGTTGCAATCGTCGATGGTCAGAAACTCTATGACCTGGATATTGAAGCGCCCGGCCGAGAGCAAAAAAAGGCCAATATTTACAAGGGAAAGATTACCCGCCTTGAACCCAGCCTGGAGGCTGCATTTGTCGAATTCGGTTCAGAGCGCCACGGCTTCTTGCCGCTGAAGGAAATTTCGCCCGAATATTTCGTAAACCGGCCCGAATCCGGCGGCAAGGTCAATATCCGCGACGTTCTGAAAGAAGGCCAGGACATCGTCATCCAGGTCGAAAAAGAAGAACGTGGCACGAAGGGCGCTGCGCTGACTACGTTTATCAGCCTCGCCGGGCGCTTCCTGGTACTGATGCCCAACAATCCGCGCGCTGGTGGCGTGTCTCGGCGCATCACCGGCCCTGACCGCGACCTCGTGCGCGATTCCCTGGCGGCCCTCGAGCTGCCGGATGGCATGGGAGTCATCGTGCGCACCGCAGGTGTCGGCCGCAGCCCTGAGGAGTTGCAGTGGGATCTGGATTACCTGCTCAAAGTATGGGAAGCGGTCAAGATGGCCGCAGTCCAGGGCCCGTCACCCTCGCTGATTTACCAGGAAAGCAATGCGATCATCCGTGCGCTGCGCGACTATCTGAGCGCCGATGTCGGGGAAATCCTCATCGACGACGAATCAGTTTATGACCAGGCACGGGAATTCGTTGAGCGGGTCATGCCGCATAACGAACGCAAAATCAAACGCTACGCGGAAGAAGTACCGCTCTTTACCCGGTATCAGATCGAGAGCCAGATTCAGTCGGCCTTCAGTCACAGCGTCAGCCTGCCTTCGGGCGGGAGCATCGTTATCGACCACACCGAAGCGCTGGTCTCCATCGACATTAACTCGGCGCGCGCAACGAAAGCCGACGACATCGAAGCGACCGCCTTCAATACAAATCTCGAGGCAGCCGAGGAAATTGCCCGCCAGTTGCGTATCCGCGATATCGGTGGGCTCATCGTCATCGACTTTATCGACATGGGCCCGCAACGAAATCAGCGAGAGGTGGAAAACCGCCTGCGCGATTCGGTGCGCATGGACCGCGCGCGGGTGCAAATCGGACGTATCTCCCGATTCGGGCTGCTCGAAATGTCGCGCCAGCGCCTGCGTCCGTCTCTTGGCGAATCCAGTCACATCGTATGTCCGCGCTGCAGCGGTTTCGGTGTAATCCGCGACGTCGAGTCGTTGTCTCTCGCGGTATTACGCCTGCTCGGCGAGGAGGCACGCAAGGAGCGCACTGCAATGGTCGTCGCACAGCTCCCGGTTGAAGTCGCAACTTATCTGCTCAATGAAAAACGCGAGTGGGTCAACAATATCGAGGTCGCCAGCAGTGTCAGCCTGAGGCTGGTGGCAAATCCGCAGCTCGAAACTCCGAATTATTCGATTCGCCGGGTCCGTGACGACGAGGCGGAATTGCCGGAGTTCAGCGCGGTCAGTTACCAGCTTCCCACTGAGACCGGCGAAGACGAAGACGTTTCGGGCATGCCTGCACCCAAACCCGTCGTCGAGCAGCCAGCGGTGGGGAGTCTCGTTCCTGATCGTCCGGCCCCGCCGCCACCGCCCAAACCCGAAACTCCCACGGAGAGCGGCGGATTTGGCGCATGGCTGCGCAAGATCTGGCAATCACTGACGGGTTCTGGCGCCAGCAAAACGGCACCGGAAAAAAAGAAACCGGCCACGCGCACCCGGCGCCAGAGCTCCGATCAGAACAGAAACAGAAGCGCGGATCGCGGCAAGAGCCAACGGTCCTCTCGTACCGATTCGCGACGCAAGAAACCGGCCCGCAAGGCCGGTGCTGGCGCTGAAAACAAGAAGGATGCCGCCCAGACCGCAACCCGCCAGGAAGGGGGAGCACGAACGGAAAATGGCAATGGCAATGGCGAGGCGAAGCCGACCCGGGCCCGCCGCAGCCGCCGCGGCAAGCGTGGCGGCAGCAAGCAGCGAGCCGAAAGCACTTCGGCCCAGGCGCAGCCGGATAACGGCAAGCAGAGCAGCGACCAAAAGGCCACTCCTGATGCAGCGAACGACTCACAGGCGCAAACGGAACGTCGCAGCGGACCGCGCCGCTCGCGCCGCTCGCGCGGTGGACGACGCAAACCCGCCGAGCAGACCGGATCGGCGGCAGCGCAAGACAGCACCGCTGCGACAGTTACCAAAGCGGTAAGCGAAAATACGGCGGCGCCGCTCGCGGGCGACGGCGACAAATCTCTCGCCCCGCGGGCAGCCGGCTCGTCCACGGCAAAAGACACTGTCGCCAAGTCTCAGGGCACCCCGCAACCGGATTCCCGTGCTAAAGCCGGGGGCGACACGGTCGAGACCACTGCGGACCCCGCACCGAGTCCGCGTGAAACCGCAACTGCCCGGAGCGACGACACGAAACAGACAGCGCCGCCGGCAGCGACAAGTAAAGCGTTGCCAGCAGGCATCGAGGCCGAGCCTTCGCCAACTCCGCAGCCGACCCGGCCGGCGCAGCCCACTCATTCGACAGCCGATGCGACGAAACCCGCCGCGACGCCGGTGCCGGCGAAACCAGCGGCGGCTGCGCCACGCAAAAGCGGCAAAGCGGAGACAAAACCCGAGCCGGTGCAACCGTCGCGGGAAAATACGGTGCGCCCTACACCGGTTTCCAAACCCGTGGCAGAACCCGTTGCCACCCGGGTCGAAACACGCGTGAGAACCCAAATCGGAGAAACTGCTGCCGCGCCGGTGCCTCCCGCAAATGCTGCACCGGTGCAAAAGGCGGCAAACTCGCCGCCGAGCGCGTCCTCCGCAACGGCAGCAGTGACTCAACCCGAAAAACCCGCAGCGGAGCCGACGCAATCGGCGCCGGTCGAACGGCGCCACAATCCAGCCCTGCAGGAACAAAAGCCGCTGCCGATACCTTCAACCGAGGCTCAGGTGAAAGACAAGGATGCGGTAACCGGCGAATCGGGCGGTAAAACCTAGACATCCGGGCGCGGCAGGCTCAAGCGCTGCGAGCCTGCCGCCCGAGTTCCTCGATCAGGCCGCGGCTTGCTTCCTCGACGAGATCCAGCACGTATTCGAATCCGTTGGAGCTGCCGTAATACGGATCGGGAACGTTGTGTACCTCGGCAGCCGGTGCGTAGTCGAGAAACAGGCGCACACGGCTACGAAATTCGGGCGGGCACCACTCCTGCAGCAGCCTGAGATTATCCTCGTCCATTGCGAGGATATGAGTAAAGTACTCGAAATCGCGCGACGCCACCTTGCGCGCGCGCAACCCACTCAGATCGACACCGCGCTGCAACGCGGCTGTCTGCGCACGCCGGTCCGGTTCGTGCCCGACGTGATACGCATGGGTGCCGGCGGAGTCAATCTCGACATCGAGATCAGGGGCAATTTCCGCCAGCAGTTTGGCGAATACCCCCTCTGCGGTTGGCGACCGGCAGATATTGCCCATGCACACGAAAAGTACTTTCATCCTGCTACCTCACCCGTCTGCTACGATCACGACCGCCGCTCGAGCAACGCCCGCACACGCTCGAGATCTTCATCGGTGTCCACCCCGACCGGAGGCGTCTCGGCGGCGATGTCCATTTGAATCCACATCCCGCACCACAAGGCGCGTAGTTGCTCCAGCTGCTCGTACTGTTCCAAAAGACACGGTGCGGTACGAGCCAGCGCCTGCAGCGCGGCTACCCGGTAGGCATACAATCCTATATGACGCAGCGCGCCGTCATAACTGCGCTGGCTGGCAATCCCCGCAGCCGCGCCATCACGGTGCCACGGGATCGGGGCGCGGGAAAAATAAAGCGCTCTGCCCGACTCGGCCATAACGGCCTTTACGACGTTCGGATTAAGAAAATCGTCGAGATCGTGAATCGGCGTTGCCAGAGTCGCCATTTGCGCGCGCGGCTCGTTGACCAGGAGCCCGCCCACCTGGGCGATCGTCGCCGGCGGGATAAGGGGCTCATCGCCCTGTACGTTGATAACGACATCCTGTCCGTCCCACCCCGATCGCTCCGCAACCTCCGCAATCCGGTCCGTTCCGGAGACATGCGCGCTGTCGGTCAGCATGACTGTTGCGCCAAAGTCACGGCATGCCGTCTCGATTCTCTTATCATCGGTCGCTACCACGACCTGGTCGGCATCGGTTGCGTGCGCCCTTTCGCATACATGCTGAATCATCGGCTTGCCCGCGATCATCTTTAGCGGCTTTCCCGGCAAACGCGAGGACCCGTAGCGCGCCGGAATCACGACATGAACTCTCACTGGCTACTGTCGACCGCAGTCATCTTGCGCGCCTCGTCCTCGAGCATCACCGGAATACCGTCACGCACCGGAAACGCAAGCCGGTCGTGCTTGCAAATCAACTCCGCGGCTGCCTTGTCGTAATCAAGCGGACCCTTGCACAGCGGGCACGCCAGAATATCGAGTAACCTGGTATCCATCACAAAGCCTCGTTTCAATTCTTCATTTGCAACAACGCCGACAACTGCGCCGTGAGGCTACCCACGACATGCGGCTCGAATTCGGCGGCCACCCTGACGAACCAGCAATTTGGCCCGGCCCAGGACTCGCATTTTACGGCATCTTTCTCGGTCATGATCACCGCAAGGTCATCGCCAAAATCAAGGCTCGCCCGCTCCAGCGCGGCATGATCAGGCAGCATGTGGGGAATAAAATCGACGCCAAGCTCGGTCAGCGTAGCGAAAAAACGTTGCGGATTTCCGATACCCGCGACCGCATGCACACGCCACCCTGACAACGCGTCGAGAGATTTGCAGCTTTGTGGCTGCGCCACGTTGCACAGTCCGATCGGCGCGATCCGCATTGTCACGCCGGTCGGAAAGGCGATTTTGCTCTTGCCATTGACGATGACGAAGTCCGCTTCCGCGAGCCGCTCAGGGGGCTCGCGTAGCGGTCCCGCAGGCAGGCAGTGGCCGTTGCCAAATCCGCGCGCGCCATCGACCACCACGAACTCCACATCCCGTGCCAGCCGGTAATGCTGCAGCCCGTCGTCGCTGATGATGACATCAACACCGGCGCGCTCCAGCTCTCCCGCTGCGCGGGTCCGCCGCGGGTCGGCCATGACGGGCACGGCAGTGCGGCGGGCCAACAGAACGGCCTCGTCGCCAACCTCGACGGGATCGCTGTCCGGCCCGACCCGTCGTGGCCATTGCCGCGATTTTCCGCGATATCCGCCGCTGAGTATGCCCGGCTGCAAACCGCGAGTCTGCAACCATTCGCAAAGCCAAATGACAAGTGGGGTCTTACCGGTACCGCCGGCCGTGAGGTTACCGACCATGATGACCGGCACCGACATCCGGACGCTCGCGCCCGCGACCTTTGCGTAGCGCTGGCGGCGAGCGGTGGCGATACGCGAATACAGGCGTTCGCCGAGCCGGGCCCAGAGCGGCGGCGGCACCGACCCGTACCAGCGACCGACCAGCGCCGCCTCGAGTCTTGCGCGCAGCCGCTCGCGCTTCGATATCCGCGCTGCACCCTTCTTCGTCATGCGTGCGGATGATCGCGAAACTGCAAGCGATAGAGCTGGGCGTAGCGCCCCGCTTTGGCCAGCAGTTCCCGATGCGTGCCCGTCTCGACCACTCTGCCCTGCTCGAGCACGACAATGCGGTCTGCACGTTCAACGGTCGACAGACGGTGGGCAATCACAAGCGTTGTGCGATTGCGCAAAAGGCGGTCGAGCGCATCCTGGATCAATGCCTCGGTGTGGCTATCCAGCGCTGATGTCGCCTCGTCGAGTATCAGCACCGGTGCATCCTTCAGCAACGCCCGGGCTATCGCGACCCTCTGCCGCTGGCCACCGGAGAGGAGAACTCCGCGGTCACCGATCTGTGTGTCCAGACCGGCCGGCAGAGAGGCGATAAACTCGCCCAGGTTGGCATTGGCCGCGGCCGTCGCGATTGCCGCCGTACTGACGTCACCGCTCTCGGCATAGGCGATGTTGGCAGCAATGGTCGTGTTGAACAATACGACATCCTGGCTAACAAGGCTTACCTGTCGGCGCAGGTCCTCGAGCCGATAATCGCGGACGTCGACTCCGTCGAGCAGCACCGCGCCCTGCTGCGGCTCATAAAATCGGGCCAGCAGACTGACGAGCGTCGTCTTGCCGCTGCCGGACGCGCCGACTATCGCGATAGTCTCGCCCGCATCGACGCGGAGATTTACGCAGCGCAAAACCTTGCCTTTTTCCACGCTGTATCCGAAAACCAGGTTACGGAACTCGATGGCGCCGCGGGCCCGCTGCAGCCGGCGCTGGCCCGTATCCGGTTCGCGCGCCTCGTCGAGTACGGCAAAAATGCTCTCCGCACCCGCGATACCGCGTTGCAAATTGACGTTGATGGTCGTGAGACGTTTCACTGGCGCCATCATCAACAAAACTGCGCTCAGAAATGAACCGAACTCCCCGACACTGACATGGAGCGTTTCCAGCGTGGCCACGTAAACGATCCCCGCCATGCCTACCGCCATCAACATCTGCGAGACCGGCACGCTGCCCGCCTGTACCCGGGCGAGCTTCATGTGAAGGCGGCGATTTCGTTCGTTGACCCCTTCGAAAACCTCGGTCTCGGTATCCTGACCATTAAAAATTTTTACCACCCGCTGCCCCGCGATAGCCTCCTCCGCGACCCGTGTAACCTCGCCGACGTTGGTTTGTATATGCCCGCTGTAGCGACGGAAAACCTTGCCGAGAAATGTCACAAGCGCCGCTATCAGCGGCACCACCAGCAACATGAAACAGGTCAGCTGCCAATTGATC
>Ga0316191_10000453_pt1 | contig 26666 bp, 21 predicted proteins | sample Eddworburr2cm_MG_FD_204928 | JGI IMG/M metagenome (GOLD analysis project Ga0316191, IMG submission 204928) | Coastal sediment microbial communities from Maine, United States - Eddy worm burrow 2 cm | ecosystem: Environmental > Aquatic > Marine > Coastal > Sediment | place: USA: Maine... | reverse complement strand
CGTACCACGGGAAGTAGGTCTCCATCTCGTAGTCGACGGCGTCGAGATCCCGACCTCGAAGCGCCGGCACCAGGGAGCGGCCGTCGATCTCTTGCATGGGAGAAAGCTCGAGAAGATCCAGCACGGTCGGTGCGATGTCGACCAGGCCGACATTGCGGCGGACGAGCTTGTACGAGGGGATCCCGGCGCCCGCCAGGATCAACGGGACCCGCTGGGTCGATTGGTAGAGGAAGACGCCGTGGGACGCCTCGCCGTGCTCGCCGAGGCTCTCGCCGTGATCTCCGGCCACCACGGTGATCATCCTGCCCGCCTTGCGTCGGGCGGAGGTCACGACCCCGCCCATTTCCCAGTCGACGAAGGCGATCTCGCCCTCATACGGGCGATCCGCGAAGCGGGTCTTGAACGGTTCGGGCGGATTGTAGGGCAGGTGAGGGTCGTGGTAGTGCACCCACAGGAAGAACGGCGGGGTTAGCTCGTCGATTCGCTCGAGGACAGCCCGCGTGGTCCTGTCAGCCCCGCGCTCTTCGTAATTCGAGGTCTCGCGCTTTCCGACGCGAACGTTGTCGTCGTAGATGTCGAAGCCGCGGTCGAGTCCCAGCCTGCGATCGAGGGCCACCGACGAAACAAATGCCGCGGTGTGATAGCCGGCCGCGCGCAGTCGCTCGGTCAGGACGGGTACCGAGGCGTCGAGGGGGGTGCGGCCGTTGTCGCGTACGCCGTGACGTCGGGGGACGAGGCCGGTAAGGATGCTGGCGTGGCTCGGAAGCGTCAGCGGGGAGGGGCTCAGCGCCTGATCGAAGCGCGTTCCCGACTTCGCCAGCCGGTCGAGGTAAGGCGTCATCGTGCCTTCCCCGCCGTAGCAGCTGAGACGGTCCGCGCGGGTCGTGTCGAGGGTGATCAGCAGGATGCTGGGAGGGTCGGAGGACGAATCCGATTCGTCGGACCTCCGGGCGTCGAGCTCCTGGGCGACGGCGAGACCGCAACCGAGCACCATGACCGCCGCCCACGGAACAACGGCGCGCGCTCGACCTCTTCTCGATAAGAATCCGGATGCGATGGCGGGCTCCTCCCTCAGCTTGGATGCAGACCGCGTATCATACCAGGACGTTACGACCACTCGCGGAGGGAGTGGATCAGTTGCTCGACCGCCTCGCGGTCGTCGGCCCTCGGGGCGACGTCGAGGTAACGCTTCAGCCAACGGACGGCGTTTCCGTAATCGCGTGCGTTGTAGTATGCGATACCGATGGAGTAATAGGCGCTCACCCTTCCCGGGTCGAGCCGGATCACGGTCTCGTAGTCCTCGATGGCGCGGTCGAAGCTCTTCAGGCGCAGTAGCGTGTGGCCGCGCTGCAGCCGGTAGGCGGGGTTCTCGCTCGCGTGCTCCACCGCTCGACCGAAGAACGTCAGCGCCTGCCGGTAGTCCCTGCGAGTGTAGTGGACGACGCCCATGCCGTAGAGCGCTCGCGCGTGGTCCGGAGCCGAATCGAGCACGCGGGTGTAGCGCTCGGCCGCGCCGCCCAGGTCTCCCTTCTCGTAGAGGTCGTCGCCCTGGTTCAGGAGGCGTTCGGCGGGGCTCAGGGTGCAGTGCAATAGGAGTAGGGCGAGCAGGATCGGGGCGGCACGGGTGGGAAGGGACATCGATTCAGGATACGCCGGTGGTGCGACTTGGGCTATTCCTTCGGGGGCCGAGGTCGGGGACGGGACAGTCCCCATTCCGGGTCGGCCCGACGGCGTTGCTTCGCGGGTCGGTTGCTTGTCGCGGAGCGAGGACCTTGCACCCTGGGGAATGGGGACAGTCCCTGGGGACGCCCTCAGTGGTCCTCGTGGAACCTGGCGAGGCGTCGCTTCAGGGTGTCGAACAAGTCGTCGCCGATCAGGGAGACGCAGGCCCGCAGTCCTTCGACGCGAGTGCTACCGGTGGTCTCGAGGGTGATGGCGCTGACCCCGTAATGAAGCAGCTCGAGGAGGAGGTCGGCACCGTGGTCGAAGCCCGGGTAGGCGACCGTGAAGTAGAAACCGTCGGACAGCGGCTCGCCTAGATCGTTGTCGTAGACCAGCGTGAAGCCGTGTTCGAGGAACAACTTCTTCATGGTCCGCGCCCGCCGTGCGTACTCTGCCGCCGGCGCGAACAGGCTGAGGTCGCCCGAGTTGACGGCTTTCAGCAGGGCGAGCAGGCCGTATTGCGGGCTCTCCGGTACCGAGGCCGTGATCGGGTAGAGCGCACCGTGAAGGAAGGCGTGGCCGACGTTGGCGGTGCCGAACCGCTCCACGAGGTCGGGCGACTCCATCTCCATCAGCCCGGGCCGGATGATGGCCAGTGCGATGCGCTGCCCGGCGTAGCTGAAGATCTTGGAGCTGCTGACGATGCAGATCGCACGGTCGGTGTAGCGCATGACCGTGGGCTGGTAGGGCGGCTTGCCGGGGGTGAAGTAGTCCTCGCGGGTGTCCATGCCGAAATAGGCGAGGTCCTCGATGGCGATCAGGTCGTGGCGATCGCAGATCTCGGCGAGCCCTTTCAGCTCGGGTTCCTTGAGGACGATCCAGCTCGGGTTGTTGGGGCTCGACCACAGGATCGCGCACAGGTCGCCCCGGGCCGCGCGCTCCTCGACGGCGCTCAGAAGCTTCTCGCCGCGGTGATCGTGAAAGTCGATGCTGGCGACCGGGGCACCGAGAAAGCGCGCCTGCAGCCGGTTGACCGGGAAGCCCGGATCCAGAAACAGGACGGTACGGCGACCGCGGACCCGCCTGCTGGCCAGGGCAAGGCTGGCGAAGCAGCCCTCCATGGCCCCGACGGTCGGGACGCAGGAGGTCGGGGGGACGTCGATGTCGAGGTAGAGCTTCACGAAGCGGGCGGCCTCTTCTTTCAGGGCCGGCACACCCTCGAACGGCGCGTAGACGTGGCCGACCTTGCGCTCGCGAAGCGCTTCGCTCTCTGCCTCGATCGCCACCGGGCTCAGCGGCAGTCCCGGGATGCCGAACTCCATCCGGATGAACTGCACGCCGAGCTCGTGCTCGATGGTGTTGACGAGACGATTCATCTCGCGGATCGACGCCTTCCGGACGTCGAAGTGCTGGCCCTCGACGATCTTCTTCAGGGCGTCGCGGTCGAACGGAACTACCACGTCGGTCAAAATGGCACCTGCCTCCTGATCGGATGTCATCCGGCGGTCCTCCATGATACCCAAGAACGGATTATCACAGACCGGCGCGGGGGTTGCACGCGTATTGGGCCGGAGCAAGAGACCAGAGCGGGCCGATTTGGCTAGAACTGCTTGGGGAGCTCGGGACGATTGCCGAGAAGATCGTCGATCCTCTGGAGGACCTCCTCGGTCAGCAGGTGCACCTTCTCGAGGGCCGCCAGATTCTCCTCGAGCTGCGCCGGTCTCGATGCTCCGAGGATCACCGTGCTCACGTCAGGGTTCTTCAGGCACCACGCGATGGCGAGCTGTGCCCGGGAGATGCCCAGCTCGTCCGCAAGGGATCGTAGCTTCCCGGCCTTCTCGATCCGATCCTCGGAGAGTACCTCGTCCTTGAGCCATTCGTATCCGGAAACGCTCAGGCGCGAATCCTCGGGAATGCCGTCGTCGTACTTCCCGGCCAGGACCCCGGAGGCGAGCGGCGACCAGGTGGTCGTTCCGAGTCCGAGCTCGCGGTACAGGCGGTGGTACTCTCGCTCGACCTTGTCGCGGTGGAGCAGGCTGTATTGCGGTTGCTCCATGGTCGGCGGCGTCAAACCGTCCCGTCGCGCGACCGCGTGCGCCTCCATGATCTGGTCGGCGCTCCACTCGGAGGTGCCCCAGTACAGGACCTTGCCCTGGCGCACGAGGGTGTCCATGGCCCGGACGGTCTCCTCGATCGGCGTTCCCAGATCCGGTCAGTGGCAGAAGAACAGGTCGAGGTAGTCCACCTGCAGGCGCTCGAGCGCCGCGTGGCAGCCGTCGTGGATGTGCTTGCGGCTCAGGCCGCGCTGGGTCGGCAGCTCGCCTCCCCAGTAGACCTTGCTCGAGACACAGTAGGTGTCGCGACCCCAGCCCATTTTACTGAGGACGCGCCCCATGATCGTCTCGGAGGCGCCGGAGGCGTAGGCCTCGGCGTTGTCGAAGAAGTTGACCCCGGCGTCGTACGCCGCCTTCATGATTCCCGCCGCCGACTCCTCGGCGAGCTGGAACGAGAAGGTCACCCACGACCCGTAGGACAGAGCGCTAAGCTTGAGGCCGGAGCCCCCCAACCGTCGGTATTCCATGCCTCTACGATACCCCGTCGCGCCACTTTTCCTCAAGGTCGGGGAGGTCTGTGATCGTGTAAGGGTCCTCGCTGAATCCTCTGGCGGGACACAAGGTAAGGCATTCCTGGGCTCGCCTCGGGGCGTTGAGAGGTTTCTATGGTCGAGGTCGCGCTTCTCGGCCGCGACGACTCCCCACGCGTGGCCTATACTTTCGGCCGCACCGGATCCGGGAGCGCCGACCGATGAACTACCGCGCAATCTCCAACGTGCTGGGCAAGCTGCTGCTCGTGACGGGATGCTCCCTTCTGCTACCGATTGTCTGCGCCCTGTTCTATCCGGACGAGGGAGATTTGCCCGCCCTCACGCTCTCTGCGCTCCTCATCGTCGGCGCGGGATTGCCGCTGTGGTGGTTCAACCGCGATCGGCACGATCTCAGCATGCGGGACGGCTTCTTCATCGCGGTCTCCGGATGGACCATGATCTCGGCGGTGTCGGCCCTACCGTTCATGATCCACGGCGCGATCCCTTCCTTCACCGATGCCTTCTTCGAGATGATGTCCGGCTACACCACCAGCGGCGCCACGATCCTGACGGACATCGAGGTCGTGCCTCACGGTTTGCTGTTCTGGCGCAGCCAGACGCACCTGCTCGGCGGGATGGGCTTCCTGACCCTGACGGTGATCTTCCTGCCGCACGGCATGGGCGGGCTGCGGATCTTCCGCGCGGAGTCGAGCCCGGGACAGGTGATCACCAAGGAGCGCTTCCTGCCGCGCAATCGCGACACCATGATCTGGCTGTGGGGGATCTACCTGGGTCTGAACCTGCTCCAGGTCCTGCTGATGTGCCTGGGCGGCATGTCGCTGTTCGACTCCTTGTGCCACGCCTTCGGGACGGTGTCGACGTCCGGCTACTCCCCGTACAACGCCAGCGTCGGTCACTACGACAGCGCCTACTTCGACTGGATCATCATCATCTTCATGTTCCTGGGCGGGACCACGTTCATGCTGTTCTTCCACCTGCTCAAGCGGAACTGGGGGGTGCTCAGGATCAACACGGAGCTCCGTTGGTACGTCGGCTTCGTGGTCTTTTTCTGCGTGGCGGTGACCCTGATCCTGTGGGTTAACGGCACGTACGACGGGCCGGTCGACTCGCTCCGCTTCGGCACCTTCCAGGTGATGTCGCTGTTGACCACGACGGGCTTCACCACCGCCGACTACGAGCAGTGGCCCCAGGCGGCGCAGATGTTCCTCTATGTGGTCTGTTTCATCGGGGCCTGTGCGGGTTCGACGACCAGCGGTATCAAGGTCGTACACTACGTGATCATCTGGAAATACATGGTCGCCTCGATCAAGAAGATCTTCTTCCAGCCTCTGTCGGTGATCTCGATACGTCTGAACGAGCGCGCTGTCGAGCCCATGATCGTCAGTCTGGCGTTGTGCTACTTCCTCGTGAACATCTTCCTCGTCCTGGCCGGAGGATGCTTCATGACACTGGTCGACGACATGGACTGGGTGACGGCCATGAGCTCGGTCATTGCCACCCTGATGAACATCGGGCCCGGCTTCGGGGGCGTTGGTCCTACCGAGAACTACGCTGCGATCTCCGCGGTCGGGAAGTGGTTCCTGTGCTGGCTCATGCTGGTGGGACGGTTGGAGATGTTCTCCGCGCTGGTCGTCTTCTACCCGTCGTTCTGGAGAAAGTAGAGTCGACCCCGGAGCTCAGCCCAGGAACAGATTCTGCAGCCCCTGCAACTCGCGGGACCGGCAGATGGCGATCACGCGGTCCCCGGGTTGGACCTGCGTGCTTCCCACCGCGATGCGCCACGCCCGGTCGCTGAATACGCCACCGATGACGACCTTGCCGCGCAGATTGCGCATCCGCCGCAGGGGCGCGCGGGTGATGGGGGACCCTTCGTCGGCCACGATCTCGACGACCTCCGCGTCGAAGCCGTGCAGGTGGGCTACCGACAACAGCTTTCCGCGGCGGATGTACTTCAGGATCTCGTTGGCCGCCAGGACCTTCTTGTCCAGCGCGACGTCCGCGCCCATCGTGGCGGCGAGCACCAGGTACTCTTCCTTGTCGACCAGGGCGATGGTCTTGCTGTGCCGCGCGTGGGAACCGCCTGCCGGCTCGTCCATGAGGTGCTTGGCCAGCAGGCAGCTCATGATGTTGGTTTCGTTGTTGCGCGTGGCCGTGATCAGCGTGTCCATCTCCAGCAGCCCGCCCTGGGTCAGCGTGTCGGAGTTTGATCCGTCCCCGTGCAGGACCTCGACGTGCCGGAGCCGGTGGGACAGCTCCTCGGCACGCCGCTCGTCCTCCTCGATGAGCTTGACGTTGAAGGAACCCTCGAGCAACTCGGCGATACGGCTGCCCACCAGGCCGCCACCCAGGATCATCACCCGGTGATGCCTTTCCGGTTCGACGCCGGCGAGCTCCATCAGGCGGGGCAGGTCTTCGCTGCGGGCCAGCATGAAGAGCTGGTCCTGGGGCAGCACCTCTTCTTCCCCGTCGGGGATGATGGTCTTGATGCCCCGGGCCATGGAGACGATCCGAAACCGGAAGTCTTCGTAGGCATACGAGATGTCCTTCACCAGCTTGTGCGCCAGCGGGGAAGACTCCTGCACTCGGGTGGCCAGCATCCGCATCTGTCCCTGGCCGATCTCGATCACGACGTTTCCCGCGCGAAGCTTGACCAAACGGACGATCTCCTGCGCCGTCAGTTCCTCCGGGTGGATCACGAGATCGATCTTCATGTCCTCCGGAGCGAGCATCGACCCTTCGGTTCCCAGGTCGAGGGAGCGCACGCGGGCGATCTTGCGCTTGATCCCCGCACGATCCGCGATCACGGACGCCAGCATGTTCACGGCGTCGTTGTCCGTCACCGCGATCAGATAGTCGATGTCTTTCGCGCCGGCCTCTTTCCAGCACTTGGCCCGCAACGCGTCGCCCTGGATCAAACGGGCGTCCACGTCTCCTTCGACTTGCCGGATGAGATCCGGGTTCTTTTCGATGGCGGTCAGGGCGTGGCCGTCGTGGGCGAGGCGCTTGGTCAGGTAGTGCCCGACCCCCCCCAGCCCCAGCACGAGGATCTTCTCGGAGCCGTTGGCTCTTTTCTTTCTCTTAAGCATCGTGAACTCGACCACGCTGCCGCGACCGCCGCACCGACGGCTGCAGCGCGGTCCGTGCCGCCCCTGTTGTAGCACAGCACCCGCCGCGACCGTGCCGCGAACGGGGCCCGACCATCGCTTGAAGCGTCACGTCGCCGTCAAGGCGCCTCAGGGGCCTTCCTGACCGCAGGCGTTGACCGCGATGACCGTGTAGTAGAAGCTCGACGCGGTGGCGCCCTCGCCCAGATCCTCGAACACGAACCCGTCGCTGCCGGCCAGCTGCGAGAAGGTCCCCGGCTCGGGCGAGATCGACCGGTAGATGCGGTACCCCGTCGCGTCCGCCGCAGCGCCCCACTCGAGTTGGAGGTGGGTGTCGGCTACCCGCTCGACCGTCAGGTCCGGAACCTGACCGGGGACCGGCACCGACGTCGTCGACTGGACTTCCACCACGGCCGTCTCGCCCCCGGTCAACCCGCCGTTGGCGGGTCCGCCGCCGCAGGTCTCGTCGCTCTCGGCGAGGACAACGTAGTACAGCGTCTGGTCATTCGGGGCGCCGGGGTCGTTGTACGACAGACCGGTCAGACCCGAGGCGACCAGGTTTGCACCCGAAGGCGTGAAGCCCGGCACCGTGTCGCGGTAGACGGCGTACGTGCCGTCGGTGCCCGAGCCCCAGGAGACCGCTCGATCCCAGTCCACGGTCACGCCCGAGGCGCCGCAGGCGTCGTTGTCGATCGCCGTGACGGCGCCGGCGAACCCGGGGCCCGTCGAGCAGCCGCCGCACGCCGCATAGTCAGGCAGCGTCCCGTCCTTGAAGATGATGTCGTCGACGTTCCAGCCACTGTGCTGCCCGGTGCCGTCCGAGGTCTGTTTGAGCTGCACCGAGATCGCGGGCTTGCCGTCGGCGAACACGCTGACGCCATACGTCTCGACGACGTAGTCGGCGTCGGAAACCGCAGCTCCGTCGGTCGAGAAGTAAGGCACCGTCAGGGGACCGACCTTGAGAGAGAGACTCGCGCTGTCACCGTCGCCCGAGCTCAGCTTGCGGTGAATGATGAGCTCGGTGTCGGTCCACGTCGAGGCGTTCAGCGTCGGCGAGAGGGCCGTTTCCGTGATGCCGGGCTCGTAGTCGCCGCCGTATGCGCCCAGTCCCGAGAGGTCGTGGCCCAGGACGGCGGTGTTGTTGTACGCCGCGACCGGATCGGCGATACCCGACGATCCGCCGTTGCCGACCGGGGCGCCGATCTCCCACTCTCCGTTGAGTGTCCACCCGTTGGTTCCGTTCTCGAAGTCGTCCATCCAGTACAGACCCGGGATGTCCCAGGTGCTGATGCGTAGCGGCGCGCCGTGGTCGTCCGCCACCGCCGCGTTCCCCAGTACATCGGTGCTGCCGACGCGGATGTACCCCTCCTGGCAGGTCGAGAACCGGTTGAGGATCACGCTGTGGTCCGTCACCGGCGAGCCCGAGGATGTCGTCTCTCCGAGCGCCGGCGTGTCGCCCCACCACACCACCGAATCCGCGGGCTCGTCGGTGGTCCACCGCACGGTGACCCTCGAGTTGGTGATCGTCTCGATGCGCAGGTCGGTGATCGCCGGGCCGTGGCAGTCGAACACGACCGTGTCGAAGGTCACCACGGCAGACCCTTGGCCGTCGTCGGCGTCGGCGTAGGTCACGGTGAGGATGTCGCCGTCGGCGGCCTGAATCGTTCCGTCGGAGACCGGTGCGCCGGGGGCTGTACCGATCGAGCCGGTGAACAGCGACGTGTCCGGGCCGGTCTCCGTGACGACCACCGGCTCCGGATCGGTCTCGGTGGTGCTGCTGACCAGCACCACCCTCGTGTCCGCGACCAGCGGGTCTTCATTGAGGTCGAGGTCGGTGACCCGGAAGGTCACGGTCTGCGAGCACGATGGCGAGGTCTGCTCCACCACCACGCGTCCGAGGTGGCACAGCTGGAGCCCGTTGCCGAGATCGCCGTGGGTCTCGAATCTGTGGAAGCTCCCCCCCGCATCGTCCACCGCGGTGTTCCCCGCGGTGTCCGTTGCCTGCACCTCGTAGTAGTAGGCGGTGCACCCCTCGAGCCCGCTGAGATCGACGGCGTGGGAGGCGGATCGCGGATCTCCCGTGGCAGTCTGGCCGGGCGGGGTGAGGTCGTCCCACAGCAAGACGGTGTCGGTCAGCTCGTTCGTATCCCACGCAATGGTGGCGCTCGACCCCGTGACGTTGGTGGTCACCAGGTTGGAGATGACGGGCAGAGCACAATCCACCGACGCGTGGTGGTCGCGCACGATGTTGACGCCGCCGGCGCCGTCGTCGGCATCGACGTACTCCGCGGTGAGGGCGCCGCCCTCGGTCACCGACAGCAGGCCGTCTGAAGCCGCGGCCGCCGAGGTCGTGAAGATCTCGCCGACAAACGTTGCGGCGCCGGGGGAGATTTCCGTGAGGATCACCGTCTCGTCGGTAGGCTCGGTGTCGGATCGCACGGTCACGTTGAGCGCCGGGCCGACGGCGTTGGCATCGCGGACACTCAAGCCGATCCGGTTGGCACACCCGTAGGCCGGCTGATCGAAGCGGATCTTTCCGGCCGTAGGCTGGGGCATGACCTCGACGCACTCCGAAACGGGGCTCTCGCACGCGGGGTTGGTTGCCACCGCCTGAACCCGGAAGTAGACGGGATAGTCGTTGGACAGCTCGTCGTCGATGAAGGTCGTCGTTGGATCGTCGACCTGCCCGACGATCAGTTGACCGCGGTCGCAGCCCATCTCGTTGCGAAAGACGGTGTACGAAGCGGCGTCGGTGACCGGGTCCCACGTCAGCTGGGCCGAGTGGCTCAGCCCCTGGGTCGCGGTGATCGTGGGTTGCGCGAGGCTCGGGCAGGACGAAGAGCTCTGGTTCGACCCTGCCGACGAGCTTCCACAGGCGATGTCGTGGCGGTCGAAGGCGGCAAAGATCGCCGCGGCGTGAGGGGTCCCGTTGTTGAGGTCGCCGTCGTCGTCGTCGGCGAGGCGCAGCTTGTGGAACCAGGAATTCGTGCCGCAACCGTCCGAGCTCGGCAGCGAGCAGTTGTAGGCGTTGCCGCCCGAGCCCAGCCGCGAGACGTACCACAGCCTGTCGGTGAGCTGCCACGCCGTGTCGGCGTCGATGCCCATGGCCGGCAGGTCGCGGGTCGCCAGGTCCCAGACGGCCTCGGCCCCGACGTAGCCCTCGCAGTGGGTCTCCTTGCCGCACGGGCCGCTCCCGTTCGGGCAACGGGTGGTCAGAAAGCCCGAAGGCGTCGCCGGGGTGTGGTCGGTTCGCATGTCCCAGTCGACGTCGCGCACGCCGGTACAGTTCAGGCAGGTGTCACCGTACCCGCCGCAGTTGCCGGACTGCCGGAAGCCGCGACCGATGCACGACTCGCGGTTGTGCAGGAAGGCGACGATGTCGGCGTAGCCCTCGGAGGTGTTGTCGTAGCCACCGCCATCGTTGGCGTCCATGCCGTGGCCCCACTCGTGGACCACCACGCTGGTGTTCTCGCCGGTGTTGTTGCAGCCCCCGCCGGAGGTGTAGGTGTTCACCGAGCCGGTCCAGACCGCGTTGCAGTTGCCGCTGCGGTTGACCCGGCTGTTCACGCGGGCCTGTAGCCACGTGTTGCTCGGCAGATACTCCCGGGCCCGTTGCATCGCTACGTTGAGGTGGTAGTAGGACGTCCTCCCGGCACGGGTATTGCCGGGCGAGGCGTCACCGACCTGGCAATCGGTCCCTGCGTTCAGACCGAGGTCGAGCTCTTCGTCGCAATAGGTCGTCTCGGAGGCGACACCACAGGAGTCGATCACCCGGACATACTGTCCTGTCAGCGTCGTCTCGATCTCGGCGCCGATGGTCGAGCACTCGTACACACCGTGATCGCCGGTGAACTGCACCGCACCGCCATCCTCGCTGTAGTCGAGGAAAGGCATCGGGAAATCCGGCTGGATGCAGCCGTCGTTGGCGCAATCGCCGTTGTTGGCGGCGTTGAAGATGCCGCCCTTGATCCGCTCGTAGCGGGCGTCGTCGAAGAACGCGACGATCTCTCCCGTGTGGGCGTTCACCTCGGCGACCCAGCGTTCGACCTCGTCGGGGACGGCGAAGGTGAAGCGCCAGACCAGGAGGTGACCGTAGCCCCGCCCGCGGGCGCCCTCCCAGGCGACATTGTCGATCCCCAGGGCGTCGACCGGGACCAGGTGAAGGTCAGGTTCCTCGAGCTCGACGGTCAGAGCTGCCTCGGCGCCCAGGTAGCCGTCGAGCACGCCGCGGGCCTCGTCCCGCGAGACGGTCGGTGTCGTCGACGTCGTCACCGGAGCGAACCCGGTGGCGCCGAAGGCCACCAGGTTGTCACCCGAGACGTGGAAGTCGTAGCGCGCACCCTCCACGGGTACACCATCGACCACCTGGCGGAAGGTCACCTGCCACACCCGGCTGCCGATCGGTCCCGAGGCCGCGGCGTCGAGGACGAGCTGTCCGTCCCACCGGCCGAGCAACTCGGGTTCCCCGGCCATCAGAGTGCGGGCACGCTCTGCCAGGGGCTCGAGGGCCGCCGTCGGCCAGCCGCCCTCCCGTCCGATCGCGAGCGTCGGTACTCCCGAGCGCTCGTCCACCCACGTCTTCCACCCGCCGCCCCTCGCGACCCCGAATCGCTCCCAGCCCCTCCGAAGCTCGTCTGACGCGCCCAGATCCTGGATCGCCACGGCGCGCATGCCGATCGAGCCTCCCTCGCGTGTGCGGGCGAGATGATCGAATCGGCCCGACTCGCGATGCTCGGTGAGGGCATCGACGAGCGGTCCTCCGAGCAGCCAGACCAGGGTCAGGGTCACAGCAATACACAGACGCGAGATACTACGAGGATGCATGGATTTCCCCCGGGAACATCAGGTGTGCGGCCGCGGCTTCCTCCCTCTGGGCCGCCGGACGATCGACGGCCTCGCGAACTGACGCGCGGTCCTTATCTTTATGGGTAAAACCCGCGAAGCCGTCAAGGCCAACATGGTCCCTTTCGTCCCCAAGGCGGCGCAACGGTCCCGCGGATGACTTCACGAAGAATCGGAGCTACCATCGGCGCCGATGAAGGTCTTCATCGCGGGGGCCGGCGAGGTCGGCTTCCACATCTCGGCCTCTCTCGTGAGAGAGGGACACGATCTGGTGATCATCGAGCGGGACCGCGAAAAGGTCCAGCGGCTCGAGAAACTACTGGACGTGCTGGTCGTGCAGGGCGACGCGTCGAACCCGCATATCCTTCGGGCGAACGGAATCGAGACCGCCGATCTGTTCTTCGCCGTGACCAACGATGACCCGACGAACCTCCTGTCGGCGTTGACCGCGCGGAAGCTCGGCGCCGCGCGAGCGGTCGTCCGGCTCGGACAGGTCTTCCACGAGTTCAACCCGCTGCTCCAGGACGATCCCGACCTGATTCCGATGTACCCGGAGAAGCTGGTCGCCGAGGAGATCCTCGCGTTGATCAAGGTCCCCGGGGCGAGCAGGGTCCGGTACTTCGCGCAAGGGCGCCTGGTGCTCCTCCACGTTCGCGCGTCCAGGGACGCTGGCGTCTTCGGCAAGCCCCTTCAGGATCTCCGGGGGCCCGAGGGGTGGATCCTGACCGGCATCCGCCGTGGCAGTAAGCTGATCATCCCCCGGGGCGACACCACGCTACAATCCGAGGACGTCTTCTACGCCGTGGGCCGGTCCGAGAGCATCCCGGAGTTCATGGAGTCGCTGGGCGTGAAGGCCCAACCGGTGCGCCACGTGGTGATCGGCGGGGGGGGGCAGGTCGGGCGCACACTGGCGCGACTGATCGTGGCCGAGCGGATCAAGGTGACGGTGATCCAGCGCAGCGCCGAACGCGCCTTCCAGGTCGCCTCGGAGGTGCCCGAGGCGTTGGTCCTGCGCGGCAGCGCCACCGACCCGGAGATCCTGCGCGAGGGAGGCGTCCAGGAGGCCGACTACTTCGTCGCGGCCACCCAATCCGACGAGGACAACATCTTCGCCGCGCTCCTGGCCCGCGAGCTGGGTGCGCGCTCGACGGTGGTGCTCTACCACAGCTCGGAGTTCCGGAACGTCCTCCGGACGGTTCGGCTCGGCGTACCGCTGTCGCCGCGGCTGGTGGTGGCGGGGATGATCCTGCGGATGGTCCACCGGCGCGAGGTCCTGAGCCTCGATCTTTTCGAAGAGGGCGATGCCGAGGTCGTGGAGTTCGAGGTGCCGGCGCGCGCGCGCGTTCTCAGGCGTCCGCTCAAGAGACTGCGCTTCCCGCGATCGTCGATCGTCGGCGCGGTGGTGCGCGGCGAAGAGTCGTTCGTGCCTGACGGGGATTTCACCTTCCGGGAAGGGGACCGAGCCCTGGTCTTCACGCTCCCCGAGGCCCTGACGTCCCTCGAGAAGATGTTCAGCGATCGATGAACCTACACGGTGTCCTCTTCTTGCTGGGCCGCATCCTGCTGGCCCTGGCCGCCGCCCTCGTGATCCCCGCGGCGATCGCCTGGTTCAACGACGGCCCCGAGCTCCGCGCGTTCCTCGTCTCGGTCGTTCTGGCCGCGGTCGCGGGACTGGTTTTGACCCGAGGCTTCCGCCAGAAGCACGACTTCCGTTTCGGGAGGCGCGAGGCCTTCGTCCTGGTCGCGGCCGCGTGGGTGACGGCCTCGATCGTGGGGGCGTTTCCCTACGTCTTCCTCAAGGGCCCGGGCTTCGTGGTCGATGCGCTGTTCGAGTCGGCATCCGGGTTCACCACCACCGGTGCGTCGATTCTCACGGACGTCGAGGTCGAGTCCGACGCGCTCCTGATCTGGCGCTCCCTGACGCAATGGCTCGGCGGAATGGGGATCATCGTTCTCGGCATCGCGATCCTGCCGAAGCTGGCCATCGGCGGGATGGAGCTTCTCGGCGCCGAGGCCCCCGGCCCGACCGCCGAGAAGCTGACACCGCGAATCGCGCAGACCGCCAAGGCCCTGTGGGGGATCTACGCCGCCCTGACGGCGATCGAGGCCGCGATTCTGTTCTTTCTCGGCCTGCGCCCCGTCGAGGCCATCGCCCACGCCTTCACGACCATGGCCACCGGCGGATTCTCGACCCGCAACGCCAGCATCGGCGCTTTCGACAGCGTGGCCGTGGATCTGGTCGTGACGTTGTTCATGGTGCTGGCCGGGGCGAACTTCGCCCTGCACTTCAAGGTCGTCCGCGGCAAGCCCGGCGCGCTGTTCCGCGATCCCGAGTTCCAGATCTACATCGGGATTCTCGTGGGAGCGACGATCCTGATCGCGACCAATCTCGTCGCGCAGGGGGGCCACGACGCCCTCTCGGCGCTACGAGACGCGCTGTTCCAGGTGACCTCGATCGTCACCACCACGGGGTTCGCCACGGCAACATTCAGCGCATGGCCCTACTTCTCCGCGGTGCTGCTGTTTTTCCTGCTGTTCATGGGGGGGTGCGCCGGCTCGACCGGGGGCTCGATCAAGGTCGTTCGCAACGTCATCGTCATCCGGAAGCTCGCCACGGACCTCCGGAGGAAAATCCATCCGCACGCCGTGCTTCCCGTGCGGCTCGGGGCGCGCGCCATCCCCGACGACGTCGTCGCCTCCGTCACGACGTTCTTCATTCTCTTCCTGACGCTGTTCGCGGCGGGGGGGCTCGCCCTGGTCCTGCTCGGACTCGACCCCCTGACGTCGTTCTCGGCCTCGGCCACCTGTCTCGGAAACGTCGGCCCCGGCTTCGGAATCGTCGGCCCCGACAGGACCTTCGCCCCGTTGCCGGTCGCGGCCAAGCTGATCCTGGTTGCCGAGATGCTCATCGGCCGTCTCGAGATCTACACGATTCTGGTCTTGCTCTTCCTCAGGCGTCGGGCGTAAGAACCTGGTCGTCGCGCGGGCGGGCCAGGATTCAAGGTAGCTGCGAGACAAAGTCGGTGTAGAGCGCCGAGGGCTGGAAGATCCGGACGCCCATTCCGGATGGGCGTCCCGCCTCGGGCCGTGTCCGGTTCCACACCACGACGCCCTTGAGGGGCACGTTGAACGCTTCCAGATCGACCCGTAAACGAATGGCCGCGCCGGCATCGAGAGGGGAGGGGGTCGAGACGAACATCCCGCGCTCGGAGACGTTGGCGGTGATCGCCTCCTGCGACGGCCGGCTATGACCGAACCGGACGGCTGCCTCGAGCAGCTTGCGGATCGAAGCTGGAGCGGTCGCGCCTTTCGGGGCCGGAGCCTGCTCCGGATCGATCGGGGCAAGGTCGACCGGAGGCATCAACTCGTGCTTGCGGAAGCCGCGTTTCTCGATGAGACGCTCGATCGCCGCGATGGCCTGCTTTTCGGCTTCCTGGGGTCGAGAGCCGACGTACTTCATCGAGGCCTTGCCACCGGGGACGACCCACAGGGCCTTCGGGTAGGTCAGGACCCGTGCACGCCAGTGCTTGCCCGCGGGGGCGACGAGCACCCCGAAGGCCTCCATCCCGTGGGGGGTGTCCACGGTAACTCGCCAGGCGTGCCGCTCGGGCCCCGTGGCCAGCAGCTCACCCGGGCACGGATCGTCCGCCCCGTGCTGTGTGGAACAGACCCGACACCATTCCATGATCCGACGCTCACCAGCCGAACGACGTGCCCAGCGACAGGGAACTGCTTCGGTAGGTCCCGAGGAAGTCGTAGACGTTCGAGGTGGTCCTTCGACTCTGGGAGTCCACGTACATCATCGCGATGTCGAAATCGAACTTCTTCGCGCCCAGGCCGTAGCCCACCGCGTACCCCATACGATCGGCGTCGGGGATCAGTGGAGTGACCGTCTGATCGGGCTGAGGCGACTCATCCCAGTAGATGCCGAAGCGCCAGTGCGACTTCGCGTTGCGGTCCCAACGGATCCCGGTCCGGATGTTGATGGCGTCATCCCAGAGCTGGGGGTGCGTCTCGGAGAGTCCGTCGTTCGGGGGCTCGAAGTCAATGCTGAGCTGGTCGAAGCTGCTCCAGCCGGTCCAGTTGAAGTCGGCCTCGAAAAGCCATCTCGGATTGAATCGGAAAGCGACCCCCAAACTCGCCTGGTCGGGGAACTCGATGCTCGTATCGGCGGGCAGATTCTGGCCAAAGGGGAGCGAGGCGGCGATGGCGTCGTCGACCGTCTGATTCCCCGTGAGGATCTGGGTCAGCTGGGTGTCGCTCGTGTAGTCGACCGTGATCTTGCTGCGGTACGAGAAGCCCCACGAAAAGAAGTCGTTCAGCCGGTGCAGCACGCCCACGTTGAAGCCGAATCCGCTGTCGGTGTCGCTATCGAACTGAGCCCGGCCGACGTCCGTACCTGCCGGGATTCCCGCGTCGAGATCATTGCCGTCGATCCGCCGGTCGAGCTCCAGGCTCGAAAACCGGGCGATGATCCCGAATCCGACCCCGAGCTTGTCGTTGATCCGGAATCCGACATTCGGGGTCAGATCGATATCGTTGAGGACGGCCTTGTCGGAGATGTACCGTCCCGACCATCGCGCTGGAGGATCCAGCCTCGCGGGGTCCTCCCACTCGAGAGCGAACCCGAACGGGGAAGTCACCGAAACACCGACGATCCACCGGTCATTCACCGGCTCGACCCAGTAGAAGTGCGGCGAAACCACGAGCTCGTCCGACTGGTTACCCGGCGCACCGGCCCCCGGCGTGGGATCGGCGCCCGTGAACTCGGTCTCGCCCAAGGCGGTGAAGGTCAGGCCTGCGTAGAATTCCCGCTGGTCGAAAAAGGCCAGGCCGCCGACGTTGTAGAACATCGCCGACGGATCGTCGGCCTGAGCGGTGAAGGCCATGGCCTGGCCCATCGCGTTGGACCCTTGCTCGAACGTGCTGAACCCGGCGGCATGCGCCGGCGAGACGATCGCGGCGGCGATCATCGAGATCCCGACGATTCTCACGAAACCGATCCTGGTCAACTGCATGACTGGCACCCCTTGAATTCCAACACCGCACTCCGAGTCGTCGTCACCGAGTGGATCACGCTCCACGTAGAGCTACCGGCGAGCTCGCGGCATCTTAGCTCAATCCGACGCTCCGCTCCGGGGTCGACCTCGAGCCCCCGATCCCTCGACGATTGTCGAGAGCAGCAACCGCACGCGCTGCTCGATCTCGTCGCGGACCTGCCGGAACCCGTCGTCCCCGAGGGGTTTCGGATCCGGAAGGTCCCAGTCCACCCGATGCGTTGCCGCAAGGTGTGGACACGCATCCCCGCAGCCCATCGTGACGACGTGGTCCCACGTCACGCCCTCGGGCAGATCGGCTAGCCCCGTCGAGCGCTGCCCGGAGAGGTCCACACCCTTCTCGGCCATCAGCCGGACCGCCCGCGGATCGACCTCGCCCGACGGTCGCGAGCCGGCGCTGTAAGCTCGAGCTCGCTCATCACAGAAGCTCCTCGCGAAGCCCTCGGCCATCTGCGAGCGGCAGGAGTTCTCGACGCAAACGAACAGCAGCAGAGTAGGCGGCATCAATTGCGGGCGCTGTCGAGGTGTCGGGCGAGCTGGCGGCCCGCCTCGGTCAGCACGAAGCGGTTGAGCTCTTTCTGCTTCACCAGGCCGCGGGAGTACAGGTTCGAGAGTGCGTCCACCGCCTGATCGCTGGCCAGCCGTTTCTCGCCGATCGTCATCATGACCGCCGCCGCACCTTGCTTTCGCGCCACGAGGATCTTTTTCTTACGGCCCTTGAGGGAATAGGTTTCGAGGAGGATCTTTCTCTGCAACGACGTCAGCTCCGGCACGGTGCCCTCCGTCATCGGTCTCGTCCGCCACCATTCTAAACGTAGTCCCGCCGGGTTGGCGGGCAAGTCTTGGTTGTAGAGTGGGATAGCGCGGAAAACTACGGGCCCGGGTCAGTGATCGCCCTCGCCTCCGGCTCCGATCGCGACCACCGAGTAGTGCCGGGCTGTGGCGGCGAGCGCCGCTCCGGTGTCCCGGAAGTCGGGGGTCGGCGTGTCCCCGAGCGACGTCCAGGTGTTTCGAGGCAGGTCCGGGAACTCCGAAGCGTAGATCCGGTACGAGGTCGCACCGCCCATGGCCTGCCATTCGAGCACGACGTCGTCGCCGTCGATCCCCGCCGTGACGCTCTCGATCCGGCCGAGCACCTCGAACTGTGCCAGCGTCGAGACACCGAGGGGGGAGTCCACGAACTCTCGATAGTCGGCGCCCACGGTCGCATCGCCGGTGTCGGCGCACAGCGGGTAGACGCTCCACCTGGAGAAGATCGATTCATCGATACCGTTGCCGCCCGGACCTTCGAGCACGATTCCGAGGTCGTAGGCCGAATCGTCGTCGTCCAGGTAGGTCGGCACGAGCGTGGTCTTGTCGTTGTACTGGTCGTCGTCGAGGAAGTAGGCGCCTGCGCTGTTGTAGAACGGCGACGGCGGAAGCTCGAGGAAGATCACCATCCCGCCCGCGGAGCTTCGGTACAGCGCCCAGTCGGGAATCGGGCCACACGCGCCCGGGACTGGGGTCGGGCACGCGCCCCAGCCGGTCGGGGTCTCCTGAGTGCCGTCCACCGCCAGGCCGGACGGATCGCCGGGAAGGTAGAGCGTCGCTCCGGCCGGTGGGAACCAGTCGAAATACAGGTAGGCCCTGCTGACCGGGTGGACCCTGAGATCGGTGTGGCGCTCCCACAGTCCGCGGTAGACGCGGTCGTGGTGGATGGTATTCACACCGCTCAACGCGCCCATGATGTAGCGGATCGCCCGGACCGGCCCGACCAGCCCGCCCATGAAGGTCGAGTTGACCGGCGGCGAGCCGTTGTTCCAGTTCTGCTCGGTCTCGCCGGTGTCGGGCCCCGCGAGCCCGCCACGCCCCTTGACGCGGTCGAGGAGATCGACGCCCGTCCCACAAGGCGTCGCGACGTCGAGCCCGACGAGGAGCCACTTGTCCTCGTAATCCAGCGAGAAGACCGGTGTCGTGACCACAGCCTCGGCCAAAATCGGCCAGGTCACATACGACGTGGGCGAGATCGCGAGGCCGGTTCCCCCGAAAAGGTAGACATATTGGTCGGCGACCGGGGCGCCGGTTCTAGGGTCGTTGATCTCGATCTCGTAGCGCTCCGCGCTCGCGCCGCCGGGCCAGGGCGTGTCAACTGGGGCCTGTGGGCCGGTGTCGCCGAACAGGAAGACGAGCTCGTCGTCGGCGTCGAGCAGACCGTCGTCCTCGCCGTAGATGTCGTAGATCGTCTCCGTGAACTCGAAGCCGGTTCCCTGCTTGAAGACGCGGTCCACGATCCGCTCGTCGATCTGGAAGGGGATAGGCTCGAAGACCCCGCCGACGTCGTCATAGCGGAACAGCGCCAGGTCCTGGATCGACTCGCCGGCGAAGTCGGGGAGGCTGGCGCCGAGGATCTGGACCGGCTCCTCGCTTCGATCGGCCACGGCCCACGCCGCCGATGCCGAGAGCAGTGCCACACAGATCGCCATGCCGACGATATCGATCCGTTTCACGAGCAGGGTTACGTTCGGGGTGCACTTCTTCAATGCGCTTCTCCGGAAGCGGAAAGCCTCAATATACGGCGATGTCACCACGGCAACAATCGTAAGGCGTCCCGCAAGTCCGGCGAGGCCGAGTCGCCCACACCGCGACCCGGCATTGACTCAAACGACTGAAAAAAGATGGCTTAATCTAGGAATTCAATGCCGTCGAGCAGTACGGACAGACCTTCCACCCCGCCTCGACAGGCTTGGCGCACGAAGGGCACCCCGCGGCCAAAGCCGCCCCACAGAACGGACAGACTCTGAAGCCTGCCTCGACCTTCCCGCCACACTGACCGCAGGCGTGGGCATCGTGCTCCCTGCCCCTGGCCACCGTAGCCGGAACGGCGGAGGTGGCCCCCCCGGCAACGACCTGCTCCTTGGGGCCATTACCCGCCGTCTGCGCCACGATCAGATAAACCAGCAACCCCACCACAAACGTGAACAGCACCAGCAGGCCCCACAGCAACCCGTTCATGCCCCGACGGTTGGCGTCCATCCCGACCCAGAACGCCAGGACGATCTGCAGAAGGGTCCCGAGGCCGAGCAGGCCGAAAACCGGGCCGATCCTCAGCCAGTGATGGTCGCCCCCGAGGGGGCCCCACATCATGCTCCGGAAGGAGAGCCCGAAGGCCCCGAGGAACATGGCAATCGTCAGGAAGACCACGAACAGTCCCAGGACGACCAAGACCTTGTTCGTTCCCGTGCGCTCGGTCATGAGCGTACCTCCTGAAGCTCGGCCGGAGCCGGGCGCGTTCGCTTGATCAACAATGGCAGGCTGGCGGCGGCGCATGCTGCCAGGTAAGAGACGGCAATCGCCGCCATCAAGGGCGGAGCCGTCTCCGCAAAACCGCTCGACGCCAGCCAGATCCCGACGCCGCAAACGATCGAGGCATAGGCCGCGATCGCCAGGCCCGACGCCGTCACGAGCGACGGCAGGGGCTGCGCGCTCGGGGGCGACGCGGCGAGGTTCCGTCGGACCCGGGCGTCGAGGGCCGCTGGCGGGGCGACCTCGGCCGATTCGGCCAGGGAGCGAACGACCTGGCCGATTCGGGCCGCCTCGAGCCTGCAGGCCGCGCACTCTCGTAGATGTGACTCGACGCTCTCGTCGAGACCCAGGGCGAGCGCTTGACGCGCCTGGTCGCAGCTCGTGGTCATGACAGTCTCTCCCGAGCGCTCATCGCCCTGCGAAGGGCCGCGACTCCCCGGTGGACCAGGGTCTTCGCGGTGCCCTCGGGGATCGCCATGGCGTGCGCTATCTCCGCGTAGGCAAGGCCTTGCTGGTGGCGCAACAGGACCGCGGTGCGTTGCCGCGCCTCGAGCTTGCCGAGCCGTCGGCCCAGAGCGACCCCAGCCTCGTGAGACGCGCTGAGCCGCTCCGGGTCGGGCCCGTCCGAAGGCAGGAGATCCACCCGGCGGCCCTCGCCGTTTTCCACCGGGGCGTCGAGCTCGTCGCCGAGCCGGACCGCGTCCCGACGTTGCCGGTCCACCGCGGCGTTCGCCGCGACCCGGAACAGCCACGCGCGGAAGGGTCCCCGTGCGGCGTCGTAGCTTCCGATTCCCTGCATGACCTTCATCCAGACCTCCTGGAAGACGTCCTCGGCAGTTCCCCGATCCCGCATTTCCTTCACCAGGTAGCCGAACACCCGACTCCGATACCGCTCGTAGAGCGAAGCCAGCGCCCGGCGGTTGCCGCTCCGGGCCTTCCGGGCGAGGCTTCGATCCAGATCGTCCATCGGCCCCTTTTGTCCGGTGCGTTCCAGACACCAGCGGTACGTCCGAGCGCCGGATTCCGTTTCGCCCTTCCCCGCAGACAAAAAAAGCCGAGGGCCGGGCCCTCGGCTCGCGTGCGGTCACCCGGGAGGCCCGTCAGGAACCGGGTTGACCCTCGAACATCGTCTCGACTGCGAGGGTTTCGATCCGATCCGCGCCGATTCTGAGGGGGAAGACGGCGATCTCTTCGTCCTCGGCCAGGACCTCGTCACTCTTCTTGGACTCGTAGGTCATGGGGCTGGGGGTTTCGGCGGCGAGCGCCTCGGCCAGCCCCTCGGCATCGCCGGTGACGATCGCGATCATGACGTTGTCGTAGGCGAGGTGCCGTTTCAGGGCGGCGTTGACCTCGTCGACGGTCAGCTTCGCCATCGCCTGTTGGAACCGCGCCAGGTGGCCCTCGCCGTCGATCCCGTAGAAGCGGTCGTCGACGGCGTACCCGAGCCGGGCCGAGGTCGTCTCGGCGAAGTGCAGGACGTACTTGCTCAGGAACGCGCGGGTCAGCTCGAACTCTTCTTCTGTCATCCCGTTGTCGATCAGGTCCTGGAGCTCGCGCATCGCCGCCCGCAAAGCGAACTGCGCCTGATGGTTGGGCAGCGTGCGGATCCAGACCTCGAAGATCTGGTTGTTGCGCGCGACGTTGACCGGCGGCGTGCTGCGCCGGCCGCCCTCGGGGAAGGCCTCGATATACGAGTAGTCGCCGTAGTTCATGCCGCGGGCCTCGCGGATCACCTGGTAGAGGTGGCTCGAGGAGTTGCGGTGCTCGCCCAGCCACGAGTTGGCGACCCACAACGCGTAGAAGTCAGGCTCGCCGCGGCGCACGGCGATGGGGAAGCCGAAGCTGATCGAGGCGTCGGCATCGGGCTTCGAGACCAGGACGACCTGCCTGCCCTCGATCGGCGCCGCCTCCGGCTTGGGCGCCGGAGTCGAGGCACCTTCGGGAAGTCCCTCGAGCGAGCCCTCGAAGCGCGCCACCAGGGCATCGTCGAACCCTCCGCCCAGCGCCACCATCGCGTTGTCGCGGGTGTACCAGGTCCCGTAGAACTCCTTGACGTCGTCGAGGGTGATCGACTTCAGGCCCTGCACCGTCCCCTGAGGCGGGTGGGCGTAGGGGGTGCCTCGGTAGATGGCGTCCTGGAGCGCCGCCTTGCCGAGCTCTTCGTCGGAAGAGTAGCGCAGCGTGTTCTCCAGGAAGTTGACGGTGTCGCTCTTGACCCGTTCGAAATCCGATTCGTCGAAAGCCGGCGCGAGATAGGCATCGGTGAAGAGCGTGAAGTATGCCTCGAGGTTATCCCGGTGGGTTCGGCCGCTCACCGTGGTCATTTCCTTGTCCACGCGGACGCCGTACGACGAGGCCAGGGGGTAGAGTTTCTCGAGGATCTCCTCGTAGGTGTTCGAGGTGGTCGAGCCCTCGGCGATGAGACGGCCGACCAGCCATGCCAGGCCTTCCTTGCCCGGCGGATCGTTCTGGGAGCCGACCTCGAGCCACACCGTGAAGCTCAGGGTAGGGTCGTCGGGGACCGGCAGGAGCACGGCGGATCCCTCCTCGGTTGGCTGGGAGCAGGACGCCAGGCACAGCGCCATGGCGAGAAGCACGAGCAAAAAGGTGGCGCCGCGCATCAGCTCTTTCCTTTCAGAACCGCGATCGTGCGCTGGTCCGGGGTGAGGTACTTCACGGCCGCAGCCTGAACCTCCTCGGCGGTGATCGAGTCGTAGGCCACGAGCAGCTCGTCCACGGCCTCGATGCCTCCGGTGGTGGAGATGATGCGGGCCAGGCCGCCGGCCACGTGATCCGGGGTGTCGAGATCCATGAGGAACGCGTACTTGATTCGCGACTTGAGGTCGGCGAGCCGTGCGGGGTCGGGCGTCGAGCTCTGGTACTCGGCGATGGTGCGGTCGATCTCTCCCAGGACGTAGTCGACCTTCGACGGGTCTTTGACGCGGGAGATGATGTCGATCAGGCCCGGGTCCCGGTTGACGTTGGCATCCGCCGCCAGGAACTCGACCACCTGCTCGTCGAGGACCAGCTTGTTGTAGATCTCGCTGGTCTCGCCGAAGGCCAACTCCGCGAGCAGATCGGCGGCGACCCGCGAACGATTCGCCGGATCGAAGGCGTCCATCTTGTAGGCGACCCACAGGATGGGCAGAGACTGGCCCGGATACGAAACCTGGATTCGTTTCTCGGCCTTCTGCCTGGGCTCGACCGGGACCTTCGGTGCGACGTAGCCCGGCTGCCAACCGTCGTAGTAATTGCGGATCATGGCCATGGTGGGCTCGATCTCGATGTCGCCGACGACGAGCAGCACGACGTTCTCGGGTCGGTAGTAGCGCGAGAAGAACGACCTCGAGTAGTCGTACATCGTCGGCATCGCCTTGATGTCCGCTTCGTAGCCCATGGCAGTGTGCCCGTAGGTGTGGACGTCGAAGGCTTCCTTGTGGACCGCCTCGTAGATTGTGAAGAACGGGCTCATGCGGTTCTTGCGGTACTCGCCGTAAACCGCCCCGGCCTCGGTCTTGAACGCCGGCTCCGGGTAGGACAGGTTCTGGAACCGGTCGCTCTCGATCTCCATCACGCGCTCGAGATCGTCGGCCGAGATGGTGAGGTGGTAGGCGGTGAGGTCGTCGGAGGTGAACGCGTTGGCGTCGGCGCCCATCTCCGTGACGATCTCGTTGTAGCGGTCCTGGGGATACTTCTCGGTCCCCCGGAACATCATGTGCTCGAAGAAGTGAGCGAAGCCGGTGTGGCCCGGCTCGTACTCGTCCCGCGCCCCCGTGCGGACCACCGACCAGTAGGCGACCAGGCCTTCCGAGCTCATCGGAACCAGGATGACCTTCAGGCCGTTGTCCAGGATCTCCACGTGGGTGGGGTAGGGGAAGATTCCACTCATGGCGCTCTCATCGCCGGCGACCGTACCCGCGGCGAGAAGGCCGACCAGGCTCAGGATGGTGACGAAGAACCGTTTCACGACTCGACTCCGTTGTTATGGCATCGGGCGGGAAATCCCCGCAAAAGACCGGGCATCATACAACACGAGTCCCGCGTGAGACAGGGACCGCCCGGACCGAGAGGGTCGGTTACCATGGGCAGCAAGAGAGAAGGGGAGATGAGACGACCGGAGCCACGCCGCCTGACGCGATCCGCGCCGCGAGTGCACGGCGACGTTCAGGGCGATCGCAAGAGCGGCTGGGAGAAGGTTTACCGCCTGGTGAGACGCATCCCGAAGGGGAAGGTGATGTCCTACGGTCAGATCGCGACGCTGCTCGAGAGCCGTCTCTCGCCCCGGGCCGTGGGGTGGGCCATGCACGGTTGCCCCGAGGGCGTTCCGTGGCACCGTGTGGTCAACGCCTCGGGCGGATGCTCCACCGATCACATCCCCGACATCCCTGAGGGACTCCAGCGAGCCATGCTCGAAGCCGAAGGCGTAGAGTTCCGCGACAACGGGACCCTGGATTTGAGACGCTACCGCTGGGACCCCAGGCCGCCACGTTGAAGACCCCCGCGTCGCGCCGCGGGGGTCTCCTTGATTGCGTTCGTGCAGCCGGAGCTCAGAAGCTCCAAGTGTACCCGACCGTAATAAACGTCGGATCGACGGGCAAAGATTCGGCCGCGTCCGCATCGACGAAGCGGAACGCGAAGTTCAGGCCGCTGTTCTCGGTCAGCCACCAGTCGAGGCCCAGGGCCAGGCCCACGCCCGGGAACTCGTTCTCGGTCTCGAGAACGAAGTCCGGTTGACCGGACGCGGTAAAGGTCAGCGGGTCGTTCCACAAGACATAGGCGATCTGAGGGCCCACCCAGAAATCCAACGACTCGGTGTTCACGACGTGGAAGTTCACCGCCAGCCAGATCGGAAGCACTTCGAGGGTGTCCTCGGCGACATTCGAGTTCAGCGACTGGGTGAACTCGACGTCCATCTCGGTGTACCCGATCGCCACGTCGAATCCGACCAGCTTGGTGAAGCGGCGCTCGAAATCGACGCCGAAGCCGAATCCGGTCCCACCCGCCTCGGTGGCGGACGTCCCGAAAACGGGGTCGGTGAACGTCACGTTGTCGTCCTCTATGAAACGGCCGACCACGCCGCCCCAGGCGCGAAATCGCCAACCGCTGAACTCGTTTTCCGCTTGTGCGGAAGGCACGCAAAGCAAGACGACGGCGGCGAGGGTAACGAACGAGACTGCGCGAACGGTTTTCATTTCGAAGCCTCCGTGCACCGGGTGCGATGGCTCGCCAAGAGGGAGCCGTTGTTCAGGAAACCGGACAGCTCAATTCCCGGCCAGGCGGGCGATTCGGAACCCTGGCGATACCTGTTCCTCTACTCTCGCCTTGACACTCTCCATTGCGGGACGGAACGGCAGCGATGATCCGTCTCATTCGACCGCTCCTCGACGGATTCCAGATCCAAGGCTAGCGCGGTCGGGGCGGGTAATGAACTCGTAGGTTTACCGGTTGATCTCGGAAGAATTACCAGGGGGTCAGACTATGAATTATCACGTTCGGCGCGACGCACCCAACGACTGACCGTGGTGTGGTGGATACCCAGGCGATGCGCGACCTCGCTCATGGAGTAACCGTGTTGCAGAACAGCCTGAACGACTCGAGCACGTTGGTCGACGCCAGAGCCCACGAGTAGCCGGGCGAGATCGGGGTGATCGGCGCATCTCTGGCTTCGTGGAACCCACTCGGGTTTCTCCGCCGAAACCAGGGCGCTTCAGAAAGCCCTCCACCGGCTTCGACCGCTGTGTCTGCCCACGCGACCTGAACCGCCGCCAGACCGCGATCCGCTCCCGCTAGGCGGTGGCTTCCTGCGAGCCCATGTAGCCAGCCCGTTGCCACACCTCGATGTAGCGGTGAACCTCCGACAGCTCCTCGAGGGTCATCAGGTCGAGCGTGGCGTCGATCTTCGATCGGGGCATGGCGGGAATATACGGCGAGGCCGAGGCGGAGCCTGAAACTGGGTTGCAGGGTGGAAACCTGCTCGTTGTGGGCCTGGCGCGGTTCAGCACCTGCCGGGCGGCCACCGCTCATCCTGTGCTGCGCGGGAAGGCAAAGAGCGCTCCCTGGATGAGCCGGGTCAAGTACGCGCTCAGACTCAAGCTCAGGTACATACCACGAATC
>Ga0316191_10000449_pt1 | contig 26831 bp, 18 predicted proteins | sample Eddworburr2cm_MG_FD_204928 | JGI IMG/M metagenome (GOLD analysis project Ga0316191, IMG submission 204928) | Coastal sediment microbial communities from Maine, United States - Eddy worm burrow 2 cm | ecosystem: Environmental > Aquatic > Marine > Coastal > Sediment | place: USA: Maine... | reverse complement strand
TCATTCGCGAAGGATCTCGAGGTGGTCTTCACGTCGAAGCCGCTCCCGGCATTCGTGGCGTGCACCATCGGTGACCGGCTCGACGACAAAGACGCGGCGGCGCTCTTCGCGGCGCTGCTGGAGCTCGACGACGAGCAGGGAGGCGCCGACGTGCTCGAGCAGATCCGACTGGTCCGATTCGAGACGCTGGACGACGTCCGGATCGAGCAGATCGAGTCGGTGCGCGAGCGGGCGGCGAATCGGAAATAGTGCCCTCTCACACGATCTCGTCACACTCCTCGCGCTCGATCGACGACACGACGTGCGTCGGTGCTCCTGCGTGGTCGAAGATGTCATGGGCTACCGTCGTTCTGACGGGCGTCGTGGTGTTGCTCTCCGGCTGTGTGTCCGCCCTCAAAGAACCGCCGAGTCTCGAGGAGCTCGCGGGTAGCTCGCTAACGCTGTCGCCGGGTGAGATCGACCAGAACCGCGAGCGCGCGCAGCAGAAGTACGACCAGAGACGTGTCGCGCCTGTTCGGGACGCCGCGAGGCTGTGGACCGCGGTTGCACAGGCGAGCCCCGACGAGCTCGACGACCTGATCTGGGCGCTACGGGCGAGAATCTGGCTCGCGGAGCACGAACCGAAGTCCGGCGCCCGAGAGCGGGCGAGCACCGCCGCGGTCCAGACCGCACAGTGGTGCGGGCGACGCTCCCCGGAAAACCCACGGTGCTTCTATTGGCTCGGAGCCGCCCTCGGCGTGCAGGCGCGCGAGCGGCGCAGCACGGCTCTCGACGCGCTTCCCCGGATCGTGGATCTGTTCGAGCAGGCCCTGGAGGCGGACCCGCTCCTGGACGAGGCGGGCCCGAACCGGGCACTGGCCCTGGTCTACCTTCGGGCTCCTACCTGGCCGGCCGGTCCTGGCGATCCCGACCTGGCCCTCGAGCACGCGCGCCTCGCCGTCGAGCTCCGGCCCGACTACCCTCCCAATTCCCTCGCTCTCGGCGAAGCGCTCGTCGCCGTCGAGGAGTACGACGACGCCTTTCACGCCTACGTGCGCGCCCTCGAGCTGGCCGATGAGAGCGAGGCGCGCGGGGTCATCGACGCGAAGGAATGGATCCGGATCGCCGAAGAAGGCGTTAACGCCGTTAACGCTTCGCGAGTCGCAACCGACCGCTAGCACTCCCTGTAAAGTGAACGCTGTTAACGAGTTCCGAGCCGGAGCCGGTCTCCTTTCGCTTCGTCATTCGGCTACAATAAAAACGCTAGTTTGCGTCTGGCGTGAGATGCCTCGGTGCGAACCGGTGTGTCGTTCGTCGATGGTGGAAGGGGAAAGGGCATGCCGCGTTGGATAATCGTTTTAATTTGTTGCGTGTTGACGGTTCTCATGGCGAGTGCTTCGGCCGAGGCTCGTCGGCCGGAGCTCGAGGCGCTGGACCCGACCGGGCGCCTACCGCTGGATCTGGTCAATCCCGAGGGCAAGACCGACTGGGACCTATCGAACGTCACGTTCAAGGGAAGCGGCAACGCCGTCATCGACGCCGAACGATCGCCTGACGCGACCGACCTGAGGCCGCGCAGCTGGGTCAACGTATCGACCGGTGAGGTGCGTCTGCCGGCGGCGACACGCGAGGCCACTCTCCAGCGCGGGATCGTCGTGCGGGCGGACGGTGGCGATCTGCTCGTGCATCGCTGGATCGACTCCCGGCTCGGTGTGGTCGCGCAGATCTCAGGGACGGTCAGCGCCGACGGCACGGGACGCATCGATGTCGAGAGCGTCTCGGTACTGGACGGCGGCGTCGACGACGCGGCCACGATGAAGCTCTACGTCGACGAGGTGGAGCAGCCGATTCTCGGCACGCTCAACCTCGGCTACGACCGCGGCGCCGGGATCACCGTCGGGGAGCTTCTCGGCAACAACGACGGCGTCGTCCTGATGAGCGACGTCATCGCTCTCGACTACTGGGACTTTTCCGTGAATACCTCGGGCACGACCGAGGTCGAGCAGACCATCGTGACCCTGACCTCCCCGGAGACCTGTAACGAAGGTCGTTGCGGCTTCGTCGCCGGCCGGAGGCTCGGCCGTCAAGAACGTAGCGATGGCCGCTTCAACGCCCAGGTCACCGAGGCCGAGAACCGTGGGAGCGACGTCACCATCTGGTTGCGGGGCGTCGTCCAGCGGGAGAATTCCGGTCTGTGCTTCGGAAACGGAGAGAGCGGCACGTGCTACGAGGGAACCGACGACAACGGCAATCCTCGCGAAGAGGTCCCGCTGTGGCGGTTCCCGAACCAGGACGGCGAGGGCTACTATTTCCAGGCCCAGGACACGTGGACCTCGGGGGTCTTCGACTGCGAGGAGAACATCTGGAACACGGTCTGTCTGGAGTCCAAGGGGTGCTTCCTCGAAGGCGACATGTTCCGGATCACGGCCTGCAACGACAACACCGGAACGCAATCGGCCGAGGCACTCAAGGGAGGCATCGCCAAGCTCCCCTCGGGACACCGGGTCAACACGACTCTCGTGCGCCAGGTCGCGGACTTCTGCACCTACGCCATCGGCGGCGGGTGCGACTTCCTCGGAACGGAGGTGCGGACTCTCGTCTACCTCTGGCAGGCGAAGTACGTCGGCACGGTGGCGCTGATGCAGACCGATCCGACCGTCGAGGGCCCGCCCGATCTGGTCTCGTTCAGCGAGCTGCAGGAGACCAACATCAACTTCGGGCTGCTCCCCCCCGAGTCGATCGCGGTCTGGACCGTGGGTTCCGATTCCGTCGAGATCTGGTGGGACCCCGGCAACGACACCCACCGCGTCAAGGACTACAAGGTCTACTGGGACATCGACTCGGGAGCGGACACGTCCTATGCCAACAGCGCCGTCTACACTTCACCCCCAGCGACGGTCACCGGCCTCAGCCCCGGGACCACCTACTACTTCACGGTGACGACCCGGGTGGACTACACGAACTCCTCGACGGCGGTCACGACGGCCATGGAGAGCCTGCTGTACCCCAGACAGGTCTCCGGCGATCCCGGCTTCATCTATCCCATCGAGGTCCAGGCAACGACAACCGGCGGGTCTTGCACGCCCGCGATTGACGAAGTCTCGCCGTGTACGAGCGGGTCGGATTGTCTGACGGTCGACAAGACCCAGGACGGAGGCGTCCAGATCTGCTGGGCCCCATCCGGCAGTTCGTGTCTCGACGCCTACGACGTCATGTATTCCGGATCTCCCATTGGCACCTTTTCTGCGATCTCTCAGACCGGTTTGGCAACCTGCTGGACCGGTGATCCGGACGCGGGCTACTTCGTGGTTCGCGGCCGAGGAACAGGGGGCGTCGGCTTCTGATGGGAAGAGGATCACCTGCCAGCCGGTGGGTGCGACTGCAGGCATGGATGCTCGCGGCGCTGATCCTCGCGGGAGGCGGCATCGCACGGGCGCAGTCCACCTCCGCGTCGCTCAAGGGTACAGTGCGCGACAAGTCGGACCGACCGGTCGCGGAGGCCTTCGTCCAGGCGCAGTCCTCGAGCAACGGTATGGTTCGGAGCGCAATCACCGACGAGAAAGGGCTCTACCACTTCGACGGGCTGCCTTCGGGCACGTGGCTGCTGGTCGCACGGACCGATGCCGGCGGCACCAGCGAGACCCGCACCGTCACCCTGAGCCTGCAACAGAGTGCGACCCTCGACCTGGTGGTCGGATCCGGTCTGACCGAGGAGGTCACGGTCACCGCCGAGTCACCGATCCTCGACTCGCAGCAGGTGGGCGGTAAGCACAGCATTCAGGGCGATCAGGCGGACGCGCTGCCGATCTCGGGCCGTCAGATCACCGACCTGGCATTGCTGGACGCGTCGGTCAAGGAAGCGGCGGTCGGGGGATTCTACGGCGAGCGGGGAGCGGTCTTTGTCCTGAACGGCCAGTCCGGGAGGGCGAACTCGTTCCTGGTCGATGGCCTGGACAACAACGACCAGACCAGCGGGACCGCGCAGAACGCGCACTTCTCCCAGCAGGTGATCAAGGAGTTCGTGGTGCTGACCCACCAGTACTCGCCCGAGTTCGGGCGGGCGACCGGTGGCATCATGAACGTCGTCACCGAACGCGGCACCAACGAACCGGCCGCCTCGATGTTCGTCCAGGGGGCGTCCGCCAACTGGAGCAGCTCCGGAGAGTTCGTGGACTCGCTCCCCGGCGAGGGTCAGGACACTCCCCAGAGGCTCGCCACGGGATTCAGCGTCGGCGGTCCCATGGTGGAGGACGAGGCGTTCTATTTCCTGGCCTACGAGCACCAGCAGGGCGACAGCATCCTCCCTTACACCGGGATCGACCGCTATGGACAGGCCGGCGGGTGGCTGGTCTCGCCCGACCGCAGCGACAACCTGTTCCTCCGTATGGACTTCAACCTCGACCAGGACAACATCCTGATGTTCAGGCTGTCCGCCGACGACCGCGATTCGGACGGTATGAACGTCGGCGGGATCATCACACCCGAGGCCAGCTTCCGGCTCGAAGAGCAGGACTTCCAGCTGGGGGGCTCGCTCACCACGATCGTCTCGCCACGGCTGCTCAACGAGGTACGCTTTCTCGCCGGCACGTCGGCCTTCGACCAGTACGCCAACTCCCCGCTCTCCGGAGTTGACCGTCCCGGCGGGATCTTCGGCGGGAATGCCCTCGGCTCGCAGTTCCGCGACGAGACTCGTTTCCAGATTCTCGACAACGTCACCTGGAGAACCGGCAGCCACACGCTGAAGTTCGGTCTCGACGTGGCCCACTCGAGCACCAAGCTCGACGTCAAGTTCAACCGCAACGGGGGATTTCTCTACGGTACGGACCAAGCTTTCGAGGCTGGCGACGGTTACGTTTTCAGGGTCAACGACTGTCTCGGGGCCTCGGGAGGCGACTTTGCACCCTGTCCCGGCGTTCCGGGTTTCGACGATGACGGCGATTGCGTCGGCCCCAACTGTACGCCTTTCGGTGCCTGCGATCCGGCCACGGACGAAGGCTGTGACGAAGACGCCAACCGAAAAACCTATCCGACCGTATTCACGCTCGTCCGAGGAGACGCCGTCGCCACGCTCGACGACACCCGCGTATCGGTCTTTGCTCAGGATAGCTGGCAGGTCTCACCGGCGCTCCTGCTCGAATACGGTCTGCGCTACGATATGAGTACCTACACGCTACCCGAGGCCGCCAGCGTGGATTCGACCATTCCCAACGGGGGCGCCGACCGCGACTACGACAACGTCGCACCGCGATTCGGATTCACCTACGTACCCTCGTCCAGCGGCAAGATCGTGCTGCGCGGCGGGGCTGGGGTGTTCTACGACAAGTTCGTGCTCGCCTTCCCGGCGGTCGCGGCGGTCACCTCGGGGACCTCGATCGGCCTGTCGCCGACCCAGGGATTCGCCCTGGAGATCACCGAGGATACCGTCGAAGAAGAAGGAATCGAATTCATCGAGGAGTACCTGTTCTTTCCCGAGTCCCTCGTACTTCGTTTCTCCACCGGCACCGAGCTCAACACGCCCTACGCCATCCACGCCAACCTCGGATTCGAACAGTCCTTGGGCGCGCGCGCCTCGTGGAGCGCCGACCTGATCCGGGTCCGAGGCTTCAACTTGCCGATGATGAAAGATCTCAATCCCGTGGCGTGTTTCCTCAACGAGCAAGACGATCCACGCGATCCCTGTGCCAACCCGGACACACCCGAAGATCTGCTCGATTACCGCAAGTTCCCCATCCACGAGGATCCGTCCACCGGGTCGATCGCCGCCGTCGTCACCGAGGGGGAAAGCTGGTACACGGGGCTGGACCTGTCCTGGAAGTGGTTTGGTAGGAAGAAGTGGTACTCCGCGTCGTACACACTCTCGAAAGCCGAGGATCTGGGCCCCGATCCTCTCAAGGGAGGCATCTACCTCCCGCCGGACTCCGCGAATCTCCGCGCCGAGAAGGGCAGGTCGGACCACGATCGGCGCCACCGATTCGTGCTCGCCGCCGAGAGCCCGCTGCCGTGGTGGGGGATGAGGGTCTCCGGGGTGCTCCGTGTCGCGAGTGGGGTCCCCTTCAACGTCACGACGGGGACGGACGTGAACCTCGACGGGATCAAGAGCGACCGTCCACCGGGAATCGGTAGAAACACCGGCGCGGAGACCGACCTGACCGTGGTCAACGCCATCCGTGCCGAGGAAGGGCTCGATCCGGTGACCCAGGTCGAAGAGCCGTGGCTGGCCCAGCTGGATGTCCGCCTGACGAAACCGTTCGCGTGGTCCAACCGCAAGGGCGGCGGCCAGTTCTACGTCCAGATCTTCAACGTCCTCGACCGAGAGAACTACGGCCTCATCGAGGGCAGGGCAACCGCCGCGAACTTCGGCCGCCCCATCGGCATCGCGGGGCCGCCCCGCACCGTCGAGCTCGGGATGCAAGTCGAGTTCTGACCGCCGGTCCCATCCCCCCTTTGCCTTGACCTTCCGACTCCCCGGTGGCCCGGACCGGGAGCCTGCTAGAATGAACCGTCTGAAGGGCCTCGGATGCCCGGAGGTGACTTTCGACCATGCCCGACCTGATCTGGAGCTTCGACGAGCTGACGCGGTTCACCAAGTGGGACGACCCCGAGGTGCGTCACTGGGCGATCGACCGCCTTATCCGGCACTACCCGAATCCGTGCTGTGACGTCATTGCCGACTACCTGCTCGACGATCACGAGAGTACGCCGACGATGGTTGCGAGGCATCTCGGACGCCACGGCGATCCGAGCCACCACGCGATCCTGACTCGCGCGTTCCGCCTCCTTCGGGGCGTCGCCCCGGGTCACTGCGTGCAGGCTCTGGCCCGCCTGGGCTATCCCGCCACCGTGGATCTGGCCGCGTCCGCGTCGAAGCGCACCGATCTCACCGATCCGGCTCTCGCCACGGTGGTCGAGGCCCTGGCGGAGCTGGGGACTCGAGAGGCCCGCGACCTGGCGCGCGACATGGTCTTCCGCAAGACGGAGCTGCTGGCCGAGCCGCCGGCGCTGCGCGGAATTCTGAAGGTGGTCGAGGCCGACGAGATTCCCGAGGTCCTGGCCCGGTTCCTGACGGCGCTCCGGTGGTGCGGGAGCGGGCGTGCAGGAGACGGTTTCCGGACTCTGATGGATTCCCTGCAGATCGACGACGCCGCGTGGTGCTTCCGGACCGGGCCGTCGGGCCGGATCGAGCTCCGCAAGACGATCAAGGCCGTGGAGTCGGGCTACGATTGCGACATCCTCGAGGCCTTGGGAGAGCAGAGGATCCGGCAGATCTCCCGCCGCTTCCGGACCGGTGATCTCGCCGAGACCGTGCAGTCCCTCGCCGAATGGACCCGCGATGCGATCGAGGGATTGCCCGAGGATCTCGAAGACGATCTCCCGGCGCGCATCGCCGCGGCAGTCGACGCATTCTCCGCCGCCGCCGCAGTGCAGGACGTCCGGCGTCCCGGAAACCAGCTCCAGCAGTGGATCGTTGGGTTCCAACTCTCGGCGACCTTCGCCGTGGCTCGTTACCGCAACATGGCGCTCTCACTCAAGCGCGCACGGGGCAATCTGGAGCGGCTCTTGAGTCTGGCCGAGGTCGAGACCGCGTTTGTCCTTCCGGAGCTGCCGTCGGCCATCGCGGTGGTTTGCAGCGACAACGACGCGCGGACCCACCGGGCTCAGGACTGGTGCCTGCGGATGCTGGAGGCCCAGGGCCCGTTCTTCCCCAAGGTCGTGGCCCTCGAGACCCTCGGCGAGCTTCGCGCCGTGCACTTCATTTCGGAGATCGTGGAATACCTGTCCGACGAGAACTCCTACGTCTACGGCGCGGCGGAGAGGGTGCTGTCGAAGATGGGCGAGGCCGTCGTCGGCCCGGTCCGCGCTCGGCTCGAAGCAGGCGCGGTCGATCCGGAAGCCGCGCACAGTCTCCTGGTCCTGTTGTGCGATCTCGGAACCCGTAGCGCCTACGAGGCCACGGTCGCTCACCTGGACTGGTTCATGGAAGAGGTAGGGCCGGGCCCCTCGGCCGAGTGGGCCAGCCTGTTCGGCTCGGAAGAGCTGATCGAGCCGCTGCGCGACTGGCTCGACGAGGATCCGGCGATGGTCGGCCAGGCGCTCCTGCTGCTCGGCGCGATCCACAACGTCCGGATTCCCGAGGAAGAAGAGATACTTCAGGCCATCGAGAACGAGAGAGCGCGGCAGGCGATGGACACCGACGACGGCCACGCCGACGGCCCCGAGCACGAGGGCGGCGACTACGTGATGTAACCGCGCGTCTTTCCCACGAGACATCCTCCGGAGTGCCTGTCTCATGCCTGCCATTCCGCCAGAACGGATCCGGAACATCGGAATCGTGGCGCACATCGATGCGGGAAAGACCACGACGACCGAAAGATTCCTGTTCTACGCCGGGGAGAGCCACAAGCTCGGCGAGGTCCACGACGGCGAGGCCGTGATGGATTTCCGCCCTGACGAGCGCGAGCGCGGGATCACGATCTCGGCCGCGGCCACGACGCTGTACTGGGCCGACCACCAGATCAATCTCATCGACACGCCTGGCCACGTCGATTTCACCGCGGAGGTCGAGCGGGCCATGCGGGTGCTCGACGGGGCGGTGGTGGTCTTCGACGGCGTCGAGGGTGTCGAGCCGCAGTCCGAGACCGTGTGGCGGCAGGCCGATCGCTACGAAGTTCCCCGGATCGCGTTCGTCAACAAGATGGATCGGGTCGGCGCCGATTTCGAGGCCGCGGTGCGGTCGATGCGAGACAAGCTCCACGCCGAACCGGTCTGTATCCAGTACCCCGACGGATCCGGGGAGGAGTTCCGTGGCATCGTCGACCTGATCGACGAGGTCTACCTCGGGTTCGATCGGGACTCCCTGGGCCGCGAAATCGACACCGGCCCCATCCCGGACCGACTGGTGGAAAAAGCGAAGGCGATGCGCGCCGAGATGGTGGAGGCCCTGGCCGAGGCCCACGATCCGCTCGCGGAGCTCTACCTCTCCGACGCGACCATCTCCGCCAACGATCTCAGAGCCGCTCTGAGAGCCGTGACGCTCTCGCGAGCGGCCGTGCCGGTGCTGTCCGGAGCCGCGCTGCGGAACAAGGGCATCCAGCCGGTGCTCGACGCGGTGTGCGGTTTCCTGCCCTCACCCCAGGAAGCTCCGCCGATCGAGGGCATCGATCCTCGGGACGGCTCTCCGATTACCCTCGCGCCGAGTCCCGAGGGGCCCTTCGCGGCACTGGTCTTCAAGGTCGTGGCGGGTAAATCGACCGACCAATTCTACGTCCGGGTCTACTCGGGACGACTGGGCGCGGGCGATCGTGTCTGGAACCCTCGCACACAAGAGCGGGAGCGGTTGCGCCGGTTTCTGCGAATGCACGCCGGACGCGGCACCGCGGTGGAATCGATCGAGGCGGGAGACATCGTCGCCGTGCCGGCTCTGCGCTCGGCAACCGGGGACACCCTCTGCGACGAGTCCCACCCGATCCTGCTAGAGCCGATTCGGTTTCCCGATACCGTCGTCTCGATCGCCGTCGAGCCCCGGACGGCGACCGACCGAGATCGCCTCGGGCAGGTCCTGGATCGCATCGGGCGGGAAGACCCGACCTTCACTCGTGACGTCGATGCCGATACCGGGCAGATGATCCTCTCCGGAATGGGCGAGCTGCACCTGGAAGTAATCCTGCAACGCATGCAGCGGGAGTTCAACGTCGAGGTCAACTACGGCAAGCCCCGCGTTTCCTATCGGGAGACGGTCCGGGAGGCGGCGACGGGCACTGCCGAGTACCGCCGGCAGGTGGCCGGGGACAACCTCTTTGCCCGGGCGGAGATCCGAATCGAGCCGCTGGACAACCCCGGTTCGCCTTTCGAGGTCGTGAACACGCTTGCCGAGGGTACGCTTCCGCGGGCCTTCCTCGCGTCGACCCTGGAGTCGCTCCGCAATGCCGCCGAGGGCGGCGGATCGTACGGTTACCCGGTAGTCGGTGCACGAGTCTCCCTTCGAGAGGCAACGTACGACGACGTCGGCCAACCGGAGATCGCTCTCAACTCGGCCACGAGCCTGGCGTTCCGCGACGCGCTCCGGCAGGCGGGTGGCGTCGTCCTGGAGCCTTACGGCAAGCTCGAGGTCCGGGTGCCGGAGGATTCCCTCGGGGGGGTCGTGAAGAGCCTGAACCAGCGTCGGGCGGTCGTGGAGGACACCCAGTTCGTCCGCGGAAACGTGCTCGTGAAGGGCGTCGCCCCCATCGGGGAGATGTTCGGCTACCTCACGGCGCTGCGCTCTCAGACCCAGGGACGGGGCTCGCTCTCCCTGGAACCCTTCGATTACCGGCCCGTGCCCGAGAACCTCGCCGCCCTGCACCACGAGCGGTTGTACAATTGAGGGGTGAGTGGAGCTCCCATGGGCGCCTTCGAGACCATCCTCCTGACGACGGATTTCTCGGATCTGTCGAGGCAAGCGGTTGCGCCGGCGTTGTCCATCGCCGACCGGTTCGGCTCGAAGATCCTCGTGCTGTACGTGGTGGAGGACCGCCTTCCACCCTTCGTGGATGAGTACACCGGGATCTCCCTGGAGGAGATCCTGCAGGCACACACGGAACGGGCCCGGCGCGAGATGGCGCGCTTCGTGGAGCAGAACCTACCCGGTCGCTCTGACGTCGAGACCGTCGTGTCGGCCGGCATGCCGTCTGCCGAGGTCGTCAGGGTCGCCGAGGAACGAGAAGTCGCGCTGATTGCCATGGCCACCCACGGTCGCGGCTTCGTCTCCCACGCTCTGTTCGGCTCCACCACCGAGCGTGTGCTTCGCAGGGCGCCCTGCCCGGTCCTCACCGTTCGCGCCGGGGAGTAAGACGGATCTCCCGAAGCGCGGGCTTTTTTCTCCTCGCTCCCACCATCTTGACACCTCCAGGATCGAGTCTTATAGCCATCGCTGCCCGACGGGACCGAAGGGCACAACGAGAAACGAACGAGCCTGTGGCTCGATAGGGAGGTGGCCCGAAATGACTCTCGTAAGATGGGATCCTTTTCGCGATCTCGCGACCCTGCACGATCGATTCAACCAGGTGCTGTCCGCGGACAGCGATTCCGTGGAAGACCGCCACGGCGACTGGGCGCCCCCGGTCGATATCTTCGAGCGAGGCGACGAGTTGATTCTCCGCGCCGAGCTGCCGGGTCTGAAGACCGAGGACATCGACATCCGCGTCGAGAATGGCAAACTGGTGCTCCGCGGCGAACGGAAGCAAGACAAGCAAACCGACGACACGAAGGTCTACAGGCTCGAACGGGTCTACGGGACCTTCACCCGTCGCTTCGCTCTCCCGACCTCGGTGGATTCCTCGAAGATCAGCGCCGCCTACACGAACGGCGTTCTCGAGGTGACTCTGCCCAAGGCCGACGAGGCGAAGGAGCGAAAGGTCGAAATCAAGGTCGCCTGAGGACCCGGGGCATCCCGCCGGGGCCGGACCCGGTGGGAATTGCCCGGCCCGTGGAAGCCCGCCGGTGAGCCCGGCGGGCTGTTCCGTTTTTTTGGGGCTCCGGAGCCGGATGGTGGATCCGTGAGGCAACTCGACTTATACTCGAAGGCCACGAACCATGGATGAAATATGGATGAAATAGTGATTCCTCCCGAGATCGGTGTCTTGCCGCTGCGGAACAGCGTGCTGTTCCCGCACGCCATCATGCCCATCTCCGTGGGCAGGCGGAAAACCCTCAACTTGCTCGACGACGTCGTCAACGACAGCAAGATGATCGCGGTGGTCTCGCAGAGAGACCCGGCGGTGGACGATCCCGACCCCTCGGGCATGTACCGCCTGGGGACCGCGGCGCGCATCCTGAAGGTCGTCAAGCTCTCCGAGGGAAACGTCAATCTGATCATCCAGGGGATCCGACGACTCCGGGTGGATCGTTTCACGGCCACCGAGCCTTTCATGAAGGCAGTCGTGACTTCACTGGAAGAAGTGACCGAAAAGGGCGTCGAGGAAGAGGCGCTGGTCCGGAACCTGGTCACCCAGTTCCAGCGACTGGTTCATATCTCGTCCAACATCTCGAACGATCTCGGGGAAATGGTGCTCTCGGCAGGTGCCGAAGACTCGGCGCGACTGAGCGACCTTGCGGCATCGGTGCTGAACATCTCGGTCGAAGAGAAGATCGGCCTCCTCGAAAGAAACAACGTCAAGGACCGGCTCCAGAAGCTCGTCGAGATCGTCACCCGCGAGGTCGAGCTGCAGGAGATCTCGAGCCGCATTCAGTCGCAGGTCGCCGATGAGGTCGGCAAGACCCAAAGGCAGTACTACCTCCGAGAGCAGATGAAGGCGATCCAGAAAGAGCTCGGCGAAGAAGACGATCGCACCCAGGAGCTAGAGGAGCTTCGCAAGAAGATCGAGGACGCGGGGATGCCCGAGGAACCCCGCAAGGTCGCAGAGAAAGAGCTCGACCGACTATCGAAGATGCCGCCGCAGGCCGCCGAGTACACCGTATCGCGGACCTACCTGGACTGGCTGGTCACGATCCCGTGGTCGGAAGAGACCGAAGACAAGCTGGACGTCATCGAGGCCAAGAAGATCCTCGACGAAGATCACTATGACCTCGAGAAGGTCAAGGACCGCATCCTCGAGTACCTTGCCGTCCGGGCGATCAAGAAGGACCTCAAGGGTCCGATCCTGTGCTTCGCGGGACCTCCCGGCGTCGGGAAGACCTCCCTGGGGCGCTCCATCGCGAGGGCCATGGGCCGTAAGTTCGTTCGGGCCTCTCTGGGCGGGGTGCGGGACGAGGCCGAGATCCGTGGCCACCGCCGGACCTACATCGGCTCGCTACCGGGCCGGATCATCCAGAGCATCAAGAAGGCCGGAACGTGCAACCCGGTATTCATGCTCGACGAGATCGACAAGGTCGGAACCGACTTCCGTGGCGACCCGTCGTCGGCCCTGCTGGAGGTCCTGGATCCCGAGCAGAACTTCGCCTTCTCGGACCACTACCTCGAGGTTCCCTACGACCTCAGCAAGGTATTCTTCATCACGACGGCCAATGTCCTGGACACCATCCCGCCGGCACTGAGGGACCGCATGGAGGTCCTCCGAATTCCCGGTTACACCGAGGAAGAGAAGCTGGAGATCGCCACGGCCCACCTCGTTCCCCGACAGCGGGAAGAGCACGGTCTGACCGAAGACAATATCGAGTTCACCGAAGACTCCATCCGCAAGCTGATCAACGAGTACACCCGAGAGGCAGGCGTGCGTAACCTCGACCGCGAGCTCGCCAACGTGTGCCGCAAGGTGGCCCGCGGTATCGCCGAGGGCAACACCGACAAGGTGACCGTCACGCCCGAAAAGGTCAGCGACCTGCTCGGCCCGATCCGGTTCTTCCGCGAGCTGGCCGAGCGCGCCGGTCGCAGCGGGGTCGCCGTCGGCCTGGCGTGGACCCAGACCGGGGGCGACATCCTGTTCGTGGAATCGACCCGGATGCACGGCAAGGGCAAGATCACCATCACGGGCCGGCTGGGCGACGTGATGAAGGAATCCGCTCTGGCCGCCATCTCGTGGATCCGCACGAATTCTTACGAGCTCGGACTCACACCGAGGCTCTTCCAGGAAAGCGATTTCCACATCCACGTTCCCGCGGGAGCGATTCCCAAGGACGGTCCCTCGGCAGGCGTGACGCTGACGACGTCGCTGGTCTCGCTGTTGACCGGGATTCCGGCACCGGCGGACCTCGCCCTCACCGGCGAGATCACGCTACGGGGCAAGGTTCTCCCCGTCGGCGGCATCAAAGAGAAGGTCATCGCCGCCAAGTCGGCCGGAATCAAGCGCGTGGTCCTGCCGGCGAAGAACGAGAAGGACCTCGAGGACGTCGCCGACCCGGTCAAGGACGCGCTGACGTTCCATTTCGTGAACGAAATCGAGCAGGTGCTCGACATCACCTTCGGTCAGGCCTTGAAAGACAAGGCGGATGCGATGCACAAGGCCGAAGCGGTCGAGAAGCCTGTGGAGCCGACGCCGACCGTGGTGACCCAGGACGAAATCGTCGTGGACACCGATACCGAGCCCGAGCCTCCGCCGCTCAAGATGAAGCCGCCCTCCCGCCGGGCGTGAGCGAGCTTCGCCAGATCGAGCTCCGTGGAATGCGCCGCCGTCAGGGTGTGCAGGGCGCGGTCCTGGTCCTGAACGGAGCCACCCGCGCGGATTTGGGGCGCGCCACGGACCAGGCGGCCCGGCTGGTCGAGCGCTGCACGCTGGTCGCCGTGGACGGCGGCCTGAAGACCTGCCGTGCCGCCCGTCGCCGTCCCGACCTGTGGGTCGGCGACGGCGACTCGTCGAGAACGATTCCCACGAGAATCCCTACCGTCGTCTATCCCACCGACAAGGACATCAGCGATCTAGGGGCCGCCCTCGACGAGGTGGCGCGCAGTCGAGTGCAGGTCGTGGTGGTCGCCGGCCTGCTCGGGGGACGCCTCGATCACGAGTGGGCGAACCTCCAGGAGCTTGGTGCGCGATCGGCGAGCTTCGCCGGCATCCTGGCACCGACCGGACGCGGACTGGTTCTCGTCACTCGCCACGGTTGCCGCGCGCGAACGGATCCCGGTCGGACGTTTTCGCTCGTGGTTCTCGGGGGGGCGGCCACGGTCACGCTAGGCGGCACACGCTGGCGGCTCGAACGGCGGCGCTTGCGACCCGGCTCACGGGGGCTCAGCAACGTCACCGGAGCGCGACTGGATCTCACCGTGCACAGCGGTGCCGTGGCGCTGGTCTTCCCATCAGGGACCGACGCCCCCTGATCCTCGGCCTCGGACCAAGAAGTAGCCCTCGTTCGGATCACCCGTCCAGCAGGTCGCGAGACCCGTCTGAGAAATGGAATTGAAGGTGCTGATGGGAAAACCGGAATACATGACGTCGTAGGCGTCGACACACGAGCTACCGGATGGCGTCCAGCAGATCTGGACGCCTTCGTCCTGGGTCTTGTCGACCGTCAGACAGTCCGACCCGCTCGCACACGGCGAGACTTCGGTAATCGCCGGTGTGCAGGAACCGCCGACCGTCGTGGCCTGGACCTCGATGGGATAGATGAAGCCGGGATCGCCGGAGACCTGCTTGGGAAACAGCAGGCTTTCCACGGCCGTCGTGACCGCCGTCGACAGGTTCGTGTAGTCCGCGCGGGTCGTCACCGTGAAGTAGTAGGGGGTCCCGGGGCTCAGGCCCGTGACCGTTGCGGGCGGTGAGGTGTAGACGGCGCTGTTGGCATAGGCCGTGTCCGCTCCCGAGTCGGTGTCCCAGTAGACCTTGTAGTCCTTGACGTGATGGGTGTCGTTGCCGGGATCCCACCAGATCTCGACGGAATCCGAACCGACAGCCCTGACCGCGATCGACTCGGGCGGGAACAGCCCGAAGTTGATGTTGGTTTCCTGCAGCTCGCTGAACGAGACCAGATCGGGCGGACCCTCGACGGCCGGATTGGTCTGCGTCAGGGCCACCGTCCCGACGTTCTTCGCCTGCCAGAAGTAAACCAGCGTCCGAACCTCGGTTCCGAGGAAGTCGCATCCGGAGCCGATCGCATAGGTGCAGAAATCCGCGACCTGGCGCATTAACATCGTATTGACCCGGTGTCCCGACGGAAGCTTCGCGACGCCTCCCTTGAGAGCCGTGCCCGACTGGGTACCGGTGTTGTCACCGCAAGCCTCTATTCGGAACAAGTCGCCTTCGAGGAAGCACCCCTTGGACTCCAGACAGACCGTGTTCCAGATGTTCTCCTCGCAGTCGAAGACTCCCGAGGTCCATGTGTCCTGGGCCTGGAAGTAGTAGCCCTCGCCATCCTGGTTCGGGAACCGCCACAGCGGGACCTCTTCGCGAGGATTGCCGTTGCCGTCGGTTCCCTCGTAGCAGGTGCCGCTCTCCCCGTTGCCGAAGCACAGCGAGGAGTCCTCGCGCTGGGCGAAGCCCCGCAACCAGATGGTGACGTCCGAGCCACGGTTCTCGGTCTCGGTGACCTGGTTGTTGAACCGCCCGTCGCTGCGATCCTGCCGGCCCAGCTTGCGACCGATGACGAAGCCGCAGCGACCCGCGTTACAGGTTTCCTCTGCGGTCAGGGTCACGTTGATCTGCGCCACCTCGGCGGTGCCGGAGGTATTGACGGAGAAATCCCAGTAGTCCAGAGCGATGACGTCGCCCATCAGGACCACGTTCTCGTTGTTGCCGAGAATCTCCCCGACGGTGATTCCCTCGCCACGGTCGTAGCCGAGATTGAGCATGCCATGGACGGCCTGATCCACCTCGTCGACGTAGAGCTTCATCGAGGCGGCGTCGTCGACGCCGCCGTCCAGTACCGAGACGCTCTCGACATCGATGCGTCCCGTGCCGTCGGCGCTGACCGTCCCTGAGATCTGCGCGACCACGCCGAGCCGGGAGTCGATCCAGCGATGCACGAGCAGATCGCCACCGTCCGCCCGCACGACGATCCCGCGCTGGAGAGTGGCCTCGCGTGTCGCCGCCGGCAGACGCACCTCACCGGTCGACACGTTGCCCCATCGACGGGGTCGGAGGTCTGTCGCATTTTGCTCGGGGTCGGCGCCGAAGACCGCGATCCCGTCTGCGGGAAAGGTCACATTCGACAGGTCCCAGACGGACTTGTCTTCAGGATCGACCAGGTCAGCGGGCAGTCGGCCGCCCGGATCCAGTGCTTTGAGCTCCGGGCGACGAGCTTCGACCGAGGGGGTCGCAATGAAGACGGCCAACCCGCAACACAACAGAACGAAGAGCCAACGCGACATGCCCAACTTCCTTTCCATCTCCGGCGAAGCGCACACCCCCTCGCGGGATGAGCCATCGAAGCCGTGATCCCTCTCAGGTTCCCACATACTATGTCGTACGCCATTCGAGGCGCAAAGATCCCGCAGATGAGAGATGCGCCCGAATAGGAGCGCCGCGGCGCAGACGGCCCTCGGCGGGATGCATGCCAAGAAACGAGGGGTGAAACACGGCAAAACCGCGGAGGGCCGGCCGATTTGGCTGCGGCCGGGCCTACCGGCGTCACGTCACCTTGCTTCACCCGCCTGCTCGGCCGAGGGGAGCCAATCGACCACCGCACTCCGCGGGATCCGCTCCATACGGTAGATCGCGGCACGCTTCCGCTCGCCGTCCCTGTCCTCCACGAAGCCGCTGAAGTACTCCCACACGACGTCGCCGCCCGGCGTCACCTCGAAAGCCTGGCCGCTATCGGTATTGGAGATCAGCACGTTGCCGCCGGGTAGAGCCTGCACGCCGCCACGCCGGCGCGAAAAGAAACTCCCCGGGGGCTCCGCCTGGTAATGCCAAACCACGTTGCCCGTTGCGGGTGACAGGCGCAGGATGCGCGAATGGCCACGGCGCGTGCCGTTGTCGAAGACGAGAATCTGGCCGTTGTCGCACTGCGTGGCGTGGTGGGCCTCCTGGAGCCACTCGCTGCCCCAGCTCCAGATCATCTCGCCGCTGTCCTGGTCGAGCACGGCGATCCTATCCAGACGAAGGATCGAAAGCAGGAGATCCCCGGCACGCCAGAGACCGGGTTCGTCGCGGTGCAGCACCTGCACCGAGTTCGCATGGAAGATGTCTTGCACCCGATTGTGGAAGAGGACGTTCTTGATGTCCGCGTCCCTCTCCAGGTCTCCCGCCACAGCATCGACATGGAGCCGCGCGAGCTCGCTTTGCTTCTCGTTCCCAGTCTCGGTCCGGGCGCCGTCTACCGCACGCGACGAGCGTGTCACCCGCGCCACGCGGCGCAGCGACTGCTCGATGAGCGGCTTCCAGCGGGGAGCGGCCATGGCGTCGAAGAGCGAGTACGTGCGCAGTGGTTCGCCGGAACTCGAGATCACCTGCACGAGGTTGTCCTGGAACGCGACGGTCTCCTCGTCGATCTCGGCCGTGCGGGTCGCGTCCATCAAGGCGTAGACGTCGCCGTCCGGCGCGATCGAAACGTCGTGGTGGACCGGCAGGTCGAGCTTCCACAGGATCTTTGAGTTGCGGTCGAGACGCAGCAGGACGTGGTGCGACCCGATGGCGAGCACGCCCCCGTCCTCCAGCAGCTCGACGTGGTTCCAGCCGTTCAGGAACGTAGGCATCGCCTCGGGGAATCGGTCCTGGAAAGCAAGCCAGGTCGCGCCCTTCTCTTCGGACGCCCAGCGGTGCAGCACGGCGCCGCTCGGGTCCATGAGCAGCGCCTTGCTCTCGTTGCGCGGGCCCCACAGGTTGAGTCCGTCGTACGATCGCGCGGCATCGTGCTGCGTGACACCGCTTCTCGGCTCATCGCCTTCCGGAACCGGAACCGCGTTGACGTAGCCCAGGATCTCGAGCTGCTCCCGCTCGTCGGGCGAGACCCCCACGGCCGCCTCGGGAGCGTCATCCTCGATCACCGCTTCATCACCGCAGCCGAGCGAGCAGACAGCGACGACAATCGTTACGGTGGTGGCGAGATGAACGCGCATCGACCGCCGAGTCTAACATGGGGCTGTTCGCCGGCTTCGGCGCCGACGGTCGCATCGCGGCGATTCGATCTTCATTCGGAAGAGGTCCGATGATCGCGATCCGGGGAAGTGTCCTTCAGGAAGCGAAGGATCTCCTCGTTGACCTTTCGGCGGTGCAGGAAGATCGTCGCGTGGCCCGCGGGAAGCTGAACCACACGGGAGGGGTTGAGCGCCTCCTTGAGCCGGCGGAGTGACGGCGGCGGGTCCACACGGTCGTGGATCCCCTCGATGTACAGCACGTCGTGGTCGGCGAGATTCTGGACCCAGCGATCGAGCTGCAGCATCTCGGTCATGCGCTCGAGTCGAGACTCGTCGATACCGACCCGGAGCATGCCCGACTTGATCCCGTGACCGATGACCCCGTGGAACACGCCGTAGGAGTAGCGGTTGGTCGAGGCGATCGAGACCACGGGAAGGTCGAGGATCCCGCCGGACGTCGCGAGCAGGGTGTTGAACGCGCCGATGCTGTACCCGATGATCCCCACAGGCTCGAGGTCGAAGCGCGCCGTCAGCGCCGACTGCAGGGCACGCTGATCCCAGCACCACTGCCGGATGGCCTCGAACAGCCTGTAGGGGTTCGGGCTGCAGACGCTCTCGCCCCCGTAGTCTCCGGATGGCTTGCGTTCGAGATGATACGGGCCGGCCATCATCGCGACCGGAACGCGCTCGATGAGACCCGTCAGAAACCACTCCCACAGAGCCCACCTCTCAGACCACATGGCGTGGTGAAAGACCACGACCTTCCGGGAAGTCGATGCGGTGGGGCGGTAGAGCCGAAACGCCATGCGATCGTTCTCGGGGTTTCCCGAGGGCAGGGGAGAGTCGAATCGCACCGTCTCGAGCGTGTGCCTGCGACGCCGGAGCGGCTCCGAACGCTCGAGATTCTCGGCACGAAGCTCGTCGGGCGGCCTGAGGAACGCCGGTAGGTCGGCGTTGGCCTCCGCGCACAGCCGCTCGGCCTCCTCGACGCCGCCGGGACCGAAATGGCGGTGGGGGTCCGGGTGCCACCCGATCCCGAGGATCCGGTTCTTGAGGCGCAGGCAACCCTCGATGGCGTGGACCTGCGCGCCGGTCATGGGGACTGGATCACGTAGAGCCGGGTCTGGGGCTCGGAGAGGTACTCGCGGCCGTCGTCGGTGACGACGACGATCTCCTCGCAGGTCGCGATACCGTGGCCTTCGATCGGCAGCCGCGGCTCGATGGTGAAGCACTGACCGCTCTCGATCCGCTGGTTCGGCAGATCGCCGTAGCGCTCCCAGCGCGGGAACAGCCCGGCCCCACCGTCGTGGGCGGTTCGCCCGATCTGGTGCCCGAGCCCATGCGGATACTCGGGATAGCCCCGGTCGGTGATGTACCCGCGGGCGACGTCGTCGATCTCCGCGCCGGTCTTCCCCGGCCGAACGGCATCCCCGGCCGCTTGAATCGCCTCGACGATCGTATCGAAGCCTCGCTGGACCGCCTCCGGAGCCTCGGTCTCGCCGGGCCGCAGGAAGTACCAGGTCCGCTGGAGGTCGGAGCAGTAGTCGTCCTTCCGGACGCCAAAATCGACATTCATGACATGGCCCGGCTCGATCGGCCGGTCGGTAGGTCCGGCGTGGGCTCCGGCCGAATCGGGGCCGGTGAAGACGGCAGGGCAGTGCTCGGCCTCCCAGGCCGTGCCCAGGCCGCCGATGCGCTCCATCTCTTCTCGGATCATGCCGGCTACCTCTTTCTCGGTGAGGCCGGCCCGTAGCCGCTTTGACAGGCGATCGAAGATGTCGATGGTGACCTTGCAGGCTGCCCGTATGCGCTCGCGCTCGGAGGGAGACTTGCGCCCCCGGAGTGCGGCGACGAACCGCTCGGAGGAATCGAGCCGGGCGGCGTACGGCGTGCCCTCCAGGATGTCCGAGAGGATCAGGAACTGCCCGTGGGTGAGACCGTCGGCCATGGGGTCGTTCACCGAGTAGTTGATCGCGATTCGCGCCGGGTCGAGGCGGGACAGCGTTTTCCGCAGATCGTTGCTGATGCCGGCGCCGTAGCCGACGATCTCGGGATAGTGGCCGTGCATCTCCAGGTTGGCCTTGTCGAGACTGCCAACGATGGCGACCCGGTCCCCGCCAGTCGTGAGGATGAACGCCGACGGCCACGTGACGTTCGAGCCGACGACGAGGTCGAGACACGGGTCGTGGACCGTGTGGCTCTCACGCACGAACAGCAGCCACGCGTCGAAGCCGTGCTCCTCGAGAATGCTCGGGACCTGCTCGAGCTTCTCGGCCACCATCGGATCGCCGATCGACATCGCCGCCTCCTTTCGAGTCTCGCAACATCGGGGGAGATCCCAGAGAATAGCGTGGCCCCGAGGCGCATGCAACGCCACGACACGCTTATAATCCTCCGACGGCGCACGGAAGGCCCGGGCGCCGGGACCCTCGGGAGATTGACGGATGGCCGTGGTCGCGGTCCTGTTCTGCTTCGCGCTGTACGCGATCGGGTACGTCGTCTACTCGCGCTATCTGGCGCGGCACGTCTTTGCCTTGAGGCCCGATGCGGTGACGCCGGCCCACGCGCTGGAGGACGGCGTCGACTACGTCCCGACCCACCGATTCGTCCTGTTCGGCCACCACTTCGCCTCGATCACCGGCCTGTCGCCGATGCTGGGTCCGGCCATCGCGGTGATCTGGGGATGGCTGCCCGCGATGCTGTGGGTCGTGCTGGGGGCGCTCGTGGTCGGGTGCGTCCACGATTTCGGGGCCCTGGCCGTCTCGGCGCGATCTCGGGGCATGTCCATCGGGGTCGTCGCCCAGGGGCTCATGGGGCCGAGGGCGAAATCGCTGCTCCACGCGATCATCTTCTTCGGCATCTCCCTGGCGATGGGTGTCTTCGTCTACATCGTCGCCCAGTTGTTCTCCGGAAGCTACCCGCAGTCGGTGATGCCGTCGTCGGTGATCCTGCTGCTCGCACTGGCGGTCGGCTGGCTCGTCCGCCGCAGGGGATTCAACCTGTGGCGGCTGACCGCGATCGCGTTCGTGGTCATCCTGGTTGCCGTGGTCCTCTCGTCGCGATTCTCCTTCCAATGGCATAGTTCGGGCGGATGGACATGGACCCTGCTGGCCTACGCGTGGCTGGCGTCGGTCCTGCCGGTGTGGTCCCTGCTGCAACCACGCGACTTCCTGAACTCGCTGTTGCTCTATCTCGGGATGGGCCTGGCCTACGTCGGCTTCTTCGTCTTGCGACCGGAGTTCGTCGCTCCGGCCGTCGATGTCGCTCCCGAGGGCGCGCCTCCGATCTACCCGTTCGTCTTCATCGTGATCGCGTGTGGAGCCGCGTCCGGCTTCCACGCGCTGGTCTCCTCCGGCACGACCGCGAAGCAGCTCGATCGGGAGACCGACGCACGGCTTATCGGTTACGGCGGGATGATGGGAGAGTCGCTTCTGGGGCTCGCGGCGGTGCTGGCGTGCACCGCCGGTTTCGTGTCACGGGAGGCGTGGAGCAGCTACTACCACTCGTGGGGCGAGGCGAATACCCTCAGCGCGAAGATCGGGGCGTTCATCGAGGGCTGCACGCGGTTCGTTTCGGCACTCGGCATCCCCGAGGACACCGCGCGGACCCTGATTGCGGTGGTCGTGGTCAGCTTCGCCCTGACGACGCTCGACTCGGCCACCCGATTGCTGCGATTCAACATCGAGGAAATCGGCGAAAGCCTTCGGCTCCGGCCCAACCGGTATCTTGCGTCGACGATCGCCGCCGGGGCGATCGCTTTCTTCGCGTTTTACGAGATCGAGGGCAGGGCGGCCGGTCTCGCGCTGTGGCAGCTGTTCGGCTCGACCAACCAGCTCCTGGCGGGGCTCGCGCTGCTGGTGGTGGCGTTGTATCTGATCCAGCGACGCCGTCGGAGTTTGCCGTACCTGGTTCCGATGGTCTTCATGATGGTCAGCACCCTGGTCGCCATGGCGGTCAAGCTTCGGGACTTCCACCGCGAGGGGCAGACGGTGCTCCTGGTGGTGGGGGGATGCATCACCCTGATTGCGGTGTGGCTGGTGGTCGAGGCCTTCCTGGCCCTGCGCCGCTACCGGCGTGAGGGTCCGGTCGAGTCCCTCGACGTGACGCTATGAACTACCTTGAACTCGTTCGGACAATTGATGTTAGAATTCCGGCCCATGAGCTCAAGGCTGGCCGTCACCGCAGCTTCCTCGCCGCGGTCCATGCCAGACGCCGCTTCGCGGGAAGTGGCGTTTCGGCCCGTCCCGGACCCCGGGCCCCTGCGCATCTGGGTTCTCAGAGGGCTGGTTGTCGCGGGTCTGGCGGCCACGGGCTATTACTTCAGCTGGTGGAGCGGCGGCGACCGGATCGCCTCTCCGCTCCTGGCGGTCACCCTCGTCATGGCGGGCGCCTACTCCTGGGCGCAGCTCCTGAGTAGCTGGTTTCTCTACCTCGCGGCCAGGAGGCGGCCGGATCCATCCCCGATCCCGGCCACGGACCGTCCGACGGTCGACGTATTCGTGACCGCGTGCGGCGAGCCCTACTCCATGATCGAGAAGGCGTTGCGTGCCGCCGCCGCAATGCGCGGAGAGCACCGCACCTGGTTGCTGGATGACGGCGGCGACCCTCGTCTGGCGGCACTGGCCGGGCGCATCGGCGCCGGTTACCTGACCCGCGACGACCGCGCCGACGCCAAGGCGGGCAACATCAACGCCGCTGTGTCCCACACCTCCGGCGACCTGATTGCGATCTTCGATGTCGATCACGTTCCGGAACCCGAATTCCTGGAGCGGACGGTCGAGCACTTCGGCGACGCAGCCGTAGGCTTCGTCCAGGTCATGCTCAGCTTTCGCAACGGCAAGGAAAGCTGGTTCGCTCGCGCCGCCAGCGAGAACTGCGTCGACTTCTTCAATCCGACCTCCATGGGCATGGATCGTCTGGGCTGCGGGACGCTCATGGGCAGCAACGCCGTGATCCGGCGCCAGGCGCTGGAATCCGCCGGTGGATATCGACCGGGTCTCGCCGAGGATCTGGCAACGTCCGTGGCGCTGCACGCGGCCGGCTGGAAATCGGTCTACGTCGCCGAACCCCTGGCCCCGGGTATCGCCCCGCCCGATGCGCGCGGCTGGTTCACGCAGCAATTGAAGTGGTCGCGCGGAGTGTTCGAGGTTCTGGTTTCCTCGTTTCCACGGGCGTTCATGCGCTTGAGTTGGAAGCAGCGACTGTGTTACGCGGTACGGATGACCTACTACTGGGCCGGGCCGGTGGCCGCGGTACACATGGTATTCACGGTGGCGGTGTTGCTCGGTGGCGCCGCCGTCGCGCAGGTCGATCTACAGCTGTACGTTGTCCACCTGATCCCGCTCCTGGTTGTGGCGCTCGCGGTCCGTTTGATGGCCCTGGTGTGCTGGCGGCACCCCAGTGTCCGCGTCGTTCCCCTGTGGCGTTCGGTGGCACTGGTGTTCACTACCTGGCCGGTCTACACGCTGGCGTGGATCATGGCGGTGTTCCGGGTTCACCTCGGATTCAGGGAGACCCCCAAGTTGAAGAGTCGAAGAACCCCCTGGGCCTGGCTAATGCCGCAATTGCTCGCGTGCTGTGGGCTGCTCGCGGCGATCGTCTACGGGCTGGCTGCACGGCACACCGCCCATCCCGGAATTCTGGCGACATTCTGCGGGCTGCAATGCCTTCCGCAACTCGTCGTGCTGTGGCAGGCAACGCAGCACCGCGCCGTTCGCGAACAGGTCGAATCCACGGTCGAGGCCTGACCGCTGCGTCTCATGGTGAAGCCCCGGACCGGGCTGCGGCGGTTGTCGCTCCAGGCGCTGCTCGCGCTTGCCGCGGCCGCGATCGCGTCGCTCGTCCTGTTCTCGATCTTCGAGCTGTTTCCGGGTTTGATTCAGCCGCTTCGGTTGGAAGGCATCCGCTATCTGGGCATGCGAAGCCGGTACGTTTCCGACCCGGAGCTGGTCTTCGTTCCCCGCCGGACCGACTTCGTTTTTCGAGGACGTACGAAGGGTGACCTCTACGCCCCAGGGCTCGACGTCGACATTCCCTGGCGCGAGGTGGAAGCGTCGTACAACGATCTCGGTTTCCGCACCAACAGCGCCGAACCTCCCTATCGGGTCATGCTGATCGGCGACTCCTATGTCGAGATTGGCAACACCGACCAGGATACCTTGAGCGAGCGCCTGCGGGCCGCCTCCGGCCTGTCCACCTTCAACCTGGGGCGTGGATGGTACGGCCCTTACCAGTACGTCGAGCTCTTCCGGAGGTTCGCTCCCGAGGTGCGCCCGACGCACGCCGTCTTCTGCTTCTTCGCCGGTAACGACATCGAAGACCTCCTGGAATACGACGGGTGGCGGCGAGGGGAGGGGTACTACGATTTCGATCTTGGCGAGGCCGACTTCCTGGGACGATACCGCATTGCGCTCGGGGATGCGGGACGGTTCCTCGGGACCAAGGCGCACCGGCTGCGGCGTCGTCTCATGCCCTCGGATCGGGACGAAGGCCGTCCGGCGCACCCCCGGCTAGCGGAGGTTCAACTCGGCAACGAGACCGTTCCGATCAGGATCCGCTACGAGGATGGGCACGCCACTGCCGATCGACTCAACGCATCGGAAGAGTGGCGGCGATTGCGATCGCTTCTGGACGAATTCCAGGACCTGGCCCTCGAGCAACGGATCCGACCGCTCGTCCTGTACATCCCCACCAAGCTCCAGGTCTACGAGCCGTTCCTGTTGGATGCCACCGGGGCCGCGAAGGATCCAGTCGCACCGAACGAGGCGCTCTCGGGGATCGCGGCGGGGCTCGATCTCGAGCTGATCGATCTGCTGCCGGTGTTTCGGAGCGCCGCCGCCGCCGGAGAGCTTCTGTACCACCCGTACGATACGCACTGGAACGGCACCGGACGGCAGCGCGCCGCCGAGCACATGGCTGCCCGGCTAAGGGAGCTGGGATCGTAAGATGTGGGGTGGAGGTTCCCGATGAGCGTTCGGCGGGTCTTTCTTACCGGGGTGCACACGGGTCTGGGCCACGCGCTGGCCGTCCGCTGTCTGGACGACGGGGCACGGGTGTGGGCGGTCAGTCGAAACCTACCTGGCGACCTGGCGGGTCGTGAGCGCTGGAGCTTCGCCGCGCTCGACCTCGCACGTCCCACGGCGATACGGCCCGGTCTGGCCAAGCTGCTGGCGAACGTTGAAGACCTGGACCTGGTCATCCTCAACGCCGGCGTGCTGGGTCCGATCCGCGATCTCGGCGAGATCTCTCTCGACGAGCTGCGGTGGGTGATGGACGTCAACGTCTGGGCCAACAAAGAACTGATCGACGGCCTGTTCGCGCTGGGTTTGGCGCCGCGACAGGTCGTCGGCATCTCGTCCGGGGCGTCCAGGAACGGCTCCGGAGGTTGGGGGCCGTACTCGATCTCCAAGTCGGCGCTCAACCTGCTGCTACGGGTCTACGCCCACGAGCACCCCGGCACGCACTTCTCCGCGGTGGCTCCGGGGCTGATCGACACTCCGATGACGCGCGAGGTCCGTGATCAGGAAGACGACCCACGCCATCCCTCCACGTCTCGCGTTCGTGGGGCCTTTCGAGAGGGTCGCGGCATGACGCCGGAACAAGCCGCGCGAAACCTGCTCGCGGCGATGGATCAGGTTCGCGAGCAGCCGAGCGGGAGCTACGTGGACCTGCGAGACCTCTGATCCCGGTGCGGGCGGGTCTCGGCACGGATCCGGATCAGAAGGTCCAACCGGCGACCACGACCGCGTCCCACACGTCGACCAGGTCGAGGCGCAGCTCGACGGCGAAGCGGTTCCCGCTCTTCAGTCGCCATTCCCCGCCGCCGCCGACCTGAAGCCCGAACTCGACATTGGTGTCGTCGTTGTCCTTCTTGTCGACGTTGAATACGCCCACGGCCAGGGCGCCGCCGACGTAGGGTGTGACGCGGGACTTGACGTCCTCGAAGCGGTACCAGACCGGCGCACTGGCGACGAGCGATGTGACGTCGTCGCCAAAACCCAACAGGACGTCGGGTTGGAACCAGACCTGGGGTGCGAACTCGCCGAGATCGAAGTGAACGCCGGCCACGACCTGATCGGGATCCGCTGCGAGTCCGACGCGCGGACCCCATCCGCGCAATCCGAAGCCGTCCGTGTCGGTCGATCGCTGCACAGCCGCCGGGTCGTCTTGTGCCAGGGCCGGAACGGAGATCAGCGCGATTGCCACCAGCGCCGCGACTACCTTCCAGTGACTCCTCATCATCGTGCTCCGTGGTCTTTGCCCATGGGTGGGCCAACGGCGGCGGAGTATAGCCCAGCGAGCAGGGGATGGCACGCTCGAGCGGTGCCGATGTCGCAGGCTTTCCTGCTTGATGTCGCCTCGGACAAAAGTGCTCTCTTTGCTGTCTTGACGTGGCGAGGGCGGGTGAGGTAGG
>Ga0316191_10000448_pt1 | contig 26853 bp, 27 predicted proteins | sample Eddworburr2cm_MG_FD_204928 | JGI IMG/M metagenome (GOLD analysis project Ga0316191, IMG submission 204928) | Coastal sediment microbial communities from Maine, United States - Eddy worm burrow 2 cm | ecosystem: Environmental > Aquatic > Marine > Coastal > Sediment | place: USA: Maine... | reverse complement strand
TCCTTCTGGACCCTGCTCCCTAAGTTGATTCTTTCCCCCATTTTCAGATTTCCACCTTCCAACTTTCGCATTCCGACTTCCTACCTTTGTCTTCGATCCTTATCCCGGGCAATGCTTTCCATCGATGGGTAAGAATTGCCGGTCTGGCTCAATTAAAGGTATATTATAGATGAATTCAATCGTCGGAAGATAATAATTATGTTTGTTTTTAAGAAATGCTTAAATGATTATTTTTTTAATATTATAATGAGTTAGGAATATTCCGAACTTTTTGGTTCCCAATCATTATGCTCTCCAGATTTTTTGGCACACTCCATGCTAATATGACGAACTAAAGTAATAGATAGGCTTTTTTATGAATTTAACCTTCGAGGAAAATGCATAATGACTGCAAGCATGTTCTTTTCCCAGACGATATCTCAAACTCATTCACCCGCAATAGAGAGCGGCAAGATGGGAGCTTCTGTTCAAGATGGCGCAACAGCGAGGAAAACCACGGATGCATACTCTGGAAATGACGGTGAAAGTTTCTTGAATACCATGAAGCAAATTGCCAAAGACCTCAATTCGAGGCAACCATCGCGGGTTGCCCGGGAGGTGAAATCTGCAGAAACTCATATGTCCGATTCTGCTGAGAAATTAGATTCAGGGGATCATCCGGCAGACACGCTTGAATTCGGGACATTCGAACAGACACCACCTCCGGTAGATAACCTGGATAATACAGAACTTCAGATGCCCCATGCTTTAAATTTTTTGGAGATTATCGACACCCTTGAGAAATTGGGATTTCTTAATTCGGCGGGAGGGGCAAGTTCGTCAAATAATGCGGATGGGATGTTGAGTGAGGAAGCAGGTAGGACCACTTTAAAAATGCTCATGACTCGGCTTGGGCAAAACGATTTCGTGCCGTCTGCCGAGATGAAAATCGAATTAGACCGTTTACTACAACTTATAGCAAGCGTCCAAACGGGCAATGGTTTATCCCACAACAATGGATACCCTGTGGCTGACCTTACTGATAGTCGCTCGGCAGCATCCCCGGATCTGGATCAAATGTTGAAAAGAATCGCTTCAAGCCAAGAGGAACTATCCGGCCGTCCCGGAGGCCGCATGGGGGAGAGTGACCCTGGCGAAAAGCCATCCGGCCCTTTTGCCAAAATAAATCCTGTCGCCGCCACATTACAAAATGATACAAGACAATCTGGATTTCTTCAACCGGCTGGAGATTCACAACTTGCTTCTCGATCGGAGATCCAGGAAAAAACCAACTCACCCAAGTTGGCAGTCGAGGCCCGAACGGTTGGGGCTGAAGACAATGAAAATGCCAAAGAACCAAGGTCTTTAGAAACATTTCGCCCGGATGACTCCGGACGTAAAGACGGTTTGGATACATCGAGTAAAACCGGGGCCTCCAGCCAGACCGGTCTTCTTACACGGATTTCGACCACGATTGACTCCGGGAAACAACATGGCGGTGAATCGGCACCAAAGAATTTGCCGAACAATGAAACCGCATCGGTAATAAAAATGACAAACGATGCTCAAACGGCAAAGGCTTCAAACCCTGAACATCGTTATGCCGGCGATCCCGTTCAGAACAATGCGGTGAATAATGTATCCTCGCCGGTTACAAAAATGATACATGATTCTATTTTGGCAAAAGAAAACCACATGAAAATGGATGCCACCCTAAACGATGAGCTTGGCGGGAAAGTAACTAAGGTGGATGCCGGAACCAACGACAATGGCTTGCTGAGCTCGCAAAATCAAAACGCAGAGAAGGCTTTTGAAGCAACTTCTTTATCTAAGCAGACCGATCCGGGCCAAGAAAACCTCCGAAATCAGACTTTGGATCAAATCGTGCGGAAAGCCGTCATCTATATGAGAAACGGTCAACATGAGGCAAAGATTGATCTCAAACCGGAATTTCTCGGCCACGTTCGCATGCAGGTAACCACTGAAAATCATCAAGTGACCGTAAAAATATTAACTGAATTCGGATTTGTCAAAGATATGGTTGAAAATAATATTCAGCAATTAAAAACCGATTTGCAGCAGCAGGGCCTTAACGTCGACAAGGTGGAGGTAGCGGTTTCCAATAACGCTGATGAGCATAAACACCGCCAGCAAAAAACCGGCCAAGCAAAAAACCGGCAGAACAGCGCGGCTCGTATCGGACCGGAAAATGGGGAAGAAGAAACTTTAAGGCAGACCGGCAATTTTGGTCAAAGGGACGCCGGCGCAGCGGCCGTGGATTTCTTTGCATGACGCTGAGATGGTAAAAATGAACTAAAACATATCTGACAAAGCACAATTAAATGGTGATACGCAAATGCAAACTTCAGAATTAAATCCCGTCTCTACCGAATCCGCGGAACGCTCCACCTCCAAAGCTCCGGTATTAGGCAAGGATGATTTTTTACATCTTTTGATAACCCAGCTCCAGAACCAGGATCCGCTCAATCCTACCGATCACACGGAATTCACCGCCCAGCTGGCACAGTTCAGCTCCCTGGAGCAATTGAACAATGTCAACGATAATTTAGAGGAGTTGCAGAATTATCAGGCATCGACCAACAATTCCCAGGCGGTTTCACTGCTTGGTAAAGAAATAACCACCAACGGCAATTTTTTGCAATTGGTCGAGGGCGAATCGATTGACTGTGATTTTAGCCTAGCCAGGGATGCCGCCGAGGTCGTGGTGAGCATCTATGACAACACCGGTAAGTTTGTTAAAGAATTCACAGAGAAAAATCGACCCGCAGGACGGCAGACGCTGGATTGGGACGGAACTGACAAAGATGGTCATCCGGCGAAGGCTGGGAATTATACCTTCAAAATCCAGGCCGTTGATGCCAACGATCAAAAGGTTAAGGTCACGACCTTTTTTACCGGCACCATAGACAAAGTGACGTTTGAGAATAACACCCCCTTCTTGATATCCGGGGACCAAAAGATTGCCCTCGGTGACGTATTTCAAGTAGCAGCCCCGGATTAATTAGTAGAAGGCCCGCGATTGGAAGAATAAATTAAACCTTTAATTAATGGAGGATGTAAAAAATGATAGGTTCATTGTTTGCCGGCATATCCGGCTTACGTGCGAATTCCACCGCCATGACGGTCATCGGAGACAATATTGCCAATGTAAACACCACGGCTTTTAAATCCAACAAATCCTCATTTGCCAATATCTTGAGCCAATCTTTGGGAGGAGGAGGTTCCGCAACTGACGGCATCGGAAGGGGCGTCGAATTTTGGGCAGCCTCACCATCATGGAGCCAGGGCTCTATTGAGACGACCTCTAATTCAACAGATATGGCGATCAACGGCAAGGGTTTCTTCATGGTTGAGGATGACTCCGGCTCGTCCTTCTACACCCGGGCCGGAGAATTTTCCTTTGATAAGGATGGGTATCTTGTTAATCCGGATGGGCTATATGTTCAAGGTTATGCGGTTTCATCGATAGCCCCTGACGGCACTATCTCCCTGGGTGCTATCGAAAATATAAATGTTCCCGGCGAAAGTATGACGCCACCGCAAGCGACAACCACTTCTACACTAGATATAAACCTCGATGCCGGGACGGCTGTTAATGATACCTATTCCAGCACTCAAACCGTCTACGATTCCCTGGGCAATGCCATTCCTTTAACCCTGACCTTCGAGAAGACCGCTGCCAATGTTTGGACAGCTAGTGCCACCGTTCCGGCTGGAACACTCAACGGTGGTGGGACTATCAGCATCAGTGATAACACGTTTAACTTTGGCAGCGATGGAACTTTAAACAACGGCACTGATCCCAAAATAACGATCACCGGCCTGGCAAGTGGAGCTGACGACATTAGCGACGCAGCCAGCTCCGCCATCACCTGGGATCTTTTTGATTCCACCGGTGCCACCAACGGTGATCTTACCCAGTATGCCGGTGACTCCACCACTAATTTCAACACCCAAGATGGGTATGCTGCCGGCAGCCTTCGCGGGATATCGGTAGATGAGAATGGATTTGTGACGGGTGCCTACTCCAATGGAGAACTTACCCCGCTGTATCGAATTGTGTTGACCGATTTTCCCAGCTATTTCGGTTTAAGCAAAATGGGAAACAACCTTTATGCGGAATCCCGTGCTTCGGGTCAAGCCATGCCGGGGGTCCCACTAAGCGGCAGTTTGGGCAGCATCAGCCCCAGCGCCATAGAGATGTCGAATGTCGATCTGGCCCAGGAATTTGTTAAAATGATCACTACCCAGCGCGCCTTTCAGGCAAATTCCCGGGTTATCACCACCAGCGATGAAGTTTTACAGGAATTGATTAGTTTGAAACGATAATGATAGGCCGCAACCGTTCACGGGTTTAGAGGTTCAAGGTTGAATGCTTAACTGCTCAATTTGGGTATGAGCAAGATCAACAAAAAAAGGTGAAACTGAACGGAGAACTCCCTGGCCCAGACCTTACTTTACATTGCTCAATAATTAAGATTTATAATTGCGAATCTGATGTGAGTCGTAATACGATCTTAATAGTCGCACCAGGGCGGGTTGAACCTGTGAACGCTTGCGAACACCATTTGTGAAGGTCCAAAAACGAGGATTCACATGCATATGGTTTCCCAGATTTGGTCAGGATCGAAGGACCATGCGTACCCTCCCATCCTTGGGTGCCATCGTCAAAGACTTGACTAATAATTGCCAAAGTTGACGCCGATTCGCACGTTTTGTTCGACGTTCAGTCTACATGGCAATCCTATCATCGATATTAGATTAAAATCCCACCAGCCGTGTTTATATTCAACTGTATTGCGTTTGGCTTGCCAGTCGGGTTCCCCCGTTCTTATATAACATCCTGGACAAAAAACAGCTAATCGTCCGTTATTATATCCGATATCATCGTGTAAGCCCCATTTCTCGATTATCCCATTAGGTGAGTTCAAAGCGTGGGGACTATGTTTTCACGTTGTCATGTTAGAGATCAGGCAGTTGGATGATTCGAGCTCTGAGTGCTCCGTTCCGTGGCACAATACTTGCTTTTAAGGAGATCGGCAAGATCTATCCATTTATTTCCGGGGAACTTTTCGTCCCATTTCGGTGAGTCACGACTGCCGGTGTCCAATCAGCTAACGGTCCAGCGTGTAAAACCGAGGGGTGGAAATCGTTCTGACAACGAAGGATTTTAAGTAAAATGTCAAATAAGATACTCATTATACTCATTGGTGTTGTGATGGTTTTAATGCTTGGTTTGGGGGGCGGCCTTTTTATGATGTGGAATAAATTGTCTGCAATGGAAACCCGGGTCCAGAGTACAGCCGAAGACGCTGAGCAAGGCGATCAGGATTCTTCGGTTCCCGTAGACAAATTGTTGGGCCCGATATTTTCGCTGGATACCTTCATTGTGAATCTTGCTGACAAGGGCGGCAAGCGATACTTAAGGATAACCATTGATTTGGAATTGGACAGCGAGGAACTGGAGAGTGAAGTTAAAAAACGACTACCTCAAGTGAGAGACAGTATTTTAACAATTTTGCCCACTAAGCGGTTTGACGATATCAGCTCTGCGAAGGGAAAAACCGCATTGAGAGATCAAATGCTGGAAAGAATCAACGGATTGTTGGCCCGGGGCCGGGTAACCAACATCTATTTTAAAGAATTTGTGGTCCAGTAAAGGCACCGCTATGTCTGATCAGATTCTATCTCAAGAAGAAATTGATGCACTCATGTCGGCGATGGATAGCGGTGAGGTCGATCTAGAAGAAGAGACCAAACCGGAAACGGAAGTTGTCGCCTATAATCTTACGTCCCAGAATATAATGTTGCGAGATCAATTTTATGCTCTGGAAGAGGTCTATGACAAATTTGCCACCTTATTGAACCGGTCACTTTCAACATCTCTGCAGCGAGCCATCGAGGCTGAGTATGTTTCCACTGAAATGATAAAATATTCCGAATTCATAGGGGCCTTTTCAAGTCCCACAAGTTTTACGATTTATTCCATGGATCCCCTCATTGGTTCGGCAATGTTGGTCATCGAACCCACACTTGTGTATTCGCTGATTGATTGCATGTTCGGCGGCGATGGCAAACCCGCCCAGCAGGTTCGGGAATTTACTCTCATCGAGCAGCGCATGATGCGAAAATTTTCCCAGGAGGTTTTGCATAGTCTGCAACAGGCCTGGATGATCATAGATCCCATAAATATCTCATTAAAAAAAACAGAGATCAAACCTGAGTTTGTTCACCTTGCGACACCGAATGATTTAATGGTGGTCATTATCTTTGCCGTTAAAGGAGAAAAATTTTCGGGAAACCTTCACATCTGCATTCCATACCTGATGCTGGAACCCATAAAGGACAAACTTTCATCAAAATTCATAGGTAGTAAAGATCATGAACATACGTGGTCTGAGCAGCTTCAAAAATTATTGCAGGAAATGCCGGTAACCCTCGTCGCGGAGTTGGGATTGACCACACGCAGTGTCAGAGATTTGTTGGATCTTCACATCGATGATGTTCTGCAGCTTGACACGGGACCGGAAGATCTGATTACCCTGGCCACTGGTAATGTTCCTAAATTCCTCGGATTTCCAGGTATCATCAAAGGCAACCGTGCTGTTGAAATCGCAGCTCTGGTACCGAAAAATGGAGACGAAAGATAGTTATGGCAACAACGGATAGCAACGCTGGACAGCAGGATTTTCGAAATGCCGATCTTAAGGAAAGCGATATGGCCTCCTCCATGGATGGCGCCCAAAAACCGAGCGAAGCCTCAACCGGCAGCAACGCTTCGAGTGCTGATTTGTCCGTGAATATGGAATTTTTACTGGATATTTCCCTTGACCTAACTGTGGAACTGGGACGGGCCAAAATGTTGATCAATGATATGCTCAAACTTGGGCAGGGTTCCGTAATCGAGCTATCCAAGCTTGCCGGAGAGAGCCTGGATATCCTGGCCAACCAAAAGCCGATAGCCAGAGGAGAAGTGGTGGTCGTCAACGATAAATATGGTGTCCGTTTGACGGAAGTAATCAGCCCTATGGAACGTCTTGAGAGGTTAAAATGAATACGGCACCGGAGATAGTCTCGACCGCTTTCCGGATGTTGACGGCACTGGGTCTCGTATTGGGCGGATTACTTGTTTGCGTTTATTTCATAAAACGATTTTTAAAGAAAGATGTCGGCGGCTCGAAGGAGCAGCTGATTAAGGTCATTGCCAGTCAGTATATCGGAATTAAAAAAAACATCTCCCTGGTAGAAATTCCCGGATCTATCCTGGTGGTAGGTGTTTCGAATGATAATATCTCCTTGCTGACAAAAATCGAAGATGAAATTGTTTTAGATGTCTTGCGCCAGGAAAATTCCCGCATTGCGCCATCTTTTTCGGATCACCTGCAGCGTCTGACCGGCAGATTTAAACAGGCTAGAAACCGCTAAGGAATACGGGTATGATGGCTTAGCGGCAAACCTATTGGGGACGGAATTTGGTCAACCTTTATTTCAAGAAAATTATCGGGTGGTTTTTGACTGATCAAACCAGATATTGCCAAAACATCAGGCCTGTGTGTGCCTCAGGCGGGCGCCTGAAGGAACGGCACCTGTGGGCGATGCTCGGTGTTTGGTTGATTCTGCTTGTGCCAAACAGCAGCTGGGCTGCCGATCCCGCTATCGCTACCCCTTTCTTTTCCATCGGGCTGAACAATACCGAACAATCACTGGCGCCGACCGTCACGCTTCAGATTTTCCTGTTAATGACGGTACTGTCTTTAGCGCCTGCCATACTAATAATGGTTACATCTTTCACCCGTATTGTCATTGTTCTGTCCTTGCTGCGCAGGGCATTGGGTACCATGCAAATGCCGCCGAACCAGGTTATGATCGGGCTGGCTTTGTTTCTGACATTCTTTATCATGGCACCGGTCTGGCAAAAAATCAACCAAAGTGCTTTGCAGCCCTATCTGAATAAAAAGATCAGTAATCAACAAGCATTACAATACGCCGCTGCGCCTCTAAGAGACTTTATGTTCAAGCAAACCAGGGAAAAAGATCTGGGATTGTTTGTCAATATCGGCAAGTTGGAGAAGCCTAAAAATGTCGCTGACATCCCGATCTCAGTCCTGATTCCATCTTTTATAATTAGTGAGGTGAAAACGGCCTTTCAGATCGGTCTGTTGCTGTATGTGCCCTTTTTAATCATTGATATGGTGGTCGCCAGTGTTCTGCTTTCAATGGGTATGATGATGCTGCCGCCTATCATGGTTTCACTGCCTTTCAAACTGATGTTGTTCGTATTGGCAGACGGGTGGTACCTGTTGGTAGGGAGCTTAGTGAAGGGGTTTGTGTGATACCTGCCAAAGATATATTAAATACCTGGCATTGGAGATGAATTGTTTCATGTTGCGCGTTTCGTGTTGCGGGGTTGGTATAGGGAATTTAATCATTTTATTAATTCGCAACCCTTAACTCGTAACCCGCAACCCGTAGCACGTAAATCGCAAAATGACACCTGAATTTATAACGGGATTTTTTTTTGATGCCATCAAGACGGCTATCGCTTTGGCAGCCCCAATGCTGCTGGCCGGCCTGGCGGTCGGGTTGCTGGTGAGCATCTTCCAGGCGGCCACATCCATCAATGAAATGACGTTGACGTTTATTCCCAAAATGCTAGCCGTGGCTGTTGCCCTGATTTTTTTCTTTCCATGGATGATGCAAACCATGGTTGTTTTTACCGAAGATCTGTTTGAAAACTTAATGCTTTATGTTCGTTGATATCGATGGTTTCCCTGAACGTTTCATTGCCGCAGCTTCAACTATTTTTTTTAGTTTTCTTAAGGGTGGGCGCTATCTTGATGAGCATTCCCATTTTTGACAGCAGGGGCATTCCCTTTTTTTTTAAAATAGCCCTGGCCTTTGCGACCGGCATCGTCTTGTTTCCGCTACTGGAGCTTGATGCGGTTCCAATAGCGAGTGATTTTTTTACGTTGAGTATCAGTGTGGCGGGCGAAATCTTTTTTGGACTGGCCATCGGTTTTTCCGTGAAGTTAATTTTTGCCGGAATTCAACTGGCTGGACAGCTGGCAGGTTATCAAATGGGGCTGGCGCTTGCCAATGTTATGGATCCGGCGACCAGCGAACAGGTTCCTCTGCTGGCTCAATTTAATAATCTGATCGGCTTGTTGGTATTTCTGTCCATCAATGCACATTACTGGTTTATAAAAGCTCTCACGGAAAGCTTTCGCTTGGTGCCGCCCTTAAATGTCAATTTCGGCAGCTCACTTATGGAGCATTTAATCCAGCTGTCCGGAGATATGTTCGTTATCGCGCTTCAGGTGGGAGCACCCGTAATTGCAGCCATGCTGATCACCAGTGTTGCTTTTGGTCTGGTTGCGCGAACGGTGCCTCAGATGAATGTATTTATAGTGGCCATGCCATTGAAAATCGGCGTTGGACTTCTCTTTATAGGATTCGGTTTGCCGTATTTTTCAGCATTCCTCAAAAACATATTCAACGGTCTAGGACAAGATATCATTCTGATTATAAAGACTATGTCGTAGTTCTAAAGGTTTAATAATGCCTGAAAATACCGGTCAGGAAAGAACCGAGCAAGCGACTCCTAAAAGAAAGCAGGAGGCCAGAAAGAAAGGGCAGGTCGCCCAAAGTAAAGAGATTTCATCGGTTATGATTCTGATGGTATCCACGGCCTTTTTCTATTTCGCAGGCTCATGGATGTTCTGGAACCTTTCGGAATTTATCAGCGGCGTCTATCTAAATATCGATACCTTGCGCTTCAAGGATGTCGCTGATGCCAGTGCTTTCTCAGTGGAAACACTCTACAAATTACTAACGGTGCTGCTCCCTTTTCTTATACCGATCGCAATTGCAGGATTTTTGTCAAATGTATTTCAGGTGGGCTTTCAAATTAGTACCGAGGCAATGGTACCAAAATTTTCCAAACTCAATCCTATTTCAGGGATGAAACGCTTCGTATCCATAAAATCTTTGGTAGAACTCGGCAAGTCCATCATAAAAATCATATTTATTGGAAGCATTGTCTATCTGCTTGTAAAAAACGATATGATGGCCTTTCCTGCCCTTATCCATCAAGATGTGGGGCAGATACTGGTTTTTATAGCCCGAGCATCACTGAAAATTTGCTTTTTTGTCTGCTTGGCTATGCTGGTTTTGGCCGTGCTGGATTACTTCTATCAACGCTGGCAATACGAAAAAGATCTGAAAATGACCAAGCAGGAGGTTAAGGATGAACAAAGGCAAACCTATGGTGATCCGAAAGTCAAGGCCAGAATCCGTGGCGTACAAATGGAATTGGCCAGGCGCCGGATGATGGAGGCCGTACCTGAAGCTGATGTGGTGATTACGAACCCGACGCATCTGGCGATAGCGTTAAAATTTGATGCCCAAGAAATGGTCGCTCCCCGTGTTCTGGCCAAGGGCGCCGGGTACGTTGCGCAGCGTATCAGGGAAATAGCCGAAGAGAATCAGATTCCCATCGTTGAAGAAAAATCTCTGGCAAGGGGTTTGTATAAAATGGTTGAGATCGGTGATTATATTCCGGCCGAGCTCTATCGGGCCGTAGCAGAAGTGCTGGCATATGTATACCGCCTTAAAGGGATGTACGGGAAGACATAACCTTAGATTAATAAAAAAAATTTTGCGATAATAAGCAAACGCTCATTTTTTCATGAACCAAAGATGGAATATCATTATCCGAAACAATATTGGTTGACGAAAATGCAGAACATTAAGAATTGGTCTAATTTATACTAAACAAGATGGCAATTGCAGAACAAACTCAAAATCTCAGCCTAATCCCAGGTATTTCAAAAAACAGTGATATGGTCACAGCAGTGGCCGTAGTGGCCATATTAATATTTATGGTAATACCGCTGCCGGCGACCGTACTTGATCTTCTGATCTCGTTTAATATCACCTTCGCCCTAGTTATTCTTCTGGCTTCCATGTACACGGTGAGCCCATTGGAGCTGTCTTCATTTCCATCGATCCTGCTGCTAATCACTCTGTTTCGACTTTCGCTCAATGTGGCTTCCACGCGCATCATATTGATCCACGGTGGTGAAGGCGCTTTGGCTGCCGGCAAGGTAATCAATGCTTTCGGAAGCTTTGTGGTGGGTGGCAATTACCTGGTAGGGATTATCGTTTTTGTTATTTTAGTGGTCATCAATTTCATGGTGATCACCAAGGGTGCGGGAAGAATTGCCGAAGTGGCTGCAAGATTCACTCTGGATGCGATGCCGGGCAAGCAGATGAGCATCGATGCCGATTTAAACGCCGGTCTAATCAACGAACAGGAAGCCCGCGAACGCCGGGAAGAGATTACCCACGAAGCCGAATACTACGGTGCCATGGACGGTGCCAATAAATTTGTACGAGGAGATGCCATTGCCGGTATCATCATTACCCTTGCCAATATTATGGGAGGCCTGGCTATCGGTGTTTTTCAAAATAAGATGTCCTTTGCCAGTGCCGCTCAAACCTACACATTGCTGACAATTGGCGACGGTTTGGTCACCCAGATTCCGGCACTGATCATTTCGACGTCAGCCGGTATTATTGTTAGCCGGGCGGGAGCCGGATCAAATTTGGGTTCGGCTATTACATCTCAAATTCTTCATCAACCGCGTGCGCTCGGCATTACAGCTATTGTGCTTTTAGGATTTGGTTTAATTCCCGGTTTGCCCTTGATTCCATTCTGGACGTTATCTGTTTTGACCGGAGGATTAACCCTGTTAGTTCATCGCGCAAGTCAGGAGCGAAAGAGCGCGGCAGCGCATGCACAGGAAAGGGAGGAACAAGTTGTCCCCGCTGAACATCTGGACGCCCTGCCTCTGCTGGATACTCTGGCAATTGAAGTGGGATATGGTCTCATCCCGCTAGTGGATGCCGATCAGGACGGTGAACTTCTGGAGCGCATCAAATCCATCCGGCGACAAGTTGCCCACGAAATGGGCATTATTGTTCCGCCGGTTCATATTCAGGACAACATGCGCTTGAAACCCGGAGAATATTCCATTCTGCTCAAAGGAAATGAAATTGACCGCTCGGAATTAATGACAAACTACTACCTGGCAATGAATCCTGGAACCGTCGAAGAAGAAATCGACGGCATCTCAACCAAGGAACCGACATACGGGTTGCCGGCGATTTGGATAAAGGAAAATGTCAAAGAAAGTGCCCTGGCCAAAGGGTATACGGTTGTAGATCTGGCCACCGTTATGACAACCCATTTATCTGAGATCGTCAAACGTCATGGACCTGAATTTCTTGGCAGACAAGAAGTTCAGCAGCTATTGGATAATCTCAAAGAATCTCATCCTAAAGTGGTGGAGGAATTGGTTCCCAATCTCCTGCCGCTGGGAGGGGTTGTCAAAGTTCTGCAAAATCTTCTAAAAGAACAGGTCCCTATTCGAGATTTATTGACCATTTTAGAGATCCTGGCCGACTGGGCAGCAGTGACCAAAGACCTAGATCTGTTGACTGAGTATGTGCGGCATGGCATGGCAAGGACGATAACAAAACTGCATCAAACAGCTGATGGCTTTATACCGGTTCTTACCCTTGGTCACAGTGTTGAAACGGCCCTCGCTGCGGCAATCCAGCAAACAGATCGAGGCAATTTATTTGTTCTCGATCCAAATGTCACTCAAAAAATCATGAACAACCTGACACAAATTCTCGAAAAGTGTTCATCTCTAAATTATCAACCCGTAATTGTATGCTCAGCTCAAATTAGATTCCATTTCAAGAAACTCGTTGACTCATTTATACCGAATATATCTGTTTTGTCCTATGACGAAATATTAAGTAATGTTGAGATTCAATCATTAGGCACACTGGAGCTTTCCAATGCAGATTAAACGATTTGAGGCAAAAAATATGACGACGGCGTTGCGCTTGATCAAAGGTGAACTCGGTCCGGATGCCGTGATTTTGACCGCAAGAAGTCTGAGGAAAGGTAAAGGTTTCTTCGGTTCGATGAAATATGCCGGCGTCGAGGTCACGGCTGCCATCGACCCTCAGCAGTTACCCAAGGAAAACAATAATTTCTCGGGTCGCAAAAGTAACTATCCCACTTGGGAGAGGTCTCGAATAAAAGATAGATATCGATTTGAAAAAAAAGAGGTCATCCGACCGACCGGTTATGCCGGTCAAATTCCTATTGATCGACATAGATCCCAATCTGCAAGAAGGGGCCACTTAGGAGGTAACCACAAAGCAACTTCAGCCATATACCAGCATATATTAGCTCAGGAAGTCGATCGGAGTATTGCCTCTGAAATCATCGAGGAAATCAAGCGCAGATGCGCACCACTGGAAAAGATAGGTGGGGAGGATCTTAGGTCTCACCTCCCCTCGATTCTGGAGGATATGGGAGTAATGGTTGATGGAGATGTCTTTGGCTCTGGCACCGCCCGTATTGCAGCATTTATTGGCTGCTCCGGCGTGGGAAAAACAACAACCATTGCTAAGTTAGCGGTCTTGCAGGCAAAGCGATATAAAAAACGAGTCGGCCTGATCACGCTCGATAATTACGGTATTGCTGCAATCGAAGAACTGAGGGCGTATGCTAAAATCATTGGAGTTCCGCTTGAAACCGCCGTCAATATTACTGAACTGAAGCATAGCATTAAAAAATATCAAGACAAAGAGCTAATTATCATCGACACTCCCGGAATGAATCCTCAAAATGAAAGGTTAATCCGGGAAATAAAAGGCTATTTCGAAAACATATCTGATCTGCAAACCCATTTAGTATTGAGTGCGCCTACCAAAGAAAAAGATTTGATTGCGATTGCGGATGCGTTTAAAAGGATGAACATTCATCGATTACTATTTACCAAGATTGACGAAAGCACCACCTGTGGAAACATGGTCAATTTGCTGATACGGACCAATATACCACTGTCCTTTTTATGTTGCGGGCGAAAGGTCCCTGATGATATCGAGGCGGGATCCATCAAAAAATTGGTGGATTTACTTTTTAAATCACAAAGCATCAAGGGCAGGCAATCGGCAGTTTCTTCTCATCTATCTAAATCCGCGGTGGCAGCTCTTGAAAATTTGCCAGTGGATGGAAGATACTTTGTTGCCAACCAGAATTCTGACGTTTATCATCGTTCGGATTGTAAGTGGTCCAAGAAAATTAAGCCCGACAATATCATCAAATTTTTCAGTGTTCAAGAGGCGGAAGCCCGAAATTTTTTAGCATGCAGCAGTTGTAAACCAGATCGACCACAATACCGCGGCCATCTTGATTCTAAACCTGAAAATAGAAATTTATCGAGTTTCCGATAAGCGTTTTAATTAAGAGGAGACCCTCCCATAATGCGTACGAAAGACCCCTCAAATAGGGTAATCAGTTTAACCCGCAGACGTGAAGAAAAAAAGGGTTTGTCAACAAAGACTAACCGGCAAACACGAAGTTCGAAAGCTCGGGTCATCGCAATTACCAGTGGAAAAGGCGGCGTCGGTAAAACCAGCATTGTCGGTAATATCGGATATGCGTTTACGAAATTAGGCAAGAAAGTTCTTATTCTGGATGCAGATTTGGGTTTGGGAAATTTGGATGTTTTGCTGGGACTTGCGCCTAAATTCAATTTATCTCACGTTATCATGGGGGAAAAAAACATTGATGAAATTCTTGTCAAAGGACCGGGAAAAATGAGTATTTTGCCGGCATCTTCCGGTATCCAGGAGCTCACTCATCTGAACAAAGATCAAAAGATCCAGATCCTGACACAATTGGATCGATTAGTTGACCGTGTAGATGTTTTATTCATCGATACCGCGGCAGGCATCTCTTCAAACGTAATGGATTTTAATGCAACAGCCCAGGAAGTCGTGGTAGTGGTCTCTCCTGAGCCGACATCCATCACCGATGCCTATGCCCTAATGAAGGTGCTGTCGCTTAGATATTCGGGGAAAGCCTGTAAATTAATCGTAAATATGGTCAGACAACCCGAAGAAGGGCGCGAAGTCTTTCGCCAATTGCAGCTAGTAACCGACAGGTTCCTGGATATTACCATCGAGTACCTGGGATACGTTTTATTCGATGACAAGGTAGCCAAAGGAGTAAAAAGTCAGAAGATTGTGAGCGAATTGTTTCCGGATACCCAGGCCAGCAAATGTTTTACCGACATAAGCAGAAAGATTTCCAACATGTCGCCAGTGAATATTCCTGAAAGTGGTAGTAATTTATTTTGGCAGCATTTAGTTTAAAATATTTTTACCTGACTTTTCTTTTCAATGATCGGGGAGTTAAAAATTTATGGCACCGGCACAGATATCCGCAAAAAATTACGGCCAAAAGGACGAGTCATATCGGGATCAACTGATCACTGAATACCTTCCGTATGTCAAGCGCATCGTCCATCGAATTGCCGTCCATTTACCGTCAACAATTGATATCGAAGATTTGATGAATGTTGGCGTTATTGGCCTGATACAGGCTGTAGACCGCTATGATCCTAAAAGAGACAACAAGTTTATGACTTACGCAGTTTTTAGAATTAGAGGCGCCGTTTTGAGCGAACTTAGGTCCAGGGACTTCTTATCCCGGGCTAATCGTCGAAAAATTAGAGAACTTGAAAGTATTCATCTAAAATTGGAACAGAAATTAGGCCGGGAAGTCGACGACTTTGAAATCGCTCAGGAATTGGGTGTTGATATTGACCAGGTTCATCGCACAAAACAGCTATCCAGCATTTCATTCATCAGCTTTGAAGAACTGGGCTTTTCTTCCAAGGATGAAAAAGAAAAGCTTATAAATTATCTGGTTGACAGTGAAGAAGATGCTTTGGCCTTAACGCGCCTGAAAGAATTAAAAGGCGCCGTTGCCAGAGCGATCGAACAGTTGCCGGAAAAAGAACGCTTGGTAATTTCTCTTTATTATTTAGATGAGCTCACAATGAAGGAAACCGGTAAGGTTCTTAATGTCACCGAATCAAGGGTCTCGCAGATCCACTCCCAAGCGATTTTGCGTCTGAGAGCCAAACTAAAAAAAGAAAAGCTCATCGGCCAATAATCCGGGAGAAGGGATTTTTTTTCGAATATGTTTGGATCGGAATTACATTACCACCGCGGGACGGGGTTATGGTGGATAATATAAAAGTCACCATACCACTGGCAGCCGTATCATCTGCTAAAAGCGTGACGTCGGTAGATCACAGGGAGAATAACAACCGGAATTATCTTTTCAAAGATACGTTCAAGAAAAGGCAGAAGAAAAAGAAGAGAAAAGATCCAATGCAGATAAAAATATCCACCAGAGCCGCTTTGGTGGGCAATACACCTCCTATCCGGCATTCGGCTGCAAAAAAGAAGGCGAAGGAGGTTATACAAAAAAGAACTATAGATATAAGGGTCTAGCTGTTTTGATAAATACACCTAAACATTTCGTTATAAGGCGCAGCCTTTCGATAAGTTATAGATAAGGAGTTGGAATGGTGTTTCAAGTACCCCAATTTTTGAACCTTGCAGGCGATGGCTTTCAAATTCTTTTGTGCTTGCTTATGCTTAGTTTTTTTATCAAAAACCGGATTATTCAAAAAAAAAGCGCCCTTAACATAACAAAAAGTGCCACCGGGCAAAGCTTCAATACCCATATCTTCAGCATAACCGTTGAGCAACAACTTAACCAGGTATTTACGAACATCATTGAAAACATTAGGGCCGAACGAAAAGGTTTGGAGAGCGTACTGGGGCTTAATCCACCGAATCATCAAGATGAAGACATTTCTATGGTACCGGCCAATACACAGTTATCCGACCTTAATGCAAAACAACGGTTAACTGATGACCGGATCGGAAGTGCGGGACGGTGTGATAAGATCCGAAAGCTCGCAGCCAAAGGCCTAACCGCTAAAAAAATATCTAAAGAGCTAAAGATCTCCATGAGTGAGGTAGAACTTATCTTGAGTCTTGGGGAACAATGAGCCCGGCGGCAAAAAATACCTAAGACAAGACGGTTAACCGGCAAATAAGACATCCTTCCAATGATGCAAAGTTAGGGTTCTTTCCGGAAATATTCCTTTCAACGCCCACCCAATGCCGGTACACTGCAGTTATCCATCGATGCCACTTTATTGGTATATCTCTTGCAACATTCTTTCTTCTACGTTTTTCATCGTAACCCGGAATTGGCTTTTCAATGTTGCGGGGACCATAAAGACATTTTTTCATAATTGGATTTAGAGGTAAGCAAATGAGCGGAGAAATCTATATGGCTGCAGGCGGCGCACTTGCCTATGAAAAGAGATTGCAAATTATTTCTAACAATCTCGCTAATTCCAACACAGTGGGCTACAAACAAGACCAGGGGCAATTTAAAATTTTTAATTTGACTGATATACCGGACGGATCTATTCAAAATGGCGCTGAATTAGACACCTCTCAGGCCGATATGTTCTGGAATCAATTTAATGTTTATACCGATCATTCCGCCGGGAGTTTGAAAAATACTGGCAATGATCTTGATCTTGCTCTGGTCGGCAAGGGTTTCTTCTGTGTTCAAACACCTGACGGTATCCACTATACCCGCAAGGGTGATTTTACGCTCAATGCGGATGGTGTTCTCGTAACCCGCAATGGGTGGCCGGTGATGGGGGAAAGTGGTGAGATAACGGTAGACGGTCAGGAAAATCCCCAGCGGCATAAGAAATTTTCGGTGGATGAGGAGGGTAACATATCCGTGGACGGTAACCAGATAGACAGCCTTCGACTTGTCGACTTTCAACCACCATACAATCTCAGCAAGGTGGGAGAGGCCTTATTCAAGCCCGCAGACTCAGGGCCGGCCGAGATCCAAGCTGGAGATGTTAGGGTTAGCCAAGGATTTCTTGAGCTTTCCAACGTTGACGCCGTCAAAATGATGACGGAAATGATCGAAGTACTTCGCGGCTATGAATCCTATCAAAAAATAATTCGATCCGTAGATGAAGTCAACTCAAGGGCGATTAACGAAATTGGTAAGATGACCTAATCTTAATCTGATAACCTATATTACAACATTCGGACCCAAACAGCCAATTGACTTAGGAGGGTAAATGATACGTAGCTTATGGACTTCAGCAACCGGTATGCAGGCACAGGCATTAAATCTCGATGTCATTTCAAACAACCTGGCCAATGTGAATACATCTGGATTTAAAAAAAGTCGCGCCGAATTTCAGGATTTATTATATGAAACCCTTCTGCCTGCGGGTACATCATCCAGCCAGGACACCGAGATACCTGCGGGCATTCAACTGGGACACGGTACCCGGCCATCCACCGTACTAAAGATTTTTTCCCAAGGGAATATGGAAAACACTCAAAATGAACTTGATCTAGCCATCGAAGGTGATGGGTTTTTCCAGATTACGCTACCCAACGGTGAGACCGCCTATACACGAGACGGGGCTTTCAAACTGGACAGTGACGGTCGCATTGTAAATTCCGATGGGTTTACCATGGAACCGGAAATTGCAATTCCTTCGGATGCCATGTCAATTTCAGTGGGATTGGATGGTACGGTTTCAGTGCTGCAAGCCGGAGAAAGTACTCCCAGTGAGATCGGCACCATCGAATTGGCCCGCTTTATCAATCCTGCTGGTCTAATCAGCATGGGCAAAAATTTATTCATCCCATCGGAGGCATCCGGAAATGAAATGACCGGCACTGCCGGCGAGGACGGCATTGGCACCCTGGCCCAGGGATTTTTGGAGATGTCCAATGTCAGTGTCGTTGATGAGATGGTGAATATGATCACGGCCCAGAGGGCCTACGAGTCCAACAGCAAAGCCATCCAGGCCGCCGATGACATGCTGCAATTGGCCAACAACGTTAAGCGATAAAATAATTGAATGAAAACATTAAATTACAAATTGCGAGCCTACAGGCACCTGTTCGCGCCCATTGTTTTTGTGCTGGTATTTTTTGGAGTGCCGGAAAGATCCCGGGAAATTGATGCCGCCGATTTAACCCGGATCAAAATTTTACCTAATGTTCAAGTCAATGATGAAAATATCCTGCTGGGCAGGATTGCGGCGATCAAGAGCCATGATTTGCTTCTGGCTCAAAAATTGAGTGAGCTCGTGGTTGCGAAGGCGCCGCTGCCCGGGAGGACACGGACGCTGGAAAATCAGGTGTTTATATTGCGCTTGAAACAAAACGGGATCGATCTGTCTCAACTGGCGTTGCATATACCTGCCAAAGTCGTCATCACGCGCAATTATATCGAGATCAGTCGGGAAAAGATTAAGATGTTGGTAACCGATTATATCCAAACTAATATTTTTAACGATCATGCTGATGGCAGCATCAAAGATATCCAGGTCGTCGATAACCTGCAGCTGCCCAATGGTCGCATAACCTTTAAAGTAGTACCGCCTCGCAACAGAGAGCTGTTGGGGAAAATTCCATTTACGGTGCATTTTGATGTAAACGGCAAGTTTTACAAACGAGTCTGGGTGACCGCCACAATAGAAGTGCTGGCCGAAGTTGTCACAACCAAAAAACCACTGGGAAGGCATAAGCCGATTACAGAAGATGATATCGAGTTGCTAAAAATGGATTTAGCGAAATTGCCATCCGGCGTGATTACCGACCCGGAAGCAGTTCTCGGAAAGCGAACCAAAAGAGCTATTGGTGCCAAAACTGCATTGAGAGCAGATCTGGTCGAATTCCCGCCACTGGTGAAACGAGGAGACGTGGTGGTCATCATTGCCGAATCCAGCGGGTTGAAAATAACCACGTTAGGACAAGTCAAAAAAAGAGGAAGACTCGGTGAAAGAATCCCTGTAATGAATTATGACTCCAAAAAAATTCTTTATGCCCGAGTGCTGGATTCCACTACGGTAAAGGTTGAATTTTAAACGACAACAGGAGCCGTTGGTAAAAAATGCAGAAACCATTAAACCGTTCAATCGCCGCTGTTTGCGCCGCTATTCTAATCGTTGGTCTGGTCGGATGTGCGGGCGGCCGAAGCAACGTTCAACCAGCACTGCAGCATATGCAGGCCAAAGAAGTAATGGTACCTCATCCGGCCAAGACATCCGTGGACAATGATGGGTCCCTCTGGCAGGTGCGCAGCTCTTTGAACGGAATGTTCATAGATACCAAAGCACGTAATATCGGAGATATTGTTACGGTTGAAATTGATGAGTCTGCCAAGGCGTCAAACAAAGCCAATACCGAAACCGGACGCTCCTCCAGTCTTGAGGCCGGCATTGAAAAATTATTTGGTATAGAAGACTGGTGGCAAAATCAGATCTTGCCGAAAATCGGGAACGATTTACCGAAAATCGATCCCTTCGGTAATCCTTCGGTCAAAGGGAGTATGAAAAGTGATTTTGCCGGGGACGGGGCGACCACTCGAAGCGGCACACTATCGGCCTTTATTACCTGCAGGGTCGTCGATGTCATGCCTAACGGGAATTTGAAAATTGTGGGGACCCGGGAAGTAATGGTGAATAACGAAAACCAGTTAATCATTTTGTCGGGGATTATCCGCCCCCGTGACATTTCCGATGAGAATGTCATCATGTCGACTTTTATTTCCAACGCCAAAATTGCTTACAGCGGCTCTGGCATCGTGGATGATCGCCAACGACCGGGATGGCTTGCCAATTTGTTGAACAATGTCTGGCCGTTTTAATCTCAGTCCTCCCCATTTCGTTTGGAATCGGGCCCTGTTGTTTGGACAGAATCGCTGTGCCAATATTCCTCAAAAATGGATACAAGGCAAGAAATTACCATGGTTGCTTCAAAGTTGTTTATTCAAATGAAAATTACAACGATCACCTGGATCCTAACCGTAGCGGCTGTTTTCTGTTTTAACGGGCAAGCCTTTGGGGTACGGATCAAAGATATTGCGGATATTAAGGGAGTCCGCCAGAATCAACTGGTGGGTTACGGGCTCGTTGTGGGCCTGGACGGAACGGGTGACAGTGACAGTGCCATATTCACTATCCAGTCTATGGCCAGCATGCTGGAAAAAATGGGGGTAACGGTTAAGGCTGAAGACATCGAGGTGGAAAATGTTGCGGCTGTGATGGTGACGACCGATTTACCGCCGTTTGCACGCACAGGAAGCAGAATCGATGTACTCGTCAGTTCCATTGGTGATGCCGAGAATCTCCAGGGAGGCACCTTGCTTTTTACGCCGTTAAAAGCTGCGGATCAGCAGGTTTATGCCGTTGCGCAAGGTCCCGTCAGTACCGGCGGTTTTGTTGTTGGTGGCGCCTCGGGTTCCGAGGTGCAGAAAAATTTTCCCACGGTGGGAAGGGTTGTTAACGGTGCATTGATCGAAAAAGAGATTCCCAATAAATTCAATCAGAAGCAATCGTTGACGCTGACACTGCACAGTCCCGATTTCACCACGTCGTCCAGGGTCGCTCGGGCCATCAACATCGCCTTTTATGACCAGATTGCCTGGACGCATGATGCCGGTACCATTGAGGTCAAAGTTCCTGAAAAATACATGGGCAAGGTGGTGGCATTGGTAACGGCGATCGAAAGTTTGGGTGTTACCCCGGACACGATTTCCAAAGTGATAATCAACGAACGCACCGGTACCGTTATTATGGGTGAAAATGTCCGGATATCAACCGTCGCCATTGCCCACGGGAATTTGAGTATCGAAATCAGCGAAGATTCCAATGTTTCCCAGCCATTGCCTTTTTCTCGGGGAGGAGAGACCGTGGTGACCCCGGAGTCAGAAATTCAGGTTCAAGAGGGTAACAACCCGATATTTCTGGTGAAGTCCGGTGTCAGTATTGCCGCGGTCGTCAAGGCTTTAAATGCACTGGGTGTTTCCCCGCGGGACCTGATTTCCATTTTTCAAGCGCTGAAAGCCGCAGGCGCCCTGCAGGCCGAATTGGAGATTATTTAGGAGATTATTATGATGGGCGATAAAATTTTGTCGACTTCCCAGGAGATGGTTCCTATACATCAAGTTTATCAAAATCAAAGGGTCGGCCACCGATTAAAATCGATAAAATATCATACTGCCGATAAAGATGATCCAAAACTGCGTGCCGCCTGTGCGGAAATGGAGTCTCTCTTTATTTCCCACCTTATTAAGGAGATGCGTGCTACCGTTGAAAAGTCAGGTTTTATCGATGGCGGCCAGGCCGAGGAAATTTTTACCTCCTTGCTGGACGTGGAAATATCGAAAAAAATGTCGACGGCCGGTGGCATCGGTTTATCCGCCATATTGTTGGAGCAGCTGGGTGCTAAAGCGACAAAAAAAATACCCTGAGCTCACAGCAAATTGAAGATGATATAGAAATAAAACCTTAAAGTTCCTGATTTTTTCAACCGATAATAAACCTATGAAATTGCGCTTATGCCAGGAAACCCAATCATGAAAATGGATCTTATGATTCAACATCTTTTGGGTGTTATCGAGGAGGAAAGGGAAATTTACCGGTCCATGTTGACGTTGATTGACAAAGAAAGCAAAGCTGCGGTTCGATCGGACGTCATTGCCTTAACCACAGCAGGAGAAGAGAAAGAAAATATTCTGGCAAAGCTTGGGCTAATTGAAGATCAGCGAAGGCGAGTGGTGAATGAAATCGCAGACGCTTTGGGATACGCCCCAGGGGATTTGACCATTACCAAGATTTCTCAATTGATGGGAGAACCCTTCGCCGGACTGCTAAACCAGGCCGGCGCTGAACTGCTGACAGTGCTGAATACTGTGAAAGCTGCAAATCGTAGGAACAAGCTGCTATTTGAGCATTCCCGGGAGCTATTAAGGGGTTCATTCAATATTTTAAGTGAGCTGACCCGCTCCGACACGGTCTATTACCGCACAGGCAATATTCAGAGAACTTATCAGACCGGCAAATGCGTGAATGGCGAAATTTAAAGGTGGTTGATTATGACAACTATTCCCGGTTTATTGAGTATCGGAAGTAAAGCCCTAATGGCACAGCAGAAAGGCATCAATGTTACCGGAAACAACATTGCCAACGTGAACACGCCCGGATATTCGCGTCAAAGACTGAATATGTCGAGCGATGTGCCGATTATGACCGGCAACGGGCTTATGGGCAGCGGCGTAACGGCAAATAAGGTTGAAAGGGTTTATCAACGTTTCCTGGGGGTCCAGATCAACAATGAAACCCAGAGCCTGGGACAGTGGGAGGCACACAAAGACGCTCTTGAAAGAGTCGAAATGATTTTTGATGAATCCGGCGGATACGGATTGAACCAGGTTATGAGCGAATTCTGGAATGCCTGGCAGGACCTCACCAATAACCCTTCCGGATCGGTTGAACGCACCGTCCTTGTGGCTAAAAGTGAGATGCTGACGGCAACTTTTTCCAAAAACTATGAAGATCTGCAAAAGATCCAGCGGGATATTGATTGGAACATTGAGGGAGCTGTTGCAGAAATAAACCGGTTGTCTGAGAACATGGTCGACCTTAATCAGAAGATTATCCAGGTGGAGTCCGGCGGTCATATGGCAAATGACTACCGGGACCAACGCGATCTAGTGCTGAAAGAACTCTCGGAGTTAATTGACATCGACAGCTTTGAGGATGCCAATGGCGGTGTCACGGTTTCTGTAGGCAGCGGGCAGGCCCTTGTGGAAGGTACACATACCTATAAATTGTCGACCCAGGTCAATGCCTCTGGTCATCAGGATGTGACCTGGGTGGACAGTTCCGGCAACACATTGATAATAAACAATAATATTTCAAAAGGAAAGCTGAAAGGCTGGCTGGATGCTAGGGATGTCGACATCGAAAATTCATTGAATAAGCTGGATACCCTGGCCCAAAACCTGATGACGGAAGTCAACAGCCTTCATGCAACCGGCTATGGGCTTGATGGTTCGACCGGGAATGATTTTTTTACAGGAACTGCATCGGCGGCTGGCATTCAGGTCAATGCCCTAATAGCCAATGATATCAACCTGATTTCCGCTGCGGACGGTATCGATAAACCGGGGGATAATGGCAATGCCATTGCCATCGCCAACCTGCAGGAAGCGCTGACGATGAACGGCAACACCGCCACATTTAGTGCCTATTATGATTCAATGGTCAGCGATGCCGGCCTTGCGGTTCAACAGGCGACCTCATATTATGACCATCAATCTCAAATGGTGCTTCAGGTGGAAAATTATCGGGAATCGATCTCCGGGGTTTCCATTGATGAAGAGGCGGTCAATCTGATCAAATACCAGAATGCCTATCAGGCAGCCGCCAAGTTGATCACTACTGCGGACGAAATGATGGAAACGGTATTGGCTATGATCTAATTAATAACATAATTTTTGGCGGAGACTATCATGCGGGTAACCCAGAATATCACCAACAGTAATTTTATCAGATACATTAACCAACATGCTGAAAATCTCCTTAAGACCCAGCGGCAGATTGCTTCGCAAAAGCGCATTAACAAAAGTTCCGATGACCCCATCGGCATGGGACAGGTGCTCGGCTACAGAACCAATCTGGCCGCTACCGACCAATACCAAGAAAATATTGAACAAGGAAAGACCCGATTAGAATTCAATGAGGCAACCCTTGAATTAGCCTCCGATCTGGTCAACACTGCCAGGCGGCTGGCTGCCGATTATTCCGGTTCCACCCTTTCCGTCGGGGAACGGCAATCTGTCGCTTTTCAGGTAAAAGGTCTATATGATCAGGTTATGCAAATGGCCAACTCGAAGTTTAATGGGAATTATATCTTTTCTGGACATGCCACTGACACTGCACCGTTTTCTCATGTCGGCGATTTTAACGCAGCCTACAATGGTGATGATGGGAAATTACGGATCATGGTGTCCGATAACGTGGAGGTCAACATTGTTGCCGACGGCCGTAATATTTTCCAGAATGCTGCCAATGGTGGGGTGAATATATTCGATGAATTAAAAAACTTGATCGATGGATTGGAAAATCCTGATCCTGTGGCAGGAAGTGCCCAAATCAAGGCAACCATCAACCCCCTGCAGGACGGTCGTGACCAAATTAACAGCAGAAGATCCGAAAATGCGCCTGTCCTATATCGATTGCAGGCCACAGACGAATACCTGACCAACTTAAGACCAAAAGTGGAAGAGGCGATGGCAAAACTGGAACAAGCCGACATTACAAAAGCCGTGGTAGAATTACAAAATTTAGAACTTGCATATGAAACCACCATTGCGACAGCAGGCAGAATCATCCAGCCGAGCCTGTTGGACTTTCTAAGATAGGTTGAACCCATGGACAAAACCGTTCCTGCAATTCTAATTTTTCTTTTTTTGGTCTTTGTGCTGGCCCATCCAGGGGCCACAGTGACCGGTAAAGATCTGGTTGAGCTGAAAAATGCCGGGGTCAGCGACAGGACGATTCAGCTTATCGTTAAGGAGAAGGTGATCGAGACCGCTGCATTAAGCGTGGATGATATCGTGAATATGAAGAAGATGGGTGTGAACGAAAAGACACTGCAGATATTAATCAAGGAATGCTCATTTTTGAGCAACTCCGAGCCCGTCGTATACGGCAGGGAAACACAGTCTATCCGCCATATCAGCGCTCAGGATGTCATTAATCTTAAAAACAATGGGGTCAGCGACAATATTATTCAATCCGTCATAGAGGCAACCAAATCCAGTGATGAAATAGACCGAGAACGGGCCTGGCATATGCTGGAGAATTTGAACCTGAGAATCCATACAAGGGGCGACCGCTAACTGTAGATACAATCCGTGACTGCGGAAATCGCGCGAATACCATGACCATTGCTTGTCATAAATGCAACCACTATTACGTCACCTGGGAGCCGTATTTTCCCCACGGTTGTCGCGCCATGGATTTCAAATGTAAACGTTTGCCGATTAATGAAGTTCGCATGGCGATGCGGGGAAAAGATTGCCTCGCTTTTGAAATGAAGAAACAAAAACGCCCATATCGGGATCAGGGCGCTATGTACAAGCGCTAGACAGCTAATCCAAACAAACCGTAAATAACCCTATTCAAGCATCACTAAATTTTTTAACTCCAGAAATCCCTGGATAGGACCTTCCTTTGATTGAATCTGAAAGATAAGACAATATTGGATCTCCTTTAATAAAATGTAAGAATCCGTCATATCGCATCAGGGCGGACCGAACACCGAAAGCTGAATCTTTACTTACATTCCTTGCAATGTGTCGTCAGATAAAACCCGGTAATGACCTAATGACCTCCCCACCGAATAAGACCGATCCTGACAAGCTGGAATTCATTCTTTTTTGAGGCTATATAAAAAGCAGATCCAGCATTTCACAACCTCAATCATTCGCAACCAGATGCAAAGCGCCAAATTTTCGACACTACACCGCGATCTCCACATCATTTTGGCGACGGATCTGAGATCTTCAAGTTTCACACTTTGGCAACTTAAAAAGAGTGAATTCCGCCGACAACAAAACGTCTCCTGCCTGGATATTGGCGGATTGACCGATAAGGTTTTAAAAAAAAACCCTGTTAGGGGGGGTACCTAACAGGGTCAGTCGGAGGTGGGAATGAAGGAAAGGAGGAAACTTCATTCCTTTTATGTCTGTATATAAAGCAAATTATGTGCCATTTGATTAAATAGAATTAAAATCGGTTGTCATTTTACACTTTTGGTAAATAATTTAACCAAAAAAGCATTTAATAACAAAGCATTATAAAATTGGTTCAAAATCGATCTTTTGTTCAAATCATTTTATCAAATGAAGAGATATTCATCAAATTTGCTCTCAATTCCGTCAAAATTCCGACACTAGACAATTTTTTTGAACAATAACAGTCAAGTATTTATGTCTGATGCCGATATAGAACTTGAAGATGCTGTTTTGAACAAATGTTGATGTCTCTAACA
>Ga0316191_10000446_pt1 | contig 26880 bp, 26 predicted proteins | sample Eddworburr2cm_MG_FD_204928 | JGI IMG/M metagenome (GOLD analysis project Ga0316191, IMG submission 204928) | Coastal sediment microbial communities from Maine, United States - Eddy worm burrow 2 cm | ecosystem: Environmental > Aquatic > Marine > Coastal > Sediment | place: USA: Maine... | reverse complement strand
CAGGCGACCCATGACCGCCAAGGATTCCGCCTCAGCCGTCTTCTTGAGTACGTAGTCCTCGCGATAGGTCTCGAGCATGATCGCGAGCTCGATGTCGCAAATCTGATCGATTGCGGAGTGGTCTTTGTGCGGCTCGACTTTGTCCTGGGACAGTTCCGCGACCGCGGCGTGGAGTCCGAGGCGAATCACGTTCATCGCGGTGAGCATGTAGCGCTGCTCGAGCCCCACCTTCACATGCATCCGGCCGATTCGCGCGCGCTTCTCGAAGTAGCGAGCGTCGTACGGGCCCGTGAACAGACCTTGGAGCCAATCGTGCAGGGAGGTCTTTAGCCGATCGACCTGCGCGTCGTCTCGAAGCACGCCGCGTGCGACTGGGTCTGCCAGAATCGCTTCGTAGAATCGATCGACAATGCGGGGGAAGAAGCTCGCGATCTCCGGACCGAGCGCCTGGAGCCTCCGCGCGGAGGACCCGTCGAACCCGACGAACTCACACAACCCAGGGAGCATGTTGGCGGCGGCCATAGGGACGTGGCTAAAAAATTACGCCCTGTGTGTCAAGCAAGGGATTCCAAGGGTCGGTTTAGAAGGCGGAAAGGGGGGGGAGACGCACCATGCTCACAGGACAGGTGGCGTCCTCCACCAGGCGATGGAGGTCCGCCGCGCGCACGAGGTCGCTGGTCGCAGGGGGCTGTACCCCGACCAGAATCAGGTCGGCGCCAGAACGCTGCGCGCTCTGCAACACGAACTCCGGCCAGTAGCCCTCCTCGTACAACTCGGCGCGGCAACGCACGCCACGATCCGCACACCATTGCCGTTGGCGCTCGAGCAATTGGCCTTCTTGACGGAGCCGAGCCTCGAGTCGCTCGCGCCAACCTCCAAGCCGCTCGCCGGGCGGAGGCTCGGACGGGGCTCCTACGCTTCCTCCGCCACCAAATGTGGACACGAGCACGACCTCGCCGTCCGACGGGCCCGCAACGAACGCAGCAAAGCCGACAAGCTTGTAGCTAGCCGCGGTCAAATCGGTGACTGCTAGGACAGTGGACCCCATAACGTTCATCACAACTTGAAAACCAAATGCAGCAAGTCGCGTGCCAGTCGAGAAACGCTGCGAATCGAGTCGGCAGGACGCTGGGGGATGGCAAGCATTGCGGATGAAATCGCAGATGCGCAGTTTTTGCGTACTCGGAGTCGCGAGCGTCCGTCCGCTAGGGAGCGGCGATCTCGAGCGCCTCGTCGAAGCTCCCACGTTTTGCGATCAGCATGCGAAGCTGAATGAGCTTCGGCGGCTGGTTGAACGCGACTGCGCCCACCAGACGCCCCTCTCGGCCGTAGAGCGCCACGAGCTTTTCGTCCTCGGGCCTGCCGACGAGTACGAGCTCATCCGTCGGGCGCGGTCGCCCCGCCCCCTGAATCTTGATGTCGAACTGATCGGACCAGAACATCGGAGCCGACTCGAACGGCTTCGCCTCCCCGGGCGCGGCCAGCAGCGTGCCGACCGCATGGCGCGCCTGCTCGACGGCGTTCGTCCAATGCTCGACGCGCATTCGCTCGTCGAAGAGTGGGTTGTACCAGCTCGCCACGTCTCCCGCCGCTACTACGTGCGAGACGTTCGTCGCCAGGGTCCCATCGCAGTGCACGCCATCCTGAACCTCGACACCCGAACCATCGAGCCAGGCGACCGACGGCGTCATGCCGATGCCGACGACGACGACGTCACACTCGACCCGCGTGCCATCATCCAGAAAGAGCGCACGCACGCGATCTTCACCCTCGAATCCCTGTACCTTCCGACCCGAGAGAACCCGGACCCCGCGCCGCTCGTGGGCCGCCTGTAAGATGCTTCCGAGACGCGACCCGAGGCTTTGGGCGAGTGGGGTCTCGAGCGCCTCGATCATGGTGACGTCGAGGCCGAGTTGCCGAGCCGAAGCCGCGACCTCTGCACCGATGAAACCCGCACCGATCACGGCTACTCTTGGTGTGTCAGCGAATGCAGCCCGAAGCCTCGTTGCATCGTCGAGTGTTCGGAGTGTGTAGATGCCCTCGAGCGCGGGTTGACCCGGAAGCGCGCGTGCAGCGCCCCCGGTGGCGATGACCAAGCCATCGAAGGCAAGCGTATCTCCCGCATCGAGATGGATACGGCGTGCATCGGTATCGAGCGAGACGGCGCGTGCGCCCAAGACGAGCTCGATGTTCAACTCGTCGTAACTCTTGCGCCGAAGCGCGATGCGCTCCGGGTCCCACTCACCCCGCAAGAGCTCTTTCGAGAGCGGCGGACGGTCGTAAGGCAGATGTGGCTCGTCGCCGATCAGCAGGAGCTCGCCGTCGAACTTGGCGCGGCGGATGAACTCGGCCGCACGCAGTCCGGCGAGCGACGCGCCGACCACGGCGATTCGACCGAGCCCGCTCATCGATCGTGGCGGTCGTTCTTCTGGCCGATCGCAAGCGCCTGCGCGAACAAGGTGCGCAGGTCTTTGGCGGCGCCTCGCACCACCTGAAACAGGCCAGCGACCAACGCCGCAGGGTCCTGGGGGAGCGAGTCGAGATACGTAGCGGGCTTGGGCGGCGGAGGCGTTGCCGGAGCGGGGGCCGGGGCGGACTGGACGACAGGCGTTGGGGGCTGAACTGCGACTGGCGCTGCGACCGATATCGGCTTCGGGGCTGGCGCGGGGGCTGGCACCGACATGGGAACCTGCTTCGCCGCCGCCTTTTTCGCCCTGGGGCGGGCAGGCTGGGTCGGTCGGTTCGCTCGGCCCGGCGAGAGCGTCGTCCGGCGCTTTCTCGGCGCGGCGCTCGCGGTCTTCTTCGCGCTAGCACCCTTCTTCGGCGCCTTGCTCGCTGCCTTGGTCGGCGCCTTGCTCGCTGACTTCCTCGCCGCCTTGGTCGGTGCCTTGCTCGAGCGCTTCTTGGCCGCCTTCTTCGGTGGCTTGTTCGATGCTCGCTTGGCGGCAGGTCTCTTGCTGGTCTTCTTGGTCGCCATCGCCTCTCCGGAGACCGCCACCTTATCGTAATCGTCGCGGCTGGCAACCGCGGCCGCGGTCCTCAGCTCTCGACGACGTAGACGAACTCAATCCGCTCGGGACGCGCCGGCGCCTTCTCCGCGGGCGGAATCACACCGACTTCCTCGTACCCAACGGACTCGAGGACCCCGATCATCAAAGTATCGCGGGTCGGGACACGTGCGAAGAGGTATTGCAGCGGTGTGCGCGCCGCGTGCCGAATCGCGTGCGTGGCCAGGGTTCTGCCGAGGCTCGCGCTCGGCCGACCGAGACAGGTCATGGCCTCGCCGGTGAGCTGCCGGCTCCGAGGGTCGGAGCTGACCGAGGAGAGCATCTCCCAGCCGATCAGGGCACCGTGACCATCTTCCGCGACCCAGAACTGAAAGACCTCGTCTTGGGCGCGAAGTGCGCGCTCGAAGTACTTCGAGAGGCGTATCTCGCTGGGCATGCTCCCGTCCCAATACTCCGCATGCGTCTCGCACACGCGGAGGACGCCGCTCAGGTCGGGAGCGCCTCCCTGTCGGATCAAAAGCCGGTTGGCCGGCGGGGTCGAAGAGCGAAGAAGCACCGGACCCACGGGTATATCCCCCTTTGGCGCCTTTGGGCAATCCCGGGAGTGAAGACGGGGCACGAGCACGGACCCACGTCCGAGCCTTGCGCCCGGGACGAGGGACAGTAGAACACGTTCCACCTCGACCTCGGGGAACTGGCAACGAAGGAGCAATCGGATGGCTATCGTCGAACCACTTTCCCCTAGCCCGGAGGGCCGACGCAGACTTGGAATCCGGAGCCCGAAGGACCGAGAGTCGATTGGCGAAATCGTGGTGAGCACGCCGGACGACGTGGCGGCTGCGATCGCAAGAGCTCGAGACGCTCAAGCAGAGTGGGCGCGGGTGCCGGTGACGGAGCGGGCGCGCATCGTAAGGGGCGCCATCGACCGTTTGGTCGAACAGCGCGAGGCCGTCATCGAGACGATCATGGCCGAGACGGGCAAGACCAAGCTCGAGTGCTTGATCATGGAGATCCTCCCGGGCTGCGACTACTTGAACTTCTGGTGCGGCCGCGCACCGAAAGAACTTCGCGACGAGAAGCGGAAGCTCCACGGTTATCTGCGCCCTTACAAGAAACTGATGATGCACTACCGGCCGCTCGGAGTCGTTGGAATCATCACTCCTTGGAACGGACCATTCTCACTCGCGATCAATCCGACCGTTCAGGCCGTGCTCGCTGGCAACGCCGTGATTCTCAAACCATCGGAGGTCGCACCCTACTCTGGTGAGTGGGCGATTCGACTATTGAGAGAGGCAGGCGTTCCCGAAGGCGTCGTCCAAGTGGTGCACGGCGATGGAGAGACCGGGGCTGCGCTGGTTGACGGAGGCGTGCAGAAGATCTCGTTCACGGGAAGCGTCGGGACCGGCAAGAAGATCGCGGCTTCCTGCTCCGAGCAGTTGATTCCGTACACGCTCGAGCTCGGCGGCAAGGACGCGATGATCGTCTGCGCGGATGCGAACGTAGAGCGCGCGGCGGGCGGTGCCGTGTTCAACTCGATGCTCAACTCGGGACATGTCTGCATGGGGGTTGAGCGCGTCTACGTCGTCGAAAGCGTGGCAGACGAATTCGAGGAGCACGTGAAGCAGATCGTGAGCGAGCTGCGATATGGTCCGGGCGAGGACGTGGACGTCGGAGCCGTCTTCTGGGATCGACAGCTCCCGATCATCGAGCGCCATGTCGAGGATGCTCGAGCAAAGGGCGCTGAGATCGTCGTCGGCGGCGAAGCCGACACGGCGCGAGGCCTCTTCTACAAACCGACTTTCGTGCGGAACGTCGACCACACCATGGACCTCATGCGCGAGGAAACCTTCGGACCGATCGTCACGGTGATGCGCGTTGCGGACGAAGACGAAGCGATTCGTCTGGCGAATGATTCACACTACGGGCTTAGTGGAAGCGTGTGGACGAAGAACATCGACAAGGGGATCGAGCTCGCGAAGCGAATGGAGACCGGATCGGTCGTGATCAACGACGCATCGATGGCCTACGGCGCTCCCGAGGCACCCTTCGGAGGCCTCAAGGACAGCGGTTTCGGACAGGTAAACGGCCTCGGCGGGCTTCGCGGATACACGCATCAGCAGCCGATTCTCATCGATCGCTGGAACGTGAAGAAAGAACGTGTCTGGTACCCGCATAGCGCGGATTCGATCGAAGAGATCGACGGCCTGATTCGATATGTATACGGAACGGCGATGAAAAAGCTCGGCTTCTTTTCGTAGCTCGCGTGATCCGATATGCTGTCAGGTGATGAGGCGAGCCCGTGACTCGATCATGCCGTTGGTGCGCAATGGCGTCGACAAGGCCGCGAACCGCGCGTCGCACTTGGGGTACGGACTCTTGCCCTGGCTGATCCAGAGCTGGCGGGACGTGCACGTCGAGCACAACGTGCCCTATCAGCAGCCACGCCGTCGCTCGCATCTGCTCGACGTCTATCGTCGGAAGGACGCGGTCGGCCAGCTCCCCTGCGTGCTCTACATCCACGGCGGCGCGTTCTCCATGATGTCGAAAGACACCCATCGCATCATGGCGTACGTCCTCGCGGCGCAGGGCTATCAAGTCTTCAACATCAATTACCGGCTCGGCCCGGTACACAGCTACCCGGAGCCGCTGAAGGACGCGCTGGGGGCGTTCGAATGGGTGCTCGACAACGGAGCGAAGTACGGGGCCGACACGGACCGGCTCGCGATCATCGGCGAGTCCGCGGGGGCCAATCTCACCGCCGCCCTCGCCTATTGCGTGAGCCACCCACGACCCGAGCCGTTTACACGGAGCGTCTTCGAGCGAGACGTCAAACTGGCGTGCGTGGCGCCACTCTACGGACTCCTCGACCTCTACGACGTGAAGCGTTTCTGGCGCGACCCGGAAAAGAACGCCCGCATGGCGAGTTGGATCAAAGGGGAGATTCGCGGAACGGCGTACTCATACCTCGGGCGACGCATGAACCGAGCGCTTCAGTTCCCGCTTGCCAGTCCGCTCCGATTGTTCGAGAGACCGCCGACGCCAGGGAGCCGCCCGCTTCCGCCGTTCTTTACAACGGTGGGTACGGCGGACCCGCTGCTACCCGACACGATTCGTCTGAGTGACGCCCTTCGCGCGCGCGAGGTCGAGTGCGACCTGCACGTCTTTCGCGGAGAGATTCACGCGTTCAACGTCATGCTTTGGCGTGCTGCGGCGCGCGAGCAATGGGGTTCCCTGTTCGACTTTCTAGAGACTCACATGCACGGTCGCGTGCTCGAGGCTCCCGTTGAAGCGCCGCACTACGTCTCGCTCGCGGAAACGTTCGCGGGGTAAACGCGCGTCTCGACGATGTCGGCGTAGGGAAGCGGCTCGATTGCCCGACCCCGGCGGCGTGCCCAGGCGCGCGTGAACACCGCTCCCATCAAGAAGATCTGGGTCGTGTAGTAGATCCAGAGCAAGAGGACGATGAGCGAACCCGCGACACCGTAGACGGACGCCGGGCTCACCTGGCCGAGATAAATGCCGATGAGAAACGAGCCGCCGACGACGAAGAGGCAAGTGGCGGCAGCGCCGACCCAGACGTCGCGCCAGGCGATGACGGCGTCGGGAAGCCAACGATAGACGAGCGCGATTAAGGGAGCGAGCACCGCGAAGGCGCTTCCGAACTCCGCAAGCGTGAGCATGTACGTGCTGTCGCCGAGGAAGTGTGCGGCCGCACTGGCTGCAGAGTGAAAAACCACGAGCACGATGAGCGAGCTGCCGAACACCAGCACCATCCCAAATGCTAGAAGCCGGCGTTCGACGAGATGGATCTTCTCGGTTCGGCTGGCGTGGACGAAGAGCTTCGGACGGATGCCCCACATATGATTGAGGGCTCGGCGGAGCATCGAAAAGAGTCGCGTCGAGACGTACAGCATGAAGAGCGCTCCGAGGATCGGAGCCGTGTAGCTACTGGTCTGGTTCGTCAGCGCGACGATCGAGTCCACGACGAAGATCGCCATCTCGGAGCCGATGAACACATCGAGCTGTCCAACGAGCTGCTCATACGCCTCGGACTCGGTCATCACGAGCGAAGCTATGAGCAAGGCGACCACCCCGAGAGGGGCGATCGCCAATGCCGCATAGAACGCTATCGCACCTGAGAGCAGTCGTCCGTCGTGCGATGAGAAATAGCGCCACGTCTCGAGCAGGAGCGAGACCATGTCGCCTCAGTAGCGGTAGTAGCCTGGCTTGAACGGGCCGCTGACCGGAATGCCGAGGTATTCCGCCTGCGTGTCGGTGAGCTTGGTGAGCTTCGCGCCGAGCTGGCCAAGATGAAGTTCAGCCACCTTCTCGTCTAGCTCCTTCGACAGAACGTAGACCTTGCCGTCTTCGTAGCGGTCGCGTTCGGCCCAGAGCGAGATTTGCGCGAGCACCTGGTTGCTGAACGAGTTGCTCATCACGAAGCTCGGATGGCCGGTGGCGCATCCGAGGTTCACGAGTCGACCCCGCGCGAGCACGGTGATTCGCTTGCCATCGGGGAAGATGAAGTGATCGACCTGCGGCTTGATCTCGTCTTCCTCGACCTTGTTGGCCGGATCGGTGAGCCAAGACATTTGAATCTCGGAATCGAAGTGGCCGATGTTGCAGAGGATGGCCTCATTCTTCATCTGCTGCATGTGTTCGCCGGTGATGACGTCGCAACACCCGGTCGCGGTGACGAAAATGTCCGCAAGCGGGGCGGCCTCATCCATGGTGACGACCTGATGGCCTTCCATGGTGGCCTGGAGAGCGCAGATCGGGTCGATCTCGGTGACGAGAACGCGCGCGCCAGCGCGTGACATCGCCTGGACGCAGCCCTTGCCCACGTCACCGTAGCCGGCGACGACGACCACCTTACCGGCGATCATGACGTCGGTCGCGCGCTTGATGCCGTCCGCAAGCGACTCGCGGCAACCGTAGAGGTTGTCGAACTTCGACTTGGTCACCGAGTCGTTGACGTTGATGGCGGGGCACTTGAGGCTTCCATCGTTCTGCATGTCGTAGAGACGATGCACGCCGGTCGTGGTCTCCTCGGAGAGACCGATAATGCGGTCCGGACCCTCGAAGAGTTGCGGATACTCCTTGTGGAGGACTGCCGTGAGATCGCCTCCATCGTCGAGGATGAGGTTCGGCGCCTTGCCGCCCTCGAACGCACGAACCTGCTGATGGATGCACCAATCGTACTCCTCCTCGGATTCGCCCTTCCAAGCGAAGACGGGGACGCCGGTCGCCGCGATGGCCGCGGCGGCGTGGTCCTGGGTCGAGTAGATGTTGCAGCTGGTCCAAGTGACCTCGGCGCCTAAATCTCGAAGCGTCTCGATTAGGACCGCGGTCTGGATGGTCATGTGGAGGCAACCCGCAATGCGGGCACCCGCCAGGGGCTTCTGAGCGCCGTACTCTCGTCGAAGCGCCATGAGACCGGGCATCTCGTGCTCGGCGATGGAAATCTCTTTGCGACCCCAGTCAGCCAACGACATGTCGGCGACCTTGTGCTTGAGTTCGGGGTTTGGGCTCATGATGGTCTTGTCTCCTGGTTGTCTGGGCGCCGCGCGGTGAGGACCTGCCATTGCAGATGGGCATCGGGGCCCGGTCCGTAACGCGCCGCAGGAATTGTAAATACCTCAGGTTCGATCAACCCGGCCGATGTGGCTAGGCCGATTAATTCTTCACGCTCGAAGCCTAGCCAAAGGTCGGCTTGTTGCTCGCGCATCTGTTCGTCATCGTGCGAGCAGTAGTCGATGATGACGACGCGGCCGCCGGGCCTCGCAAGTGCGGCGAGCCCTGATGCAGCCTGATGGGGCTTTGGCGCGTGGTGGAGCAGCCGAACGGCGAACACCGCGTCTGCGCCGCCAAGCTCTGCGACTCGGGCGGCCACGGCAGGGTCGTCGTAGTCGGCGCGAAGCAACTCCACGTGGTCGTAGTGGCGGCTGGATAAGCGCTGCCGGGCCGCTTCGAGTTGGGCCTCCGAGCGATCGACGGCAAGCACCTGATCGAAAAGCGGTGCGAGGAGCTCGACGAGCACTCCTTCGCCCGTACCCACGTCGACCGCAAGACCGTGACGCGGGAGGAGCGCGCGGAGCGCGGTGAGGTACGCGGACCACTCAGCGGCTGCCCCTCCGGGGCGCGTGTCGGTGGGCTGCTCGAAGAACGCCCGTGCAGCGGCGTCGCGGGCCTGGATGACCTCGGGGACTCGCTGGAGGCTGCCGTCTCGGCTGCAAAGCTCGCGCCCAGACCGCACGGCATCGGCTAGAACTGGATCTCCGTTGAGCTCGGTGGAGAGCCTTGCGAAGGCGCGTGTCCCGTGCCGTCGCACCGCGACCAATCCGGCTTCACGCAACTGCTTCAGGTGCTTCGAGACGTTGGGCTGTGCCTCGCGAGTGAGCTCGGCGAGCTCGCCGATGGATAGCTCGTCTTCGGAGGTGAGGCCGAGCAAGCGCAGCCGACGCGGCTCACCGAGCAAGCGGTAGAGCTCCCATCTCGGGGATTCGGTGGCGGCCAGAACCATCCCTCCCATCTATGCCCCCATTCGCATAGATGCAAGTATGGCAGTGTGGTTTTTTTGTAAATACCTGTAACTAGGCAGGTTTTTCTCGGAGCGCGCGCTGATAGTACTTGAGCGCAAACTCTCCACCTCGCTCGCAGGCTTCCTCCAGGAGCGGCACGGCGTCGGCAGGCTGCCCAAGCTCGACCAGAACAGCCCCCTCGAGGGCAGGGTCGGCCTTTCGCTCCCCGGAGAGCGATTGGAGCGCCTCGTACGCCTCTCGGGGCTCCCGATTGATGAGGCGGCCCCATGCGAGCAGGTGGAAGGCCTCGTCGAGCTCCTGCGTCGACCCAGCTTGGGTGACGAGCTTAGAGGCTGCATCGATGAGCGCTCGGCCGTCGCCTGCCTCGAGCGCAGCGAAGGCCTGCTCGACGGGCTCCTTCGGGGCTTCGCTCTCGGCAGGTTGAAGCCCAAGGCGCTGACGCTCGATGCGAAAGGCCTGATACGTACTGAAGCCGAGAAGGAGGAGCAGGATGGTGGCCGGGTACTGCTGAAAGGTCACGGTCGCCGCGAAAAGAAGGGCAATGACGCTGAACGAGACGTAGCAGGCCAGGAGCCGCCCGCGGTTTGGCGACAGAAGCTCCATGAGGGACGCCACGATATTGCCGCCGTCGAGCGGCAGAACGGGCAGCAGGTTCAGCAGGCCCCATCCGAGATTCACGTAGATCAGTGAGCTCAGCGCGTAGCGGGTGAGTGTTGCCTCCGGTACTCGAAGTGCATCCATGACGACCAACGCGACCAGGCCGACGACGATCCCGACCGCGGGGCCGGCAAAGCTCACCGCGAGGCTGCGACCTGGGCTGAGGGGCTCGCGCTGCTCCCACCAGGTCAGACCACCGAGCGCGATCAGCTCGATGCGTGGCTGACAGCCATAGGCACGGCCAGCGAGCGCATGGCCGAGCTCGTGCATCAGGATGCCCTGAAACACGACGGCGACCCAGATGAGCAGGCCGGCCCAGCCCTGCTCGCTATTGAGGGTCCAAAGCCAGAGGGCCATCAACCAGAACCACAGGTGGATTCGGACGGGGATTCGAAATAGACGGAACTCGAGGGCCATGGGGCGAATATGGGTCGCGCGCGGGGAGCGGGAAAGGGGGCTGTTCAACGGCGCCGGGATTCCTCGGCAATTCGCTTCTTCGTCGCGGCCCAAGAGCAGATCGGGCAGGCGCTCAAGTCGTGCCCGCGCGCTGGGCAATGCTCGCGGCCGAAGTAGATGACCTGCAGGTGCCGACGAATCCAGGTGTCCTCGGGGAACAGGGTCTTTAGGTCGGTCTCGGTCTTGGTGACGTTCTTTCCCGTGCTGAGCCCCCAGCGCGCAGCGAGACGATGGATGTGCGTGTCGACCGGAAACGCCGGCTGATCGAAGGCTTGGCACATCACGACGGACGCAGTTTTGTGGCCTACTCCCGGGAGCGCTTCGAGGGCGTCCATGTCGGACGGGACCTCTCCGTCGTGTCTATCGAGCAAGAGCTGGGCCATGCGCTGAAGGTTCTTGGCTTTGGTGGGAGCCAGACCGACGGTGCGAATGTGGGCGAGGATCCGCTCGACGGGAAGCGCAGCCATCCCTTGCGGATCGGGCGCTTCGGAAAAGAGCGCCGGGGTGACCTCGTTGACCTTCTTGTCGGTCGTCTGCGCACTGAGCATGACGGAGACGAGGAGGGTGAACGGGTCGACGTGGTCGAGGGGCACCGGCGGCTCCGGATAGAGCTCGTCGAGGATCTCGCCGATACGGTCGGCTTTGTCGCGGCGCTTCACCGGTGCGCGCTAGAGCTCGACTGCGGACTGGTTGATCTTGTACTTGCCGCGGATATTCGCTTCGGCGAGGACGTGTCCCTCGACCGCGGCAAGGACGTCGGCTGCGGTGAACGAGCCAGCGACATCGAGGCGCTCGACGTCGAGCGCATAGGCCGTGAAATCGTAGTGGTGGACGATGCTGTCGTTGAAGGGCGGGCAAGGACCATCGTAGCCGTAGTAGTCGCCGGCCATCTCAGGATCGCCAGCGAACCACCCCGTGTAATCGTTGATGCCCTGCCGCGTCCCGCCCGGGCCCTCGGGACCGTCCTTGCCTTTCGCCGTCACGCCGTCACTGAACGCGCCGGCTTGCAACGTCGTGTCGGGCGCGACGTCGACGAGAACCCAATGGCTGAAGTCGGCTCGGGGAAGGCTCGACGGAACCATTCGCCCTTCCTGGTTGACGTCATCCGGCTTGGTCGGCGCGTCGCGGTCGATGCAGAGGATCGCAATCGACTTGGTGCCTTCGGGCAGATCGGACCACGCAAGATGTGGGCTCTTGTTGTCGGCGAATTCGATCTTGCCGTCGGCGCTGGTCTTGCCGACGGCATACTCGTTCGGGATGTATTCGCCGTCTTTGAAGCTGTCGCTCTGAAGCTGCATGGCTGAAGATCAGCATTCTGCTTCGGCGGAGTCAAGCAGTGAGGCTAGCGTTGGCGGCAGCCTCGGGATATCACCGCCGCATGATGCGTCTTCTCTTCGTCTCGCATTCATTCCCCCCGAAGAATGCACCGATGAGCAACATCGGGGGCATGCAGCGGGTAGCCATCGAACTGCACGCAGCGCTCGAGGAACGGGAAGACGTGGCGATGCGCACCGTCGCGCTTCGCTCGAGTTGGAAGTGGGTGTACGTGAGAGCCGTCCCGTTTCTCGTGGGGCTGGCGATGCGCCTCGGACGCTAGGCCAGGCGGTTCGACGCGGACACGATTCTCTTCACGAGCATGACGACCGCTCTGCCCTTGCTTCTCGCTGGTCCCGCCCTGAAGAAAAGCGGCATCCGGCTCGCAACCATCGTTCATGGACTCGACGTCACGAACCCAAACCCGGCGTACCAACTCGCAGTCCGACGTTTGTGTCAGCTTCTCGATGTGGTGATGCCGATAAGCCGCGCAACGGGAGAAGAACTGGTCGCACGTGGTCTTCCGAGAGAGAAAGTGCACGTGGTGCCGAACGCCGTCGACCTCGACCGCTTCGAGGAACCAGCCCGGCCGAATCCCGCAGGCTTCCCAAAGACGCGTTCCTCATCAAGCCATGGGGACACGCAGCCCCTCCAAAACCTGAACTATTCCAGATACCTACAGACCCAAACGCGCACTTTGTCGGCGCTCCCCAGACCCGAGAGCGGGGGGAGGAGAAAGTGCGCGTTTGGGTTCGTAGGTGGTTGAAACGACTGGGGTTCTAGGGGGGCTGCGTGTCCCCGTGCTAGGACTTGGGATGATTGTGGAGTCGTTTTCTGTTGCGCCGCTTGGGTGCAACTGTGTGATTTTGGGTGATGAAGAGCGGGGGAAGGCGATTGTCGTCGACCCGGGCGGGGAGGGGCCGCGCATCGTCTCACGACTCAAGGAGCTCGGACTGACGTGCGAAGCCATCGTCCATACGCACACTCATTTCGATCACGTCGGCGCCACCAAGGACGTGCAAGAGGCGACCAACGCGCCGACGATGATTCATGAAGAGGACCTCTTTCTCTACGAAGGCGTCCAGATGCAGATCGACAGCTTCGGCGCACCGTTTCGTGCGCCGGAGATGGCAGAGATCGATCGCTTCCTCTCGCACGGCGACACCGTGCTGGCCGGCGGGCTCGAGGCAGACATCGTGCACACGCCCGGTCACTCACCTGGAAGCATTTGCCTCACGGTCGAAGGCGATCGGCCCATCGTCCTCGCTGGCGATACCCTGTTTGCGCGAAGCGTCGGGCGGACGGATCTTTGGGGCGGTGACATGTCGAAGCTAGTCGACTCGATTCAGAAGAGGCTGTTCTCGCTTCCCGACGAGACGCTCGTCATCTGCGGACACGGCCCGAATACGACTATCGGAGAAGAGCGAAAGCTGAACCCGTTCGTCGGCCAGCGCTAATCAGCCCACAGCGCAAGCGCACCGCGCATCGCTTCTGCAAGCTCGAAAACACGCACCCCGTCAGGGAGCGGCGCGCCGACGTTCTGGGCGTTCCCCCCACCGAGATGAAGGATGTCATAGTTGAAAATGGGGGAGATCTGCTCGAAGGCGCTCATCGCCCGAGCCGTCCACTCGACGGGTCCAATGCGCTTCAACTCGGTGTCACGAAGCAGGTCTTCGTATGTATGCCCATCCCGAAACGGGTGATGACCCAGCTCGAGGTTCGGAACGAGCATGCCGTCCGTGAACAGCGCGGAGCCCACGCCGGTCCCTAGCGTGATCACGAGCTCAACCCCTCGTCCTCGGACGACGCCGAGCCCCTGGAGATCGACGTCGTTCACGGCGCGCACCGGACGATTGAGAATCTGCTTCAGCCCCTCGCTCAACGGCACGCGATCCCAAAGCTCGTTACCGAGGTTCGGCGCGTTGAGCGCGACGCCATCCTTCACGATGCCTGGAAACCCCACCGACGCTCTTCGGTACGGCGGCAAAGTCGCTGACATGTCTCGAATCAGAGCGAACACCGAGTCGGGCGTCGCCGGCCGAGGCGTGGGCTCGGATAGCGGTTCCGCAATGGGTTCGCCCTCCGCGCCGAGCGGGAGAATCTTGATGGTGCCGCCACCAATGTCGATCGCGAGTGTGGGCATGATTAGTCCAGAGGCTCCTGGTGCTCGCGATAATACCGAATCAGTTGCCCGGTGGAACCATCGTGATCGCCTTCGGCCCCCGAAAGTTCTGGAAGGATGACCTTCGCCAATTGTTTTCCGAGCTCGACGCCCCACTGGTCAAAGCTGTAGATGTTCCAAACCACGCCCTGCACGAAGATCTTGTGTTCGTAGAGCGCGATCAGTCGACCGAGCGCGTGTGGCGTGAGCTCATCCATCATGAACGTATTGCTCGGACGGTTCCCGGGAAAGGTCTTGTGTGGCACCAGCATGGCAACTCGGTCCTCGGGCACGCCTGCCGCTTCGAGCTCCGCGCGCGCTTCCGCACCAGTCTTCCCGCGCATCATCGCTTCGGCCTGCGCAATGCAGTTTGCAACCAAGATCGCGTGATGCTCCCCAATCGGATTGTGACTCCTCGCCGGCACGATGAAATCGCACGGCACGAGATGCGTCCCCTGGTGCAAGAGCTGGTAGAACGCGTGCTGGCCGTTCGTCCCAGGCTCACCCCATACAATCGGGCCCGTCGCATACTCCGTGATGATCGTGCCGTCGCGAGAAGCCTGCTTGCCGTTGCTCTCCATGTCCGCCTGCTGGAGATACGCGGCAAAACGATGGAGGTATTGATCGTAGGGCAGAACCGCGTGCGACGAGGCACCGAAGAAGTTCTGATACCAGACCCCCAGCATCGCCATCAGCACGGGGATGTTCTTGCTCGGGGTGGTGGTCCGGAAATGCTCGTCCGCCTCGTGCGCGCCCGCCAGAAGCTCCTCGAACCGATCCATGCCAATCACTGTTGCAATGGAAAGGCCGATCGCCGACCAAAGCGAATAGCGCCCGCCGACCCAGTCCCAGAACTCGAACATGTTCGCAGGGTCGATTCCAAACTCCGCCACCGCGACGCCGTTCGTCGAGAGGGCAACGAAATGCTTCGCGACGGCGAGCTCACTACCGAGTCGCTCGACGAGCCACGCCCGGGCCGACCGTGCATTCGTCAGTGTCTCCTGCGTCGTAAACGTCTTCGATGCGACGATGAATAGCGTCGTCTCGGGCTCGACGCGCCGAAGCACTTCGCTCAAGTGCGTGCCATCGACATTGGAGACGAAGTGAGCGCGAAGACCCGGCTTCCAATAAGGCCGCAGCGCCTCGGTCACCATCACCGGTCCGAGGTCCGAGCCTCCGATGCCAATGTTGACCACATCGCTAATCGGCCGACCGGTGTGGCCGACCCAGGAACCCTGCCGAACGGCGTCCGTGAACGAACGCATCTGATCGAGGACCCGCCGAACGTCTGGCATGACGTCCTGACCATCGACGAGCACGCTGCGATCACCGCGGTTCCGAAGTGCGGTGTGAAGCACCGCCCTTCCCTCGGTTTCATTGATCGGCTCACCGGAGAACATCCGGTCGATCCATGTTTGGATTTGGCACTCGCTGGCGAGATCGACGAGAAGCCTCAGGGTCTCCTCGGTGATGCGGTTCTTCGAGTAGTCGAAGAGTAGATCGCCGAGCGTTAGTGAGAACCGCTCGGCTCGCTGCGGATCGTCGGCGAAGAGGTCACGCATGTGGAGGTCGCCCGCCTCGTCATAGTGCGAGCGGAGCGACCTCCAGGCGTTGGTCTGTGTGGGGTCCATACTGCCCCCACCGTAGGATCAAACGAGGAGCGGTGCGAGCACGAGCGACACGACGCTCATCAGCTTCACGAGAATGTTGAGCGAGGGGCCCGCGGTGTCCTTGAAGGGATCGCCAACGGTGTCGCCCACGACTGCCGCGTTGTGGGCCTCGCTGCCCTTCGGATGGACCGAGCCGTCCGTCATCTTGTAGCCGCCGCCCTCGAAGGACTTCTTCGCGTTGTCCCAAGCACCGCCGGCATTCGACATGAAGAGGGCCATGAGCACACCGGAGACGGTGACCCCGGCGAGTAGACCGCCAAGCGCCTCTGCACCCATCGAGAAACCGACGACGACCGGCGTGAGAATCGCGAGCGCTCCCGGTGCGACCATGCGCTTGAGCGATGCCTCGGTGGAGATCTTCACGCAGCGCGCGGTGTCGGGCTTGGCCTTGCCCTCGAGCAGCCCCGGAATCTCCCGGAACTGTCGACGGACCTCTTCGATCATGTCCATCGCGGCAATGCCCACTGCCTTCATCGCCATCGATGAGAAGAGGAACGGCAGCATGCCGCCGAGGAAGAGGCCAGCCATGACGAGGGGCTTCGAGATGTTGATGCCCGTGATCCCGGCGGTCTGCGCGAACGCGGCGAAGAGCGCGAGTGCGGTCATGGCCGCGGAGCCAATGGCGAAACCCTTACCGATGGCAGCGGTGGTGTTGCCCACGGCGTCGAGCTTGTCGGTGCGCTCGCGAACCTCCGGTGCCTGGCCGCTCATCTCGGCGATGCCGCCTGCGTTGTCGGCAATCGGGCCGTAGGCGTCGACAGCGAGCTGAATCCCGGTGGTGGAGAGCATGCCAAGTGCCGCAATCGCAACACCGTAGAGGCCGGCGACCTCGGCCGCGATGACCACGCCGCCTGCGATGACGAGAATCGGGAGCGCCGTCGACTGCATGCCGACGCCGAGACCGGCGATGATGTTGGTGGCGGTGCCCGTCTTGCTCTGCTCCGCGATGCTATCGACCGGACCCTTCCCCATCGAGGTGTAGTACGAGGTGATGAGACCGACGGCGACGCCGGCACCGAGGCCTGCAACGGTGGCCCATCCGACGTTCGTCCAAGTGACGAGCTGCCCCTGGGCGTTGGTCGTGCCGCCCTCGGGCCACATGTAGTACGCGATGCCGAAGGTTGCAGCGGCCATCACGCCAGCCGCGCCGAACGCACCCATATCGAGCGCATGCTGGGGGTTTCCGCCCTCTTTAGTGCGGACGAAGAACGTGCCGATCATCGAGCAAATGATGCCTGCCGCCGCGATGACGAGCGGCATGATGACGGGGCCGACGCTCTCGCCGTTCGACACGGCCGCGAAGCCGAGTGCGAGCACCATGGCGCCAATGATCGCGCCGACGAAAGACTCGAAGAGGTCGGCGCCCATGCCAGCCACGTCGCCAACGTTGTCACCGACGTTGTCCGCGATGACGGCAGGGTTACGGGGGTCATCCTCGGGAAGACCTGCCTCGACCTTTCCGACTAGGTCAGCGCCGACGTCCGCAGCCTTGGTGTAGATACCGCCGCCGACACGCGCGAAAAGTGCGATCGACGAGGCGCCCATCGAGAATCCGGTGATGACGTTGACCGTCCGGGTGAGCTCCCAGCCAAGCACGTTCGTAAAGACGAGGTAGAGGACCCCGAGGCCAAGCGTCGCGAGGCCAACGACAGTCATCCCCATGACGGTGCCGCCCGAGAACGCAACGTGCAGCGCCGGTGCGAGGCCCAGACGAGCTGCCGCGGTGGTACGCACGTTGGCGTTGGTGGCGACTTTCATGCCGGCCCAACCTGCGGCTGCCGACAAGAAGGCTCCGAGGACGAACGCGCCGGCGATCTGCCAGCCACGCGCCGGATCGCCGAAGTAGGCGACGCCGAGAACGGCGGCTACGACGAAGACGAAGAGCGTGAGAACCCGGTACTCCGCTCGCAGGAAAGCAAGCGCGCCCTCCTGAATCTGGCCGGCAATCTCGACCATGCTGGCATCGCCAGGGTCCTGCTGAGACACCCAGCTCGCCTTCATCCAGGCGAACATCAAAGCGAGAACGCCCGCAACGGGGGCTGCGTAAATCAGATTTTCCATATCGCTAGAACCTCTATGTGGCCCGATCCCGGTGAACTGCTGTCGGGCGGCCGCTATCTACAAGAATTGAAAATCAGGTCAAATGGAGGGGGGGCTAGTGAACCAGGTGCTTGGAATGATTGATGAATCAGCCTGCTCGGGCTGCGGCAATCGCCTCTTTGGCCGCAGCGAAGTCCCCGGGTCCCTGGACGCTGACGCGGCCGGCACCCTTGTCGATCCGCGCCAAGAGGCCGCTCAGTACGCGCCCGGGACCGACCTCGACGAAGAGCGAGACCCCATCGTCGATCATCCGTCGAACGCTCTGCTCCCAAAGCACGGGTCGGCTGACTTGCCGAATGAGAGCGTCCTTGGCCGCACCTGCCTCCGTCACCGGCTCGGCGTCTACATTGACGTACACTGGAACGCTCGGGTCAGAGAACTCGAGCGCGTCCACGTCCTCCCGCAGACGCGCTTCGGCAGGCTCCATCAGCGATGAATGAAACGGCGCGCTCACCGGAAGCGTGCTCGAACGTGCGCCTGCCGCTTTTAGCTTCGCGCCCGCGTCACTGACCGCTTCGACCTCGCCGGCAATCACGATTTGCTGTGGCGTGTTGTAGTTCACCGCCTCGACGAGCCCGGGAACCTCGGCACAAATTCGTTCGACCAAATCGCTGTCGGCCTTGAGCACTGCGGCCATCGCGCCCTCACCGTAGGGCACGGCCTCTTGCATGTACTGGCCACGTTTTCGCACGAGCTGGACCGCATCGGCGAGAGTGAGTGTGCCGGCCGCCACGTGGGCCGAATATTCCCCGAGGCTGTGACCGGCAACGACATCGAACGTCTCGTCGAGCGCGCGAAGAAGCGCAACGGAAGTGGCCAGGACGGCCGGCTGCGTATTCGCCGTGAGCTTGAGAGCTTCTTCCGGCCCCTCGAAGCAAAGCGCGGACAGGGACTCCCCTAGCGCGGCGTCTGCCTCGTCGAACACATTACGGGCAGCCGCGGAAGCGTCGAAGGCCTCTTTGCCCATCCCGACCTTCTGGCTGCCCTGGCCTGGAAACACGAATGCGACCTTGCCCATGGGAACCCGACATAGCACGATCTGCATGGGTACTGAGTGGAAGAAGAAGTCAGCGCCGAAGATCTCGAACACCTGAGCGCCTTGTCGATCGGGCACTACATTCTTGCTGGCGTCTCACTCTTCAGCGGGATTCCGGCGCTGATGTGGGGCGTCGCCGGCGCGAAGCTGCTCGACGAGGCCGGCAGCGACATGGCCGTGGCGCTGGGCGACATCTCGGGGCAAGCCGGGGCCGACCCGTTCGGCGGCGGCGCCGACGCGATGCTCGCAGACGTCGGCACCCTTCTCGTCACGGCTATCGTCGCCGGCCTGGTCATCGCACTGGTCGCGGCGATTCATCTGACGCTCGTCGCCGTGAAGATCAAGCAACGTCGCTGGTGGACCTTTTGCTACCTCACCGGCTGGGGCGAATGCCTGATGTTTCCGTTCGGCACGATCCTAGGCATCTTCACGATCATCGTTCTCGGACGCCCTTCCGTGAAGAAGCTATTCGGCGTGAAGTGAAACTAACGGCGCCGCCGCGGGCTTCGGCGCTTGCCGGACCGGGTGGACGACCTCGCCCGCGAGCACCCGTTCACGCTCGTCGGTGAACCAGCGAACGCACTCGTCGACGGTTTCGGCGAGCGGAGTCACTTCGTACCCGAGCTCGTTCTGGGTCTTGCTGACGTCGAAGTAGATATAGCGTCCGCCGAGAAACGTCAGATTGCGTCTCGTGAACATAGGCTTCTTGCCAGTGAGAGCGCCAAACCAGTCCATCAAGCGTCCGATCCAGAGCAGCTTGTTCGGGTCGAGGGATCGACTCGGCGGCTTGGTCCCGGCGGCCTCGCACACAGACTCGCCCAAGTGTTGGTACGACACGTTGTGTCCGCCGAGAACGTAGCTCTGCCCTGGCCTCCCTCGAGTCCCGCAGAGCGCGAGCCCATTGGCCACGTCTCGTACGTTCACCAAATTGATGCCACCGACGAACGCAGTCGGGTTCTTGCCCTCGATATATTGCTGGAACATGTGACCGGTCGGCGTGGGTGTGATGTCGTTTCGACCCATCGGGAAACACGGCATCCCGACGACGACCTCCATTCCGTCTCGGTCGAAGCGAAGTGCCTCTTGCTGGGCGATGTACTTACTCAAGACGTAGTCGTCGGCGTTGTCCCAGTTGTTGAACATCGTCTCCTCGGTCGCGGACTCCTCGCCGGGAAGCGTTCCGAGCGCCGCGACCGAGCTGCAGTGGACTACCCGCTTGACCCCGGCCGCTCTCGCGGCGCGCAGCAAGTAGACGGTGCCCTCGACGTTGACGCGGAACATCTCGGCAGCCACGGGAAGCCAGTAGTCGAAGATCGCGCCGAGGTGATAGACGGTGTCGCAGCCGCGGACCGCTTCTATCAACGCCCCCGGGTCGCGAAGGTCGCCTGGGACCTGCTCGATATCGAGCCCGTTCAGATTCTGAGTCGCTGCGCCGGGCTCGATCAGCGCCCGAACCGTGACGCCATCTTTGAGCAAGATGCGAACCAAGTTGGAGCCGATAAACCCCGACGCTCCCGTCACGAGGGCGCGGTGCGGTTGGTGCGAAATCGAATTGACCACCTCCTCATCAAATCACGAATCGCGCTTCACGCGAAGCCGCTTTGATTGACAATTCCCGCCTCCGGCCGTAGCTGAGAGCGTCGGAGGCTGGTAGATGATGGACGCCGAAATACTCGAGGCACGAATTCGCGAAGGCGTGAGCGATGTGTCGCACATGGCCGTGCGAGATCTCACGGGTACGAAGGACCACTGGGAGGCCCTCATCGTGTCCAGCGCATTCGCCGGTAAGAGCCGTATCGAACAGCACCAAATGGTCTATGCAGCCCTCGGCGAGCTCATGGCGGGGCCAATTCACGCACTTGCGCTCCAGACATACACGCCCGAGACTTGGTCCGAGGCAAAGGGTTAGGAACATGGAAGACACCGTTCGCGAACGCATCCAAGGCATCATCGACGGCAACGACGTCGTTCTTTTCATGAAGGGCAACAAGAACTTCCCGCAGTGCGGCTTCTCCGCCACGGTGGTCGAGGTCCTACGTCGCTCGGGCTCCGAGTTCCAAGACATCAACGTGCTGGAAGACCCGGCCGTTCGACAGGGCATCAAAGAGTTCACCAACTGGCCGACCATCCCGCAGCTTTATGTCCGGGGTAAGTTCGTCGGCGGGTGCGACATCATCCGTGAGATGTTCGAGAAGGGCGAGCTCGAAGCCGTGCTCTCCCCTGCCGAAGGCTGAGCCTAGAGCAGGTCGAAGCCGAGCCCGGCCAACACCGACAGTGTGACGAATGCTGGCGTCATTCCGATGGCGGCTCCGATCATGTAGTCTCGAAAGCTCACTCCGGACATCGCCAGTGTGTAGTTCACTGGCGGTATCGCCCAGAGGAAGAGCCGAATGATGATCATCGAGCGGATGGGCCGGTCCTCGAGATGATCGAGCGGCTTTTGTAGGAACGGTTTCTTGATGCTCATGTCTTTCAGCGGCTGCCCGCCAATCGTACGAACGATCCAGAAAGACACCGCAACGGAGATGTTCGCGGCGATGAGCGAGGCAATCGCGCCCCAAAGAGGTCCGTACGCCAAGCCCGCAACCATCACGAACACAAAGCCTGGAATGTAGAGAAGCTGCCCAACGCAGAACGTCGCGATGAAGACGAAGAAGCCGCCGATGCCGGCCTGCCGCATCGACTCGCGGATGCCGTCGACGGTCAGCTCGCTGGTAAATCCGGTCATCTTGCCGATGGCGTAGACGCCGAGCAAGAACGCAGCGAGCAAAAGGAGACGAGTCCAAGTCTTCATATTCGGGGCAAAGTAAGCCACGTTCGGACCCGCGGCACCAGTAAGCTAAGGTCCGACGAGGTCCTCGAGCGGATTTCGGGTCACTCGATTCGATCCGTCGAGGGAATTGATGTCGATGCGGCTCAGATCCACTCGAGGCGAGAAGATCTCCTCATGGAAAGCGTCGACGATGCGCTGCGTGTAGCTGCCCGCGGTCTCGTCCTCGACCGGCTCCGCCTCTCCGCAGCCCCACGCGGCGCCAGTGCGCCCGAGAAGGCAGATGCGGCCGCCGTCGATGCGAATCCGAAGGCCGTCGTCGGAGGACTCGAAGCGGGGCGAACGCCGCATGGCCTCAGCAAGTGTTCGATCGAGTTCAGCGTCGCTGGCCTCTATGCGTGCCGGAAGCGCCCAGCCGAGCCGCCGAAACAGCCCGGGGTCGACCGCGAGGACCTCTTCGTATACCGCGCTCTGCTGACGCGGATCGGACAACGCCCTACCCAACACGGCACGCACGCGGGCGCGGAGCAGCTCATCACCAGGCTGTAAGCCTTCGAGCGCGCGTTCCGCATGGACAACGGCATCGTCGTACTCTCGCTGCGCAAGCGCTACTTCGGAGAGTGCCGCATCGTAGTAGGCCGAAGCTCCCTCACGGGTGTCGTCCGACGCCACGCGCTCGACCGCCGCACCGACGACGCCCGGTCCGAGGGTCCGCGTCAGTTCGCCGAGCAACCACGGCGGCATCACCGCGCTTCTCGCCGTGCCGACCGCGAAGGTGCCCTCGAGGCGTGGCTCGTCGTCGAGGAAACGAGCGACTTGGCGACCACTCATCCACGCTTCGAAACGAAGCAAGAGCGCCTCGGCGCGCGCCCACCACCTGATGTAGAACGGCTGCGCAACGGCTCGCTCGACCTTCATCTCCGCCATCATCGTGCGCGCCTGACGATCCAAAAGCGCAACGATGCTTCGGTCTTGCTCGGCGTCGCGGCTATTGTGGGCACGCCGGTCGGGCAAGACGGACGCCTTGTTGGTGATGCGAAGGGCCTCGGCGGGCCGCCCCATCAAGAGGAGAAACGCGGCGAGGGAGCGTCGCGCCTCGTTCCGGTCCGAGTTACGAACATGTGCAGGCCGCGAAGCCCGATGGCGTGGCACCTCACGGAGAGCCGCGAGCGCTTCAGCGAATCGCCCCCCGCGCATGTAGAGATCAGCAAGCTCGAGCCAAGGGTTCCCGTACCAGGAAAGCCCGCTCTTCGATGCTTGCATCAACAGGCTCTCGGATTCGTCGAATCGAAATACCGAGCGCGCGGCTTCCGCGAAGTTCCCGAGGTCTACCGCCGTCGCGCTTCCGAAATGGCTCTCTCCATATTCGACCGCGTCGGCGCAGACCTCGTAGCTCTCGACATCGTTCCCCGCTTCGAACTCGATCGCACAAAGGGCGTTCTTCGCTCGCTCGACCTGAAACGGGTCTCCGGTCTCGAGTCCCTCTTCCGCCGCGATCCGCGCCTTGTCGAACTCGCGTTTCTTCATCAGCGGCCATGCCATCTCGGCCTTGATCTGCGGCGTGTAGAGCTCGTTGTACCGAACCATGAGGGCGAGCTGCTCGTCGTAGTGTTCGAGGTCTCCGTGCGCCCGCGTCAACGCGACCAAGATGCGCGCATGCCAGCGCCAAGGTTGGCTCGGGGTCGGCTGTGCTCCCTCTTTCGCTTCAAAGAGCTCGAGCGCCCTGGCCTCGTGAAAGAGCGCCATTGGGAAATTGGCTTCCCCGTAGTGTTGTGCCGTACCGAGGACGAGATGCGCGATGTACGACTGTGGATGCTCGACCATGTACTTCTCGGCTTCTTCCCGAGCACGCACGTAGCGTTGTTGTTCGATGAGCTCCCAAAGCACGAGTTCGCCAGCCTCCGCATCCTCGCCCTCGACAAGAATCGGTGAAAGCATGTCTTCGGCGGAGGCGGTCTTCCCCCACGATGACGAGGCGAGCGCCCCGGCGAGAAAGACGAACAGGACTCGCCAGCGCATCGTCACCCGCGGCGCAAGCTCGCCCGCGCGAGCTTCTCGACCTCTATCGCTGCAGCTTCCGCGATGAGCGCATCGACGTCTTCGACGCCCGGCGCGCACTCGAGGCGATGTTTGAACACGTACGGCGCGAGCACCTCGATGTCGTCGGGCGACACGAAGTCACGACCATGAATTACAGCCCGCGCCTGCAGCGCCGGAAGCATCAGCACGAGCGCTCGGGTGGACGCCCCCTGCAGGATGCGCGGATCACTTCGAAGAAGTCGCGCCAAGTCGACGAGTGCCTCTTTGACCACGGGCGCCACATGCACTGCCCCGCGCGTCTGACGGCGTGCGGCGAGCACCTCATCGCGCGTCACGCCCGGGAAATCTCCCGCAACGTCCAGGCTCGCCCTAGGATACAGGTCGAGCACCTGGAGCTCCGCGGCTCGTTCGATGTGCTTCATCTCGATCTTGAAAAGAAACCGATCGAGCTGTGGGGTCGGCAGAGGATAGGTGCCCGCTAGGTCGAGCGGGTTCTGCGTGGCGATGACGAAGAAGAGGTCGTCGAGCACGTGCGACTCGTTGTCGACCGTGACTTGCTTCTCCGCCATCGCTTCGAGCATGGCTGCCTGAACTTTGGGTGAAGTGCGGTTGATCTCGTCGGCGAGGACGATGTGTGCGAACACCGGGCCGCGACGGAAGCTGAACTTGCTGGTCTCGACGTCGAAGATATTGGTTCCCGTGATGTCGCTCGGAAGCAGGTCCGGCGTGAACTGAATACGCCGGAACGCCGCGATGCCCGCAGCCCCACTGCCGTTGTCGAGCGCATTTCCGAGGGCGCGGGCGAGCGTCGTCTTGCCGGAGCCCGGGTAGTCCTCGAGGAGCACGTGGCCGTCCGCGAGCAGGGCGATGAGCATCAGCTCGACCACCTCATCGCGGCCGCGGATCGCCGCCCGCAAGCGCGCCCCCAAGCGCTCCGCGACCTCGCGTGCGCCAGAGAGACTATCGTCCAAAGGTGATTGCAATACTTCGTGCATCTAAACTCCAGGCCAACCTCCGGAAGGATGGCATCATTTCGAGCGTAACCAAGACCAAGGTGTAGCGAGCCCCAAAAACCGCCTCCACTTGGGAAAACTCTGACGGAGGTCCCGGCGAACCTCAGCGGCCTGATCGCGCAGTGCATCGGGGTCGGCGAGCGGCCCACCGAATGCCGCAGCGATGTGCGTGCTGGTCAGACGCTCGAACGAGGGGAGTCGATCCCGAAGTCGCCGGGCGAACGCTTCGCGCGATTCACCAGGCGTGCGCGCGATGGCGACCTCGGCGATGCGGTCGAGCTCGGCCCGGTACGCAACACGCGGCAGCGAGCCAGCGGATGCAAAACTCGGCGACAGTCGCCGCCAGACCTTGATGACGTAGAGCCCAGCCAGCACGAGTGTGATCAGCACCAACAGCCAAGTCCCGGTCTTCAGGGTCAGATCACGTGCCAGCTCCTTGATCCTCGGCAGATCGGTCGCCGACATCGGAATCGGCGAAGCACCTCGTGCGAGCTCGCCAAGGAGGCGCTGGAGGTCCGCGTCCATCGGCGGTTCCGGCGGATCGAGCGCTTGCTCCGGATATACATCCAGCACGACCCATCCGAACCCGTCGACGTATACCTCCGGCCACGCATGAGAGGCGGCGCCCGAGAGGAGCAGCGACGATCCACCCTGTCGAGCCGCCTCGCTGACCGCGTAGCCGGTCGCCACGCGCGCGGGAAGGCCAAGACTGCGCATCAAGTAGACCGCGGCATGCGCGAAATGGACGCAGTAGCCAGTGAGGTCTCCGAAGAGAAAGCTCGCCGTCGGGTCTTCCGCGCCGCTGTGCTCGTTCTTCAGGCTGTAGATACCTTGCTTGCCTAGCCAGTCGGTAACCACGAACGCCTGAGCGATTGGATTGCGTCGAAGATCGTCGGGAAGCTCCTCGATGATCTCGGTCGACAACTCCGGGTAGCGAGCGTCGGGGGGGGTCTCGGTGTAGTGAGCCCACAGCTCCTTCGACCAGCTAGTCGAGCCGAGAGGTGCGTCGAGCATGGCCGTGTAGTCTGCGGTCAGCACCCCGGACGTTGCCTTGTAGATCCGGCGGAAGCGGTTCGGCGAGGGGTTCTGCATGGGTGCAACCTCGACTGGGGCTTCGAGCGCGAAGGGCTGCATGTGATCCGCCATGAGCGCGATGGTCGTCTCGAGCGGGCCTCGGTTCTCGTTCATCTCGGGCGCGTCCTCGATTTGGATCGGTCGCGCTGGAAAGAATGGGATCAGGTCGCGGTCGACGTCGCGACGCCCCGATACGACGAGCTTTCGGCCGTTGTACTGACTGAATGCGCCTTGACGGAAGTAGTAGACGCCACTCGGCGGCGAGTAATCGTCGTGAAAGAGAACGACGGCCACGGGGACGCGGTCTCCGCCGGTATCGTACTTGTTGCGGAACTCGAGCGCGCCATTGGTAGAGCCGCCGCGAGGCGTCTCCGCAGTGCCATCACCCTCTCCCGCATCGGATTTCTCGGGCCTGAGACCGAGACCCGCACCACCCTCTGGAGGCGGGGGCATGCCGAGCATCGGAGTCGCGATGACGATCAGGGCGAGCAAGGCGCCGATGATACCGAGGTTCACGATCGCTCGACCGAAGCGCGGTTCTCTCAAAAGAAGGACGAGGCCGAGCGCCGTTGCCGTACCGCCCACGAACAGGAAGAGCCAGGTCGGGTCCCACCCAAGCGCGATGATCCAGTCGGCGAGATAGAACGGCCGATTGATCGCTCCGTGTCGATGCGGGATGAACAATTGCGTGAACGCCACGGCGACCAGCAAGAGCTCGAATACTCCAAAGATCGATCGACGTTTTGAGCATGCACGGAGCGCTCCGCTTACGATGGCTGCTGTGAGCAGCGCAGCGAATGTCGTGGCGATTCGAAGTGCGCTCACCGGTCCGACGGCTCCGGCGAGTGCCGAGCCCTGAGTGAAGGCCGAGTCAAGCCAGACGACGAGGCATAGCAAGACCGTCGCGGCTAAAAGAATGGCGGGCGTACGGAGTGTCGTTCGCGCGAGTTTGGCTCCAGACAGGCACCCGAGCGCGCCTCCGATGAACGCCGCCATCGCAGAGCCCGCGGGGGCAAGCGTGGCGACGAGAACGAACCAG
>Ga0316191_10000445_pt1 | contig 26889 bp, 30 predicted proteins | sample Eddworburr2cm_MG_FD_204928 | JGI IMG/M metagenome (GOLD analysis project Ga0316191, IMG submission 204928) | Coastal sediment microbial communities from Maine, United States - Eddy worm burrow 2 cm | ecosystem: Environmental > Aquatic > Marine > Coastal > Sediment | place: USA: Maine... | reverse complement strand
GGCTTCTTGTCGGGGACCAGCGCGCCCCCGGAGAGAATCGATACATGGCCGTCATCCCACCGAACCTCAACCGTCGATCCTTCGACGGCCTGAACCACACCACGACGGGGCTCTCGCCCGACCGTCTTGGTGAGGGTCTTCACTCGCTGGCCTTTGTGCACGCTCATGCCGTGTGACCTCCGTGTGCTCCTGGCACGATCCTACGCGCAGCGCGGCCCATGCGGGAGGGTCCTTCTCCTCTGCCTGCGGCACCTACGCCCCGGCGAGCGCGCTATCGTCCCGGGCAGGAGGTCCGCATGAAACTCTGGAGCAACAGCTTCTCAGACGGCGACCCGATCCCCGGCGAGTTCGCCTTCTGTCTCCCCGATACCGCGAGTCACGCTGTCTTCGGGCCGAATCGGAATCCCCACCTGGCCTGGTCCGGCGTTCCGGACGGGACGAGGAGCCTTGCAGTCGTCGTCCACGATCGAGATGTTCCCACGCGCCCGGATGATGTGAACCAGGAGGGCCGGGAGGTGCCCCCCGACCTGCCACGGACCGACTTCTTCCACTGGCTCCTCATCGACCTCTCACCCGACCTTGCTGAGATCGACGTCGGATCATTTTCTGATGGCGTTGTGCCGCACGGAAAGCATGTCGCCGGCGCGCCGGCCGAGATTCGCCAAGGCCTCAACGACTACACGATGTGGTTCGAGGGTGATCCGGACATGAGCGGCGACTACTTCGGTTATGACGGCCCGTGCCCACCGTGGAACGACAGCCTCATCCACCACTACGAGTTCACGCTCTTCGCCCTGGGAATCGACCGGCTCGACCTCCCGCGCGGCTTCAACGGCCAGGATGCCCGAGATGCGATGGCAGAACACATCCTGGCATCCTCCTCGTTGACCGGCACGTACACGCTGAACCAACGCCTGCTCTAGGAACCGCGTCGCACTTCCCGACGGTTCCTGGTGTATGTTCGGCCCTATGGACGTGCGGCTTGCTCGGTATGAGGATCTTGAATCGATAGAAGAAGTCGCGTACTGGGCATGCTCTGAGGCGATCGGCGAAATGGTCCCGGACGGGGTGGTTGCCACCGAGATCAGTCGGCGGTTTCGCAAAGCCGTCTTGTCCGAACACCTGCTCTCGCAACGCTTGCTCGTTGGTATCAACGCCGGCGGCCACATCGAGCTTGTTGCTCTGGTCGACGACGCCCAGGACCACACGGCGTTGACGACCGTCGTGGCTCCAGCACATCCGTCTCAGAACCCGGACGGCGCGCCGCTTGTAGAGATGCTTCGAACGATGGGATGGGTCGGTCCGCTCTCTTCGAGCGTTGCTCTCGGCAACACACCTCACGAGCGATTTCACGAGGCGGCGGGATTCGCCCCGGGAGAGGTCGTTGTTGACTGCATCGACGGACATGACGTCTTCCGCCGCGACTGGTGGCTCGAACCCGCGCTGTCTGCCGCCGGGTAGTCTCCCGACCATGGACTTCCATTCGCTCCCCAAAGCTGTGCTGCACGACCACCTCGACGGTGGCCTACGCGTCGCGACGATTCTCGAACTCGCAGACGAACACGGCTACACGGACCTTCCCGCAGCTGATGTGGACGCCCTCACCGATTGGTTCGATCAGGGTCGCTCTGGTTCGCTCGAACGATATCTCGAGGCCTTTGAGCACACCGTCGCGGTGATGTGCACCGAGGACGCGATCCAGAGAACGGCCTACGAGGCGGGTGTGGACCTTGCAGAACAAGGCGCGGTCTACGCCGAAATCCGCTTCGGCCCGAGCCTCCACATGATCCATGGCCTGACCAGAGAGGCCACGATCGAAGCGGTGCTCGACGGTCTGGATGCTGCACAGCGCGAGACCGGTATCGTTCTCTATGGCATCGCAGCGGCCCTCCGCCACGACACGGACTCGGAAGACGTCGCCCGCGCGGCAATCCCCTATCTCGACCGCGGGTTGGTCGCGTTCGATCTCGCCGGTCCCGAAGCTGGATTTCCGGCCGATGACCACCTCGCGGCGTGCCGACTCGCGCGCGACGCGGGCCTCGGCCTGACGATTCATGCTGGCGAGGCCGACACGGCGGAGTCCATCTGGCGGGCGGTCGCGCGGTGTGGAGCAACAAGGATCGGCCATGGTGTCCGGATCGCCGACGAGACCGACTTCAATGGTCAAACGATCACCGAGCTTGCCCCACTCGCGAGGCGTATTCGCGACCACCGGGTTCCGTTGGAAGTTGCGATCACCTCCAATCTGAATACGTCGGCATTCCCCTCAGCCTCGCGACACCCATTCGGCGCGCTCTATCGCAGTGGATTCAACGTGTCGATCAATACCGACAATCGGCTCATGAGCGGCATCGCACTCACCGACGAGTACGAGCTTGCGGCCGCAACATTCGACCTTGGCCCGGACGATCTGTCGGCCATAACCGTTGGCGCGCTGGAGGCCGGTTTCGGCGATTGGCCGACGAGGCGCCGTCTCATCAACGACGTCGTCCGTCCGGCCTACGCCAGGGCCGAGTCCAGCCAAGCTGCGACATCCGCGAGGACCTGAGCCTGCTCCGGCTCGTTGTGCATCTCGTGCCGCAGGCCCGGATACACCTTGCGTTCGACAGATTCCACGGACGCGAGCGGGGCGGACGCGGACGGCGGAACGAGTGTGTCGTCGGCCCCGTGGATCACCAACGTCGGAGTGTCGATTGACTCGAGGACGTCGAGGATTCGGTCCTGGGCGTTGAACGTCTCGAGCGCCAGCCTCGTTGTTGCCTTCGTGTAGACCAACGGGTCCCCGAAGTAGGTCTCGCCGACGGTGTCGTCGCGCGAAAGCTGCTCACCGTCGATCGGATTTGGCAACGCGACCTTCGGTGCGATGCGCCCGAGAACCTGCGCTGCAACGCGCAGAGCCCCGGGTACGTCCGCCGCGAGCGCAGGGGCAGACAGGACGGCGGCGTCCGGATGGGGCCGATCTTCGCCGAGATAGGAGGCCGTGATGAACCCGCCGAGCGAGTGGGCGTAGATGACCCATGGGAGGTCCGTCCTGACCAGTTCGGACTCCACCAGGCTCTGAACATCATCGAGGTACTCGTCGAACGATCCCACATGCCCTTTGGTTCCGCCCGATTGGCCGTGTCCCCTGAGATCGAACGCCGTGACCGCATACCCCTGGTCGACGAAGAACCGGGCCACGTGTTCCCAGCGGCCCGAGTGCTCGGCGAGGCCGTGAACGATCAGCATTCCGCGCGTGGGTTCGCCCTCCGGGGTCCACGTATGTGTGAACAGCTCAAGATCGTCTTTCGCTCTCAGCGTCCCGGTTGTTTCACCCATTGTCGGCTCCTCTCGATGCGGCGAGCGCGGCTCCCACGATCCCCGCCTGGTTTCTGAGCGCGGCCGGCACAACCGGGGCACGCGTGGTCAAGAGGTGTGCATACGCCTCGAATCGCTTCGAGATGCCCCCACCGAACACGAAGAGGTCGGGCCAGAAGAGATCATCGAGGTAGTCGAGGAGCTCGTCCACACGTTGCGCCCACCAGTCGATCTCGAGATCCCCGCGTTTCACGAGGCGCCCTGCGGCGTAGTGTTCGGCCTTCTGGTTCTTGAACATGAGGTGGCCCAGCTCAGTATTGGGAATGAGCTCTCCACGGTAGAGATAGGCGCTGCCAATCCCCGTCCCGAAGGTGAGCAGCAGCACGACGCCTGACTCACCTTTCGCAGCTCCGTAGGTCACCTCAGCCAGTCCGGCGGCATCAGCGTCATTGAGCACCGTCACCGGTGTTCCCAGCCGCTCGGCGAGCAGCGAAGCGACATCAACATCCACCCATCCCGGGTCGATATTGGCCGCGGTCTTGACCACACCGTTGATGACGACGCTTGGAACCGTCACCCCGATCGGCCCCGTCCATCCGTGTGAATCCACAATCTCAACGATCGCGTCGGCCACGGCGTCGGGTGTTGCAGGCTTCGGGGTGGGAATGCGCGTTCGGTCCCCGATGAGTTTCCCGGTCGTCAGGTCGACCGGAGCTCCTTTCACTCCGGATCCACCCACATCAACACCAAACACTTGCACGCTCACGCCTCCTGGCTGATGACCTGCTCGAGGATTGCAGCATATCGGGTGATATCGACCGTGGTCATATTCGGCGTCAGCTCGATCCTGAGACCACCCGGGAACTCGGCGTACACATCCTCCAGGACGGTCGCGGTGTCGGGCAGAACGGCTCCAGCGAGGGAGCGCGGCAGGAGCAGCACGAGAATCGGGCTTCTGGGTTTGAACGCGAGATGGGCACCGGGGATTTGCCGCACGTGTTTCGCAAGGTGGCGGGCTTTCTCGAGGGCGCTCGCCGCCAGAGACTGCGGATAGCTCGGGGCTACCACCACCGTGGCCGCACCCTCCGGTACGGGCTGGAGTGCCGACCACGATCCGGTCAGGTAAACCAACGGAGCGGAGCGGTCGAATTCGAACACTCCGAGGTAGTTCGGATGACCAACAACAACCGGATGTCCATAGTCGGCGGGGATCACCGTGCGTCCGCGCACGGCAGGAAGTTCCTGCGCTGCTGGGAGATCTCGCAGCTCGCACCGAATCTCGGGGGCCAACGCCCGTGAGAAGCCGAACGGCTTGCCGGCATGCCCACCGACGGCCTCCACGATCAGCGAGGGATGAATGGGAGCTTCTCGATCTGCGCCGGCTGCCACGTGTCGCGAATCTCAACCTCAACCGGAGCATCACCTTCGATCGGCGGCGACACAGAGGCGAGGGCGATGCCATGCCCAAGTGTTGGGCTGAAATTGCCGCTCGTCACAATGCCGGCGGACTCGCCGCAGCGAACCGCGCACCCCTGACGCGGAATGGTCCTACCAGTGGTCGAGATCGCGATCTGCGATCGGTCGGGCCCCGTGTCACGTTGTTCGACGAGAGCCTCACGACCGATGAAGTCGTGATCCCACGCGACAACCCATGCGAGTCCTGCCTCGAGCGGCGTGGTCTGTTCGTCGAGATCCTGTCCCCAAAGTGGATAGCCCATTTCGAGCCTGAGCGTGTCTCGAGCGCCGAGTCCGCACGGAATGGCGCCGGCACGGATCACGTCCTTCATCAGCTCGGTGCCGCGATCGGACGGCACCGCAATCTCCGCACCACGTTCGCCGGTGTATCCGGTTCCAGCGACGATCGACCAGTCTTCGCGGTACAGCCCTTCGGCGATCCGGAAGCGTCCGGGCATCGTCCCGAGCACTGACTCGACCACGGACGCGGCGCTCGGCCCCTGCACGGCCAGAAGCGCCGTTTCGTCACGGAGCGGCCGGACGACCGTTTCGGGTGGTGCGTCATCGATGAACCGTCCCAGAATGCCGTCGAAGTTCGTGCCGTTCGGCATGACCCAGTAACGATCGTCGCCGAGCCGCCACACGATCACGTCGTCGACCACGCCGCCCCGTTCGTTCAGGGCCATGCTGTACTGCGCACGCCCCGGATCGACTTTGAGGATGTCGTTGCACAGCTGGGCGCGCACGAGCTCGGTTGCGCCCGGGCCCCCGACAAGGAAACGTCCGAGGTGGGAGACGTCGAACACTCCGGCGCTGTCGCGTACGGCGTGATGCTCTGAGATGATGCCTTCATACTGAACGGGCATCGTCCAACCACCGAAGTCCGTAAAACGCGCACCGAGCTCGGCGTGGAGGTCATGCAGCGGTGATTCGGCCACGGTCTTCTCCAAGGTCGGGGCCGGTTCAGGCTAGCGAAGACCGCGTACCCAGGGTTCCCCACGTCCTATTTGACGTCGTGAGCCCGCGGAATGAGGTTCGCGAGCGGAGCTGCGTACCGTGGGCTGGAGACGCCAAATAGGACGTCCACAACCCTGGGTACACCACTCGTGAGGAGCGTCAGACGGCGTCGGTCTGCGCTGAGAGGTTGAAGACCTCCGGCGGTCCGGGTATCCGGGTCGGTGCTTCCGGCAGCACGACATCTCCCGGCTCTTCGAGCCCGTACTTCACCAACAGGTTGTGGAAATCCCGCTGATAGAAGATCTTGCACCGAACGTCCGGATACAGCTCCCGAAGGCGGCGAATCTTCCGATTCTTCTTGGTGACCAGCTTCTGGTTCATCGTTGTGATCTCGATGTAGAGATCATCCTCCGGCAGATAGAAGTCTGGTCGGAATTGTTTCGCGACGGCTCCGGCTGCGTCCCACTCGATCGAGAATGCCCGCGGTTCGTACTCCCACGCAACATCGTAGAAGTCGAGAAGTCGCGCAAACTCCCGCTCGCTCGAATGGGCGAAGTCGACGTCGTCCGCCGGCCCTGCGAGTAGGTCGTCCCTCAGTGAACCGCTGCCGTCGATGCCTCTACCTCGTGCCTGCCCGGAATCGCATGGTCCGGGAATAGCCGGTGGATCTCACCGACGAGTTCCTCCTGAACGGGCCCAACAGCGATCCCGAAGACGCCCTGGCCCCCACGAAACACGTCGACCACTTCAGACGGACTGTGTGCCGCGTAGATGGTCTTGCCATCCGACAGCAGCGTGACGTTGGACAGCGGAGCCTCCGACTCCAACTCCTCGCGAAGAATGTCCATCGCCTTGCGAATCTTCTTCAGCGACATTCCTGCGTCCAGGAGGCGCTTGACCACCTTGAGTTGGACGATGTCGGGGAACGCGTAGAGCCGCTGGCTTCCCGAACCCGTGGCCCGCTGCAGCGACGGCGTGATGAGCCCGGTGCGGGCCCAGTAGTCGAGCTGACGATATGTGATGCCGACCAGGCTGCACACCTGTGGGGCTCGATACCCCTCGGCGACCTGGTCCAGCCTGCTGTCCACCATCTTGTGTCTGCCTCCCGGCTCGCCCAGCTTACAACTATGTAATTCCGCCAGCTGAACTACGTCCGTGAAACTAGGACCGACCGGGTGGTGTTGTCAACAACCCTTGTGGATAACTCGACGGGGACTCAGGAAGTCGGGCCCTGTTCGAAGAAGTCCTCTGCGGTCACATCATCGAGGAACTCCCGGAATCGCTCGATCTCCTCTTCCTCCGTGTCGTCGTGGATCTCCACACCGGCCTCATCGAGCAACTCCCTCGACGCGAACACCGGCGAACCCGCACGCGTGGCGAGCGCGATCGCATCCGAGGGGCGAGAGGAAATCGTCAACTGCTCGCCGTCACTCTCGATGACGAGATCCGCGTAGAACGTGCCTTCGTCGAGCGACGTCACATCCACCCGTTCGATGTCGGCACCGAGCGCATCGATCAACGACTTCATGAGATCGTGCGTGAGCGGCCGAGCCGTCTCAACACCTTCAAGCGCGAGCGCGATCGCCGTCGCCTCGGGAGTCCCGATCCAAATCGGCAGGTAACGCCGCCCGTCGCGTTCACGCAACAGCAAGATCGGGGTGTTGGTCGGCAGCTCGATGCGAACACCAACCACTTCCATGGGAATCCGTTCGCTCATGAACTCAGCCTATCACCGGGAGATGGGTCAGCCGGCTGAGCCTTCGATCTGTTGGAACGCGTGGCGTCGGAATGAGTCGGGATCCGACGTCAGCACCGAAAGGTCCATCACCGCCCAGATCGACGGAACGTTGCGATACCTGCCCTGCCAGTCCATTCCGTAGCCGAGAAGAAACTCGTCTCCCACGTCGAATCCACGATGTTCGACGGGAACATCAACAATCCTTCTCGTTGATTTGTCGAGCAGCGCAACCGTGGTCACACTCGATGCGCCTCTCGCAAAGAGCATCTTTCGGAGTGTTGCGAGCGTCAATCCGGTGTCGACGATGTCCTCGACGATCAGCACCGCCCGGCCCTCCACGGATACAGAAAGGTCCATGGCGATCGAGACCCGCCCCTCCCGACCGAACCGGGTCAGGTTGAGGAAGTCGATTTCGACGGTCAGCGGCAGGTGCCTGGTGAGGTCGGTCAGGAACGGGACTGATCCCTTCAGCACGCCGACTACCACGGGATCGTCCTCGACCAAGGTTCCGCTGATCTCGCGGCCGAGTTCAGCGACCCGGCTCTGGAGGGTCTTCTGATCGATGACTTCGACGAAGGGATCGTTCATCCGTCACCTCCAACGATGCTTGGCAGCGCGGCCTTGAGCCACTCCGTGATGAGAGCCGCCTTCGGCAGGTCGGTAAGGGCCGACATGCGCCAGCGGCCGTCGTCGATCCTTGGCATCGCGCCGAGCCGTCGCTCCTCAGACTCCGTCAATCCCAGATCTTCAGTGACCACGGCACCGCCACCTTGTTCCGAGAAGAAGGGACGAAGCCACCGGTCACGCAACCCGTAGGTGCTGTACGCCCAGTCGATGAGCTCCCGGCTATCGGTGAAGTGATCGTCTGAGCCCATCACAACCGTCACGATCCTTCGCGGTCCGCGTTCTGTGATGCCGAGCAGCACTTTGTCGGCAAACGGTGTGTCGCCCGTCTTCAGACCGACCACGCCCGGGTACGTTCCCAACAAGCGATTGGTGTTGTTGACCTGTCGAACCTTCCCGGTGGGATCGGCCGGCATCTTGATCGTCTTGATTCGCGCAACCTGCTGGATCACGGGATAGTCGAGTGAAGCCACGGTGAGCGTGACGAGATCATTCGCCGTCGAGTAGTGCTCGGCGTGGTCGAGTCCGTTCGGGTTCGCGAAACGCGTGTCATCCATGCCGAGTTCTGTCGCACGATCGTTCATCATCGCCACAAAGGCGTCGACATCGCCGTCGCCGACGTGCCACGCCAGGGTGAGAGCCGCGTCGTTGCCAGACCGCACGAGCATGGCCACAAGCAGGTCGTAGACCGTCCACTGCTCCCCCGCCACGAGACCGGCACTCGATCCGCGACTGGATGTGGCGAACGACGGAACGGAGACGACGTCTTCGAGATCGGCGTTGTCGACCACGATCATCGCGGTCATGACCTTCGTCACCGACGCCATGGGTCGCTGTTCGTTCAGGTTCCACGTGGCGAGCATCACGTCCGCCGTCTCGTCATAGACGGCCCACGAATCAGCGGTCACCTTCGGCGGTGGTGGAGGCACAACAGGGTCGGTCGGTGCCGTTGACAACGGGCCGGCCGACGCGAGGAGCGCGAAAACGACGGAGGTGGCGACTGCTGAAATCATCGTTCGAGGAGGTTCCGAAGCCTACCCCGGGTGATGCTTTCTTGAAGTAATGCCGCCGCCTGTGAGCAGTCGGCGAGTGTTTCTGCCGCTTGGTGCCGATTCTCAGGATTGCGATGTCGGAGCAGCGGAGCCACAAGTTGTCCCAGCAGGTCGGTCTGACGGTCAGAGGCGAGCCTGATTGATCGGAGGTGCCGCACCTCGAGTCCATGACCAAGGAGACGGTGGGCGGCGCGAGCGATCGTGAGATCATGATCGCGGAATACGTCGGAGCCGTCAGGAAGCTGCATCGGTTCGAGAATGCCGACATCGATCAGGCTCGTGAGCTGGTGGGCCGACAACCCCGATGAACGCATGAGTTCCGACGGCGTGAGTGAAACACCGGAAGATGCGAAGTAGGCCTCCGGTGGTGGTCCCGTCTCGGGAGCGACCGGTGATTCCTCGCCGTGGTCCCACGCCGCGAGCTTCGACTTGATCACTTTGAGCGGCAGATAGTGGTCGCGTTGCTCTTTGAGCACGTATTCGATGCGGCGCACGTCTTCTTCGGTGAAGACACGATACCCAGAGGCCGACCGGCTCGGTTGAACGAGCCCTTGGCTCTCCAGGAATCGCAGCTTTGACACCGTGACGTCCGAGTACTCGGGTTTGAGGAGGTTGATGACCTCGCCGATACTGCGGGTGCGAGCTGATCGCAGTGGGGTTGAGGCCATCACACGTTCCCGCGAGCGACAACGAGGTGAAACTTACCGATGATGATCTCATCGCCTGCTGAGAGCGCGAACCCATCGACCCAAGAGCCGTTCACGTAGGTCCCGTTCGTGGAGCCGAGGTCGCGCACACGCAGCGAGTCGCCGTCAACGCCGAACCGAGCGTGGTGGCGTGACACCGTCACGTCTCCAAGGAATATGTCGCAGTCCGATCCGCGGCCGACGAGGGTGTCGCCATCGGCGAGAACGTAGGTCAAACCGGCCTGTGGGCCGGTCTCGACAATGAGCGCCCATCCGAACGCTCCCGCAACCGTGCTCCCCGATGCTCCGCTCGCCGAGGCGTCACGCGCAGGTGTAAAGGTGATCGTCGGATCGCGTTCGACGTCAGAGGTCGGTTGCTCCTCGTTTCGTGCCATGGGGCCATGCTACCCCAACCCTCGACCGATCCTTGAGGGTTTCCGGCCGCTGACCGGCTCGGAGGTTCGGGCAGACGCTCTATGTGTGGGCAAAATCCGCGCCCTGTTCACGAATCGGACGGTTGGGCCGGCGGACAGCAGCGACCCGCGGGTCAGTCCTCGGTGAACACCCGATAGGCAGCGGCGTCCATCAGATCGTCGAGATGCGAGCCTTCCGCCGGGCTCATGGTGACGAACCAGCCTTCGCCGAATGGATCGGAGTTGACGAGCTCCGGCGTGTCGAGGAGCGGTTCGTTGACCGCGGCAACCACACCCGATACCGGGGCGTAAACATCGTTGACCGACTTCGTCGACTCGACCTCGGCGAATACCTCTCCGGCGTCGACGACCCGCCCGACATCCGGCAGGTCGACGTAGACGACGTCGCCGAGGGCGTCTTGCGCGTAGTCGCTGATTCCCACCGTGAGTTTCCCGTCCGCATCCGAGCGCACCCACTCATGATTCTCCGTGTACCGAAGGCCGTCTGGGATCTGCACGAGAGCGCTCCTGTTCGTCCGAGTGATCCGAGTCTACTGGCCCGGTTCGGCAGCCTCGCTCTCTGCGATCGCCGTCCGCATGTCTCCGAGATACGCAAACGCCACGACGTAGTACGACACCAGGCCGGGGACTCCAAGCGCAATCGAACCCCACCACAGCCACCGCAGATCGAGCCCGTCAGCGAGGTAGAAGCCGGTTACGGCGAAGTAGAGGAGCAGCGTGGCCGTCTTGCCGAGCCAGCGCACGTCGAGGCGGCGAACGCCGTTCTTCCATCCGTATGCCGCGCCGATGGTGATAACAACCTCACGGACGATGATGGCCCACGCGAACCACGCTGGCAGCACTCCAACGATGAGACCGAGCACCACGGCGACGGCGACAGCAAGACGATCGGCAATCGGATCGAGCATCTTGCCGACCTCGGATACCTGGTCGAGGCGTCTGGCGAGATAGCCGTCGATCCAGTCGGTCGCGCCGATGAATCCGAGAAGTGCCCCTGCCCATGCTGTCTGTTCGATCAGAACCAGCCATACGAATACCGGTATGAGGAGTAGCCGCACGAGCGAGACCGCGTTCGGGATGGTGAGAACGCCGTGCACGGCTACGTCACCTGAACAACTCGGAAACGCACGCGGGCGATCTCCTGGTCTTCGAACGACACAACGAAGGCATACCCTTTCGCCTCTGGGAATTGCACGTTGTGGAACGGACTCACGATCGGGACGATGCTGGTCGCTCCCGGTGGGAGGTTGGGCGGCGCTCCGACGCGCAACTTCCCTTTCGCCTCGACTTCAAGGCTGCGCCCGTCCTCGTCAACGAGGCTGATCGCGATCTCGAGGTCGCGATGGCGTTCGTCGGGATCTATCTCTGCCACCATCGCAAGCGTCAGGTTCCTGTGCACGACGGGCAGCGACCGGGCGCTGATCGTGTCGAAGCCGCCGCCGAGTACATACAGCTTCCCGCCTTGCACCTGGGCGGAGTCGGCAAGCATCGCCGTCGTGAGTCTCACTCCTGCTCCTTCGTTCCGAGTACGCCGGTCCGGCGGCATCCGCGGACGCCGCTCCCCCACACGTCGGCCCGCCACCGGGCGAGCGCTGCACCGGTCGGTTGGAGCTTCTCCCGCACCGCAGTGCTGGGGTGTTGATCATCGGTTCGGATCTCGGCCATACCCGCACGATACCGTGTCCCATACGCCGAGCGGACCCAACACTCCCCGAGAGCGTCGCCGACAGATTGGGTCGCTCGAACCATGGTCAGCGCTGCAACAGCGCCGTACGCTTCTGGGTAGGCGTCGGTACTTGGGAGGCACGTTCACCTACGAGGAGCGCGATGCCGTCCAATCCCACCGAGCCGACGGCCGTCGTATCGAACCACGACGACCGAGCAGCCGAGGCCACTGCGGAAGCGGAGATCGTTGAGATCGCCGAATACCGCCGGTCCCGATACGAGCGGAACAGCCGCTCGCTCCCCCATCTGGGCGACGATCCGGACTGGACGCCACCGACGTTCGAGCGACCGGCCCCGGTCTCCGACGAGGGGCCGCAACGCTGGTTCGACCGCTTCCGTCGCTGACGGAGCCGGCGCCCTTCTGGGTGGTTTCATCCATCCGACCGACCGGATTGCCACGGCGCGGCGGACTGTCTCTTGAGTTCCCAACCGCCTGACACGTGACCAGTCTCCGGGTTCGTCGGCGCCTGAAGGTCTACGGCATGCGCCCGACGGTTGAACCGCTGAGGATACGGCGCTTTTCGGGGTCCAGGTCGACGCAGGCAGCGGGTGGCAATATGCGAGGAACCGCCGCCGACGCGACGTCGAGCAACCAGAATGGTCCCGATCACAGGTACGGTCTTGAAGCACATGGACATGCGCAAGCCCAAGACGCCGATCCGGCTCAACCGTCCGAGACGGGTCCTTGGCGCGATGCGAGTGGAAATCCGCCAAGACAACATCGTGCTGGTTGCTGCGGGTGTGGCCTTCTATGCCGTGCTCGCGGTCATCCCGGCTCTGGTCATTGCGGTGTCGCTCTACGGGCTCTTCACCGATCTCGACGAGGCTGAGCGACAGATCGAGGCGGTGCTCGAAGTGCTGCCCGGCTCAACGTCGCAGATCGTCGAGACCCAGATGCGATCAATTGCTCGGACATCACCCGCCAGCCTGAGCATCGGTTTTCTTGTGTCGCTGGTGGCGTTCGCTTGGACCGTATCGAATGCAACACGCGCAATCGTGCGCGGCGTGAAAATTGCCTACGACCAAGAGACCGAGCAGTCCCTCCTCGAACGGAGAGACATAGCTCTTGGTGCAACCGTGGTCGCCATCGTTGCGATGCTCGCCGCCCTTGCACTCGTCGCCGCGGTGCCCATCTGGCTGCAACGGTTCGACCCGACAGATGCCATCGTCACGTTCGGGAATTTCCGGTGGCTGTTGGTCGGTGCACTCTTCGCCCTCCTCTCCGGTCTGCTGTACCGGTTCGCACCGCCACAGCGGCCCACTCGATGGCGCGAAGTCCTTGCCGGAACGGTCGCGGCGACGCTGATCTGGACGATCGCGTCGATCGGCTTCTCGATCTACGTGTCGTCATTTGGTCGATACAACGAGACCTACGGCACGCTCGGCGCTGCTGTTGTGCTGCTGCTGTGGTTCTGGTTCACGTCACTGGCCATCCTCGTGGGAGCCGAACTCAATGAGGCGCTTGTTCTCGACCGCCACAGTGGAATCGCCGGCCCGGGCACGGAAACAGGGTGACGTGAACTGTTCGCTGGCTTGCGGGGCACAATGGGCACGATGACCGAACGGACCTATCTCATCACGGGGGCGACGGGGTACCTCGGGAGACGACTCGTCCGGGAGGCCGAGACGCGCGGCCGGGTGTATGCGGCCTCACGCCGGCCGACAGCCGAAGCGCCGCTCGCGATCCCTATCGAGCTTGATGTGGCTAACCGCTCGGCCGTGAGACGTGTAGTACACGAAGTCAAGCCAACGGTCATCATCCATGCGGCCGCCGTGAACCCGAGTCAAGGCGACGACGAGACCATGTGGCGGGTGAACGCCCTGGGCTCCGGCCACGTGGCGGAAGCAGCGCGCGAGGTGGACAGTCGCCTGGTGGCCATTTCCACCGACATGGTTCACGATGGCAAGCACGGCCCATACGATGACGCCGCGGCCGCGAATCCGATCAACCACTATGGCCGATCCAAGGCTGCGGGTGAATCTGCGGTGCTCGTCCGTGCTCCGGACGCGGCCGTCGTGCGTACGTCGCTCATGTACGGTCTCGACGAGATGGATCGCGGAACAGCGAGCTTTGCGGAACGTATTGGCCGGGGTGAACGACAAGTCCTCTTTTCCGACGTGTTGCGCTGTCCGATCCGAGTCGACACGCTCGCCGTGGCCATCCTCCGTTTGGTCGAGACGGCACACTCGGGCACCCTCAACGTCGCCGGTCGACAGGTCCTCTCGCGCGACGAGTACGCCCGCAGGATGCTGGAGTACTGGGGAGTCGCAAACGACGATCTTCTCGAAGCCACGGGGGCCGCGGACATCTCGAACTCGATACCGCTCGATCTCCGGCTCAGGATCGATCGCGCAGAGGAGCTGCTCAGCATGGATCTCGCCGGCGTCGATACGGTCCTCGCGACGACGCCGGACGACGCCCCCTCGGATACCGGGCTCTAGCGCAAGGTGAGAAAGGTCGCGGTCAAGTCCGACGATCTCCGGTCGATGTCTCTAGGGAGAGTCGAGATGGAAGGGCGGACCATGAAGGGCAAGATCAACTGCTACCTGTGCCAACGAGCTATCGCAGAGCACCGGCGCGGCGAGCTGTGCTGGCTCAACGCTCTGGCGACCGGCGCAGCGAAACCTCTTGTGCCCAGTTGGCCCCCCGCTCCGATCCGCCGCTCCATCACACCTCAGCGATTCGCAGCTGCCAACTAGCCATACGGTCGGCCGGCGGAACTCAACGGATGACCCACGGCGAGCCTGTTGCGGTCATCTCGGCCCGCTCCTGGATGTAGCGCGCTGGAGGCACGGATGAAGCCCCGATCTACCAGGGACAATCCCGATACTGAAGACGCCTGATGCCACTACGCCCGAGTTCCCGATCCTCCCTGGAGCAGGTCCTCCGTGAGGCCGTTCGCGAGGCTCATTCCGCACCAATCAAACAACCTCAACGGAAGCGGCTGCGGCTACACACGTTCCTTCCGGATCCGATGAGGGTCGCTTCTCCCGGAACGCCGGCACGGCGAAGGCGAATCGGGTCTTCGAGTCGCGCCGTTCGAACGTGACGTCACCCCCCATCATTCGTGCAAGCTCTCGAGAGACGGCCAATCCGAGGCCGACAGATCCTGGCTGTGTCGCCTCAGCATGGCCTCGCTGATACGCCTCGAATATCGCCTGTTCCCGGTTGTCTGGAACTCCCGGGCCATCGTCGATCACCGTGACCGCTACGACATCTGCGTTTCGCTCGACGTCTACCTCGATGTGGTCGCCACCGTATCTTCTGGCGTTCGAGATGAGGTTTCGCACGACCTGCTGGAATCGAACTGGATCCGCCCACACGAACTCACGTGTGCTGCTGACAGCGACCGGGTGAGCGCAGCTTGATGCCGGGTCCGACTTGGTCAGTTCGGTGATCGCCTGAACGACGTCGACTCGCTCCGGGCTGATCGCCAACGTCCCGATGTCGGCCCTAGCCGCTACCAGCAAATCCTCAATGATGTGTGAGAGTGCCGTGGACTCGCCTGCGATCATCCCGATGAACTCCTTGAGGTCGGAACGCTCGAATATGTCGAGGTTCTCCTGGAGCTCTGTCGCAAATCCAACAACGGCAGTGAGAGGTGTCCGGAGCTCATGGCTGATTGAAGCGACGAACTGATCCTTGGACTTGACCATTTCCTCGAGTTGCTCCTTCAACTCGGTGACCGTCGCGAGGGACGTCTCGAGGTGACCGTTGTCGAGTGCGACACTGATCTGTTTTCCCACTGTTTCGAGCAGCTGCGTATCTCGGCTGGCGAAGGCGTTGACATCGCCGAGCCGGTCGGCGGCAAGAACATATCCGTGGAGTCGGTCGGTGCCGACGATTGGAACGATGACGGCGTCCTTGCGAATCTCCGGGCTGCCCCGCACGGCAGACCGGCTCGGTTCGTGGAGAATCACCGACTCGGCATCTCCGATAACCCTCCTCCACCAACTGGGCGAGGGCGAGGCGAGTTCACACGGTGCCATCTGCTCGTTCAAGTCGTTCAGCTGGACGACCGTCCGATACGGTCGCGGTCCCTCATCCCGAAACACGATGATCTCGAGCCAGTAGGCGCTCACCAGCTCGCGTGCGCTGCTGGCGGCATCCAACAACGCCTCCACGAGGTCGGGTGCCGTATGAATCGCTTCGGTGACGGCGTGCATCGCCTCGAGCTGCTTGTGGTTCTCGCGATGAACGACGGCGGTTCGGTACGCGACATACATGAGGACGGGCGGTACGAAAGCGAGCCACATGGCACGTGGGTCGTGCCAAATGATGAGGACGGCGATGAGGCCGAGAGCTGCATTCAGGCACGCCCCCATCGACCCGAACGCCATCGTTTCGACCATCTCGCGCCTCGCCGTGGTGCCGCCGGTGAGTCGAATCACGGTGTTGATCGCGAGTTGCGCGACGACGATGCTCGCCACCGCTGCCGCCATCGCAGCAGCCCATCCGGAAGGGCCGAGCGGGTCGTTGAGGTCAAGGACTACTCGGAACACGAACGTTGCCAGCCCTGTGACCAAGAGCAACTGGGACACATTGAATGCCGCCTTCATCGGAACCTGGCGGCCAAGGAAGAGCGAGGCTCCATTCCCGACAACCTGAGCCACGAGGAGGGCCGCGGGAGACGCAAAGAAGAGCCCGACGACGAGTGCGATCTCGCTGAGAGAGAAGGAGTGGGCATCCTTGCGGAGTGTCAAGTGGATAACCGCACTCTCGGCAAGAAACACGAGGGGAATCAGTGCCCACCACGGAATCGACCAAGGTCGATCGATTGGGCCGAGCGATACGAGCAGCACCGCCCAGAGTGCAACTGCCAGAGCCGCTATTGCCGCGATGAAGACCCATGCCTTGGTCAAGGGCGACTTGCGGACCCCTACCCGTAGCGCCTCGGGGTTGTCCGTTCGGTCGGGCGCGGACGCCACCATGTCGTTGCCCTCCACTCCCTCTTCATCGGCTTGCTGACGGCCGATCTCGACCGGTTCGAAGCGTTGTGTCCGGCTTGAGTTCTTGTCTCATGGTTTCTGAGATTCGCCCTTCACCCTCCTAGTGCCATGTGAGTCCCAGCCAACCGAGACCGGACCACGTAGCACCGGACCACGTAGCACCGGACCACGTAGCACCGGACCACGTAGCACCGTTCCAGTCCCCGACGTTCCACAGGGTGTTTGTGGCGTGAAGCTCATCGGAGCAGACCTTGGTGCTCGTTGGTTCCTCCGGATTGCTGGGCACGAGCGCGGGTTCCGGCTCGAGCTCGACGGTGGTCGGTTCCACCTTTGCGGGCTCCAGCGTGACCAGATCCACCTTCGAGGGTTCGAGTGCGACTGGTTCGAGTGTGGCCGAATCAAGTCTGACCGGCTCGGCGAGCGTGCCGTCGTCGGACGGGTGGCTCTCCTCGACTACACAGGTTGTGGCGACCTCGTTGAACCCGTTCCAAGGATTGCCCATGATGTCCTGTTCACCCTCGAGAACCACGCCATCACCGGTGATGCGATCGGATCCGCGGCTCTCATCCAGGGAGCCGCTGCCAGTCGACGGTTTGTGCGTCTGAGCGACCTTGGCGGCCGGCGGGGGCGAGACTCTGGCAGATGCGACGACATTGACAGCTCCGCCACCCTGGCAGCGTTCCGATGCTGACTTGACCGGAGTCGCTTGGGACGTCAGAGCCCACTTGACTTGATCCGGAGAGAGGCCCGGATTCTCATGCAGGAGAAGCGCGACCGCACCGGAGACGACCGCTGCCGCCTGTGACGTGCCGCTACCGACGAAGAGTCGATCGGCAACCACCGATCCAGGATTCTCGAGGTCGGCATACGAGCCGGGGGCCCGGAGGCTTGTGATAGAACGGCCGTGGGCGACCACGTCAACCGAACGGGCCGCGGTTCCACAATTGGAGAAGCTCGCAACCACGTCGTCACTGGGGTTCTTGGTCTTGACCGGATCGACGGCGCCAACGGCGATCACGAATGGATCAAGCGCGGGATTGCGAAGCGGTTGGGCATTGCCATCGTTCCCGGCTGCCACAACAACGACGATGCCTTCGTTCCACGCCCGCTCGACCGCGTAGGCAAGTGGATCGAGGACGTAGGACTGCGTGCTATTCGTCCCAAAGGAGAGGTTCAGGACACGGATGTCGAGGTCGCCGTCGCGGCGATGCTGCACGACCCAGTCGATCGCTGCAATCACCTGAGAGACGTCGGTCACACCTTGGGCGTCGGCCACCTTGATGCTGACGATGCGTGCATCGGGCGCGATTCCGACGAATGATCTCTCGGCCTCGTTCGACAAGGTCTTGATTGCCTCGTCGTCACGACCCGCCATGATCCCAGCCATGTGTGCTCCGTGCCCGAAGGTGTCGAGATAACGGAGGCTGTCGTACTGTGATTCGAACGACAGGTCGGGGCCGTTGAACACCTTCCCGCGCGCCGTGAGCCCGTTCACGGGCACAACACCCGAGTCGATCAACGCGATGTCGACACCGGAACCGGTGTATCCGGCATCCCACATGTCGTCGGCCCTCATATAGCGCGCCACCTCATAGAGCGAACTCGCGCTGGTGATCGGATCAGATCCGCTCAGCGTGGACGCATCCTCCCAACCCGCCTTGCTGAGCTCGAGCACGACGTTGGGAGTCACCTGGGTAATCTGAGGCGAGGCGGCCAAGGTGGCAACGGCCTGTGGTGGTAGCGAAGCCTCAAAGCCGTCTATCAAGTTGAGCGATTTGCCGACGGTCCCGCCCACGCTCGCAACGAGGCGCTCGGGGCCGTCTCCGGCTCCGGGGGCTTCTCGAACGATCACCGACGTCGGGCTCTCTCCTGGTGGTCCGTCTGCGCGGGCGCCGTGTGGAACCAGCACCACCACCATTGCGAACACGACGATGAATGCGAGCCACAGCCTCGCAGCAACGGATTCCTCGTGGCTCCGGACGATGGGCACGATGATTGTCCTGCCTGGCAACAGACGATTTAGTCCTCTGCGAATGCCATCGGCATTTCGGCACGAATCTCTGGATGCCCATTGTCACGGCGCGTAATGGCACTAGTCCAAGTTCACGGCAGCTGAGTACGGCGAATTGAGAGCCGTTGGCTCCCCGAGCGGCAAACCTGAGCCGCCCGCATGTGCTGCGACTTCAAGGGGCCATCGCAACAGTTCTCCGTGGTCGCGACGGTTGCGGTCTGTACGATCGAGGCATGGAGAGAGGTCGGTCCCCACCGGCCCAGCTCAGTCCGCAAGATCGGGCTTCTCTGGTTGCGGCTCGTGACGGTGATCTTCGGTGTCCTTGCCGTCGGAGCCACTGCTGAGCTCTTCTTCGCAAACGTTGATATCTGCGGTGGGTCACCGGGGTGGTGGCTTGCGGGTGTATTCCTCTCACCCTTGATCTTCGTGGGGTTGTGCGCGTGGTGTGCGACGGTCGCAAGGAGCGTTGTAGCACAAGGCGTCTGGTCGATCGTCGCGGCCCTCCTGATGCTGCCGTACCTCTACGGCGCCGCGGCCGCCCTGCTCACCGGCGGCCTGCTCACAACGTGGTGCTGAACACCCAGCCGGCCATGTGTTGAGTCCCGTACGTCGATTCCAAGGTTCGGGGCTCAACACTTAATCGACAACTCAGGAGACTTCTACGGAGGCTGGAACGGGCATCCGTCAAAGTCCTGCTCTTTGCCCTCGAACCGCGCCCCCCGCAATCAGCGCTGTACGAGGATTGATCCGTACCCGGGAACCGTGCCTGAGTAGTAGCTCTCGCCGAGGAGGACGGTGAATGGATCCCGGTCATATGCCTGATAGTCCTGAGAGCGAGCGTCCGGCAAGAGACTGGAACGTTCCGATGGAGTGATGAACATGTCGGCAACGGGCCATACTCCGGCCGCGCGAGTCCGGTGGCGCACGCACGGGAGGTACAACCCGATGTCGGGATGGACGAACACTTCGAGTTCCGGAGCATCGTTGATGATCTGAGTGAGGCTGGTCGGCTCGCCGTCGGGCCCCGTGGCAGGCAACACGATCTCGTCCGCAACGCCGCAGTCTTCGCTGAACAGAAGCGCTTCAGCATTCTGGCGCCCGAACGTCCAGCCGTCAGTGACGATGGCGTCGGCGGTGAGGACGCCAATGGTGACCACGATCGCAGTAGCGCTGGCGGCGACCAGCATGGACGCCATTGCCACCGTGACTGCCTCGCGTAGTGGTCGCCGATGTCGGCGTACCCAGACAATCGATCCGATCACGACGGCTGTGGCGGCGGTTCCAAGGAACGCGAGGCGGGTTCCAATAGACAGCCCCTTCCAGCTGAGGCTGCGAAGGTCGATCAGATTCCACGGTTGGGCGGCGAGTGTCGCTGCAACCAGAACTAGCGCTGCGATCATCACCACCGGTGTCAACAGAACGGTGGATTCACGAGTCAATCGGCGACGCCACGAACCAACCTCAATCGCCATGGCCACCGCGGTGTACCCCACAAGTGAACCGAAATGCCAGACCCATTTCGTCGGCACGAAGATGAACAGCACGAGACTCAGCAGCACGCTCCACGTCGGAACCGCGTCGAGGTTCGTCCACCGATTTCGCTGCGAGAGAAGTGAGACGACCGCGATCGCGGCAAATCCTACGGCAAGGAATCGGATTGGGGTCTGACCCTCCACGACCACCAGCACGTACCGCGCCCACTCTCCCGCGAGCCCAAGCGTCACGCCGGTCTGACTCATCGCATCCGACGCCTCGAGCTTCAAACTCAGATCGGAATCGACGACTGCCAGGAGCACGATGAGCGCACCGCAAGCAACGGCGATGCCGGCGAAAGCAAGCCACTTACCGACGTCCTTGCCGAGCCACCGCAGCATGCTCGGTAGAATGACAAGAAGCGGCGCCAGGGCGACGATCCCGGCTGGATGAACCGACAGCGCTGCAGCCGCGAGGAGCGCTCCGATGCTGAGCGAGCGGATCGACGGTTCGCGTCGAAAGACCAGGCACGATGCAAGCGTCGCGGTTGCGAGCAATGCGATCAGGGGCTCTGGTCGGAGCGTCATCAGCCAGGCCATTGACCCGACGGCGAATACCGCTGCGCTCATGGTTGTGCTCCAAGTGGCGTGTTCTTTCGGCCCATTGACGAGCCTCAGACTCACGCGTACGACTGACCACAGGGCAATGACCATGCCCGCCGTAACAAACCGGAAGTAGATCGGCGCATTGAACTGGTCGGTCCAGAAGTGCCAAATCCATTGGTACCAATAGCCGAGCGGATAGTTGGACGAGGTCGCCCAGTAGATGTCGGTGATGGTCCCCGATTCAGTGAAGGCCCGCTGGTTGGCGAGGAACCACCCGTCGTCGAAGAGCGGCGGACCTAGGACGGCCCAGACGGCAACGACGACCACCACGAGAGCGTCGGCCCAACCGAGATGCATCGACACGAAACCCAGTCGCGGCCGGCCCCCCCTACGCTCGGCCCTTGCGATGACAAAGAGAGCTGCCAAGGCGGCAATCGCTGCGAGAACAAACGCGACGATCTGCCGACCGCTTGGTTGAGAGCCAAAGGCCTTCGTCAACACATCGACGCTGATGTCGGCGGCAGGTGCGCCGCTACCCGCAACCGCAAGCCTTGACACCGTGATCGGATCGGCGATCCCCGAATCGATCACGTCGCCTGCCGTGCCGTTCAACGCCCACTCCGTGCCGCTCATGGTGAATTCACCGGGACAAGCAGTGTCCGGCGCCCATCGTGTCAAGATCATCGCTCGGCCGGCCGACGTGACCATCAGCGTCTGGTTCCTGAGCGACACCACGAGGCCGGTCTCGACGTTGTCCGTCTCGAATTCCATCCAATCGGACTCCGAGGTCGGACACGGGAGGCTCACGGCAAGCGTTTCTGGCGTCGGAGCCGTCAAATGCAGCGGGCTGAACGCCGGCGGGCCCGACGCCGGATCGACGGTCCACGAGTAGACGGCGCGTTCGGCGACTGCCGGGCCGACCGCGTAGATCACAGCGGCAACAAGCGCCAATACCGCCAGCATCCCACCGGCGACGACTCGTCCGCGCGCTACGCCGGCTGGAGTTGATGCACGTGTGGACTGCTCGTCGGGTCGATCGCCACGCTGCATATCGGACATCGGCAAGAGGTCCGGCACAGGGTCGGTAACTCTTGTCATCGTTCGCCACGCCTCCTGCCGAAGAGTCCGGTCGTCCGCTTCATCGGCGGTCTCAGACCGGACTGCCACCCTTGTGGAGGGCACCCGGCGACCCAGATCAAGCCCGATCCGGCCCGGGCGCTTATCCCTGGCCCCGGGAAGACTCGAGACGGTATCGGCGGACTGTGCGATGGGCTTGAGCGGCGTTCCCGAGTGGCAGCCTTGTCTCAAGCAGGTGCAGGTGTTTGCAGCAGGGAATTCGTGAGCAGAGACGCATCCGTTTTAGGTCAAGATCGAGGCAGAAGGTTCCGATTCTGTAGCAGAAGCCTGGGGGTCGGCGGTCTTGCCTCCAATCTCCCGGGGATCCTCAACGGAAGGACCTAGCCATGACCGAGGAGACACGTGGGATCGACGTCGTTGTCGTCGGTGGGTGCGGCCACGTAGGCCTTCCGCTGGGGATTGCCCTTGCCGATGCGGGTCGGAGCGTCGTCGCGTACGACATCGATCAATTAGCCGTCGACACCGTCAACGCCGGGCGTTTGCCCTTCATGGAAGACGGAGCGCAGGTCTTTCTGCAGCGTGCCGTCGAGAACGGCCAATTCGCTGCCACGACAGATCCATCGTGCCTCTCCGACGCTGAATACATCATTGTGGTCATCGGCACCCCAGTCGACGAGCACCTGAATCCCGACCCGACCGCGGTCACGAATTCGATAGAGTCGCTACTGCCGTATCTCCGCCACGGCCAGATGGTCATCCTGCGCAGCACCATCTTCCCCGGCGTGACGCGTATGGTCGAGAACCTGTTTGCGGCAAACAACCTCGTCGCCGACGTCGCGTTCTGCCCGGAGCGCATTGCCGAAGGCACTGCGATGAGGGAGCTCTACGAGCTGCCGCAGATCGTTGCCAGTCGCACCGACGCCGCCAGCCAGCGGGCGGCGGGGTTGTTCTCATCGCTCACCGACTCGATCGTCTATCTCGAGCCGGAAGAAGCGGAGCTCGCGAAGCTGTTCACAAACACCTGGCGGTACATCAAGTTCGCAACTGCCAATCAGTTGTTCATGATCGCGAACGACTTTGGGCTCGACTTCGAACGAATCCGGTCGGCGTTGGCCAAGGATTATCCACGCGCAGCGGATCTTCCGCGCGCCGGCTTCGCAGCGGGGCCCTGCCTGTTCAAGGACACGATGCAGCTCGCCGCGTTCAACAACAACAACTTCTCCCTCGGCCACGCGGCGATGATGATCAATGAAGGACTGCCGCTTTACATCGTGTCCAGGCTCGCGATCGAGCACGATCTTGCGAATCTCACGGTTGGCATCCTCGGGATGGCATTCAAGGGCGAGTCGGACGACATTCGATCATCCCTCAGCTACAAGCTTCGACGCATCCTGGAATTCCAGGCCAAGGCCGTGTTGACGACCGACCCCTACGTCACCGTCGACGATCGCCTCCTGCCGTTGGACGATGTTCTCGAACGTTCGGACGTTCTTATCGTCGGTGCCCCCCACAACGAGTACCGGTCCCTGACCATTGACAAGCCCGTCGCCGACGTTTGGAACATCCTTTCCAGCGGCGTACACGTATGACGCATCTCGTCTCGATCGTGATCCCTGTCTACGACGAGGGCGAATCGATCAGGCCGCACCTCGACCAGATTCTCGAGGCGGTCAAGCCACCGCTTGAGGTGCTGGTCGTGCACGACATGCCGGAAGACACGACCGTTCCGGCACTCGCGCGCTACGACAGCACGGTCGTCGTACCCACGCTGAACACCTACGGACGCGGCCCGGCCAACGCCATCCGCTTCGGTCTTGATGCCGCCAGCGGTGACGTGATCGTCGTGACCATGGCCGACGGCAGCGACAACGCCGATCAGATCCCCGAGATGGCCGAGCTCGTCCGCAACGGAAGTGCCATCGTCGCGGCCTCGCGCTACATGAAAGGCGGACGACAGGTCGGAGGCCCTCGCGTGAAGGGCTGGCTGTCACGCGCCGCTGGCGTGAGCCTGTACCACCTCGCACACGTAGGCACGCACGACGCGACGAATTCGTTCAAGGCCTACCGCACAGAATTCGTTCGTGACGTCGGTGTGGAGAGCACCGCAGGATTCGAGATCGGGATCGAACTGGTCGCCAAGGCACGTCGGGCGCGACAGCCCGTGACGGAGATCCCAACTACGTGGCACGACCGAGACGAAGGCGAATCGCGATTCAACGTCGTCGGGTGGATTCCGAAGTACGTCCGGTGGTACCTCTACGCATTCGGGCGACCAATCAACGAGTCGAGTTCGACCACAAGGAGCATGAAATGAAAGTCTTAGTGACCGGTTCCGCAGGCTTCATCGCCGGCTACGTCGTCCAAGAGCTCCTCGCGCGCGACTATGAGGTGATCGGACTCGACAACTACTCCAAGTACGGTCCGGTGACCCGCTCCTACGACAGCCATCCGGGCTACCGGTTCGTCGAGGGAGATGCGAGCGATGTCGGGCTGATGACCGAACTCGCATCCACGGTCGACCACTTCATTGCGGGGGCAGCGCTGATTGGCGGAATCTCCTACTTTCACGAATACGCCTACGACCTGCTCGCCGAGAACGAGCGAATCATCGCGGCTGCGTGCGACGCTGCCATCAAGGCCCATGATGCCGGGGTCCTTGAGAAGGTCACCTACATGAGTTCGTCCATGGTCTTCGAATCCACCGACGTATGGCCATCGCGCGAAGGCGACGAGCGGAGAGTCCCGCCGCCTCTTTCGTCGTACGGATTCCAGAAGCTCGCGGTTGAGTACTTTGCCCGCGCCGCCAACGACCAGTACGACCTCCCGTACACGATCGCCCGACCGTTCAACTGCGTCGGAATCGGTGAAGAGCGTGCCCTCTGTGACGCAGACGTGCCCTCAGGCAACATCCGCCTTGCCATGAGTCACGTGGTCCCGGACCTCGTCCAGAAGGTCGCGAAGGGCCAGGATCCGCTCCACATCCTCGGCGACGGAAACCAGATTCGTCACTACACATACGGCGGGGACCTGGCCAAGGGCATCGTCGCGGCGATGGAGCACCCGGCAGCGCTGAACGAAGACTTCAATCTATCCACAGCCGAGTCGACCACGGTGCTCGAACTCGCCGAGACGATCTGGCGGAAGATGAAGGGTGATGACACGCCGTTCCGGTACGTGTCCGATCCGCCGTTCGAGTACGACGTTCAGAAGCGGATCCCGAGCGTCGACAAGGCACGTGACCTCCTGGGTTTCGAAGCCACGACGACGCTGGACCGTATGCTCGACGAGGTGATTCCTTGGATCGAGCAGGCCATTATCGAAGACCGGATCTAGCACAGGGCTCCACCTCCCGAACGAAACCCTTGCTGTGCAAGGGTCTTGTTTGGTCGCGCTGGCCGGATTTGAAGCGGCGACCTCTTGACCCCCCAGGGACAACGACACTCCGCCACCTCCGTCCACCGAGGTACATCAGAACACACCGGAAGTGCACACATAGCAGTGGTTCCAGGCAGGTCACTCCCCCACCACAGGCCACCAACCAACACCGCTGGTTCTGGGTCGGAATGGCGGTATAGGTTCCCATTCCATTCGACGCCTACTGGCCGGGATTGGCCTCGAGGTTCGCCAGTTCCGCTTGTGTGTGGGCCAGGCGATCTGAAGACATGAGGTTCGGTGCGGGCCGGCAGCAACCCACTGTTCGAGCCCTTCCACCCTGTCCCTGAGTGCCTGTGTCCGCATTTGGACTGCCTGGTGTCTGTCCGGGTTCGTGCAAGTCGACGGAACCCGCCGACCGTGACACGAGGGTGGCGTACCCGGGATCCGAGCATCCGTTCATAGGGTTGGGACGGAGGGCCGGGACGGGCACGCCACCGCGATGATACCGAACCACCCTGCCGGCCCATAGGTGCCGATATGGGCGGCTTGCCGTGGCCTATTCGTCCGCGTCAACCCAAGTCACATGGTCGATTTGTGATGCCAAGTCTCCATCGACGTCAACCGCGAGATCGGTCAGATACATGTTGCCGTTCCATTCGACGCGAGTGGCAAACACGCACGTGCCGGAATCGGTGCAAGTCCCGTCGTCAAGCCTCTCCGCGAACGTCAGCCCTTCGGTGGAGCGATTGATGTAGGAGTAGATGGCGGGGTGGCCTTGGTGGCGGCCATCCATCAGATACACGCCGTCTTCGGTGAACAGCGCTGTCGCTGCCTCCGCGTCGTTCGTGACCCAAGCGGTGTGCCATTGGTCAACAATCTCGGTTGCGGTGGAGAGGTCGTCGCTCTGGGCGCATCCTCCTGCGGTGACAAGCGCTACGACACCGAGCAAGAACAGTCGGCGCAACATGAGCGCCACCTCCTAGTACCCCGCCCACACCGGCCCGGAGACAGGAAGCGTCTCCTCCACCATCAAGCGTAGGCCAGCACCACCAGCCGTCCAGAGTCAATCACGGCCGCCCATAGGTGCCTGATTGATGATGTTGGGGGTGTTACGGAACGTTCCGGTTCCGTAGCGTTGGGGGCGTCGGCGGGTCTGGCTCTCCATGTGCCTGGCACCCAGGTGGTGTCTTGGTAACGAACTGTCGGCCCGTCGAGCCCCCTGGTCGTGGTGTGGCTCGAAAGAGGCGAACGCCAGAGGCAACGGGCATTTGTTGTGATCAGGAGTGCCTGCCGCGGCCACCCGTGTGATCTCTGAACGAGGAGGTTGATGATGGTCACGACGATTGGTATCGATCCGCACAAAGCGACCCATACGGCGGTCGCTATCGACGACGATGAGACGGTGCTTGGTGAGATCACGATCCGGGCAG